>Ga0209272_10001404_pt1 | contig 15281 bp, 9 predicted proteins | sample tdDd002_FD_187125 | JGI IMG/M metagenome (GOLD analysis project Ga0209272, IMG submission 187125) | Marine sediment microbial communities from the Atlantic coast under amendment with organic carbon and nitrate - tdDd00.2 (SPAdes)... | ecosystem: Environmental > Aquatic > Marine > Coastal >... | reverse complement strand
AGAATATGAAGATTATTGTTCCAATGGCAGGAATGGGTAAGCGTATGCGCCCACATACTTTAACGGTGCCAAAACCTCTAATTCCTATTGCAGGAAAACCAATTGTACAACGTTTATTAGAAGAAATTGCAAAGGTTTCTGGAGAAGAAATTGAAGAAATTGCATATATCATTGGCCATTTTGGTGATGAAGTTGAGAATCAATTGAAGGAGATCGCTTCTGATTTGAATGCTAAGTCAAGCATCTATTATCAGACTGAGGCTCTGGGTACTGCTCACGCTATTCACTGCGCTGCAGATTCTCTTGAAGGTAAAGTTGTTGTTGCCTTTGCTGATACTTTATTTAAGGCTGATTTTGTTTTAGATAATGAAGCAGATTCTGTGATTTGGGTACAACAAGTTGAGGATCCATCGGCATTTGGTGTGATAAAAATGGATGCTAATAATCGTATCACAGACTTTGTTGAGAAGCCTCAAGAATTCGTTTCAGACCTTGCAATTATTGGTATCTACTATTTTAAAGATGGTGCGAATCTGAAATCAGAGCTACAGTACTTGTTGGATAATAAGGTTGTTGTGAATGGAGAGTATCAATTAACAGATGCTCTTGAGAATATGAAAAATAAGGGACTTAGTTTTGTTCCAGGTCAAGTGATTGAGTGGATGGATTGTGGCAATAAAGATGCAACAGTCAACACAAATCAGCGTATATTAGAGTATCACAAGGAAGATAAATTGGTAGCAGATTCAATCATAAATGAAAATGCAGTAATTATCCCTCCATGTTATATTGGTGAAAATGTAGTAATTAAGAATTCAGTTGTGGGACCTCACGTTTCATTAGGCGATAATTCTTTAGTTGAGAACTCCTTGGTTTCGAATGCTATTGTTCAAACCAATACAAAAATTGCTGGTGGAAATATCAAAAATTCTATGTTAGGAAATTTTGTTGAGGTTACCGGTGAAGCAAAAGAATACAGCGTTGGTGATTATACCAATTGCTAATTAATTAGATTAAAGTTTAGATTCTGAAATCTGTGTAAGCAGGTTTCAGAATCGATTTGTATAGATCAGCTTTGTCGAATTGAAATACAAAAGTGAAAGATGGGAAGACAATTATTAGTTTATATGCTTGCTGGAGTACTAACCTTTGGTTCTTCTGTTGCATTAGGACAAAAGAAGGGAAAGGGCAAAAAACAAACTAAGATAGAGCTAACTGAACAGAAGCGTCTAGAGTTTGATTATGCGTTTCATGAAGGTGAAAAAGCACTTGTTTTGGGCGAGTATGAAAAAGCCATTTCATGGTTCGCGACCTGTTTGAAGCTTGATAAAACCAGTGCTGTGGTTCGATATGAACTGGCCAATATCTATATCAGTCAGGAAAATTTCAATTCAGCCCTTGAATTGGCCCGTGGAGCAGTTGCGCTTCAGCCCCAAAATATGTGGTATCAGGTTCAACTTGCGGGTATATTTAAATCAAAGGGAATGATCGATCAAGCCTGTGAGGTATATGAAAATTTGGCTTCCCAATTTCCTAAGCGAAATGATTTCTATCATATCCAAGCTGAATTATACGCTTCTGTTGAAAAATTTGAAGAAGCTCTGGATGTTTACCAGAAACTAGAAAAGAAAACTGGAGTAAGCGAACAGATTAGCATTAATAAGCACACCCTTTATCTGCGTTTGGGCAAGAGAAAAAATGCCTATGCAGAGCTTAATAAGTTGACTAAGAATTTTCCTTTTAAAATCGAAAACTACGGTCTCTTAGCTGATATGTACCTTCAGGATGGCGAGGATGATAAAGCCTTGCAACAGTATAAAAAAATTGTGGAAATTGCCCCTGAAAATGGATTAGTTCATTTTTATCTGGCGGAATTTTACCGAAAAGAGAAACAAGAAGAGAAGGCATTTACTTCTCTAAAAAAGGCGTTTGCCAGTAATATGGTTAAGCCAGAAAAAAAGATCCAGTATTTAATGGGTGTGATCATGGTAGATCCGGAAAACAAACTATCTGATGATAACCTTAAAGTACTATTAGATTTATTACTTCAAGTTCATCCCGATCATATTCATGTTAATGCTCTTTATGCCGATTATCTTCGTCGTCAGAAGGATAGTGCTGGCGCACGTAAACTTCTTCGAAAAGTCCTTCAACAGGACAAAAGTAACTACGTTGTATGGGAAGAGTTGATGTTTATTAACAATGAATTACTTGATTTTGATAGCATGCTTGATGATAGTGCTGAGGCGATTAAATATTTCCCCACACAACCCATGCTTTATATTTTTAATGGGGTAGCTGCAGCGCAAAAGAAGGATTATGAGATGGCTGTAAAGTCTTTGACGACAGGCTTTAAATTTGTGGGAGAAAATATTCCTATGAGGATTCAATTCCTGACCTATCTGGGAGATGCACAATACGAACTTGGTCATACAGAGAAAGCATTTAAGGCTTATGATGAAGTTTTACTCTTCGATCCTGATAATGTGATTGTTTTAAATAATTACAGCTATTACTTGTCAGTTCTTGATTTGAGATTGGAAAAAGCCAAAGAAATGAGTTTTAAATGTGTCGAAATCGAAAAAGAGAATTCAACCTACTTAGACACTCATGCCTGGGTTTTATTTAAATTAGGCTCTTTCTCAGATGCTAAAAGAGCGATGGAAAAAGCACTTCAGTTTGGAGGACGTGAATCTGCTGTAATCGTTGAACATTATGGCGATATACTTTTCCGATTGGGAGAAAAGGAAGCGGCAATGACCGAATGGCAAAACGCGCAAAAGATTGGGGAAGGGTCAAAACAATTATCAGAAAAGATTAAAACAGGTGTGATACCAGAATAGTATAATGAGAATAATTCGAACAAAAAATAGCCTTCTTGGCATTGCATTTCTATTGCTTGTCTTCTTACAATTCTCGTGTAAATCGACGTACGAGCTTGGTCGGAAACGAGCACATGGTATGAGTGATAATAAGCTTTATAATCAGATTTTAGATAGTAGCTTATTCTACAACACACTATTTATAAAACGCTTCTCAGCGCACTACGAATCGAAAGGGAAATCGCAAAACATTAGGGGATCAATCAAAATATTAAGAGATAGCATAATTATGGTGCAAATAAATGCGCCAACTGGGATTATTGAAGCAGCTCGTTTGTACATTACGCCCGATTCGGTTAAAATGTTGGACCGTATAAAGAAGGAGTACATTGCCAGTGATTTTAGTTTCTTATCGGAAAAACTTAATATGGATGTAGACTTTTTCACGCTTCAAAGCATCTTAACCAATGAGATTTTCCAGTTGCAAGGTCTTTATGAAAGGCACCGTCCTTTTGTTAGGAATTTCAGGGGAAAAGTGATTGACGATAAGTATGTTTTTATTTCTGATAAAGCTTCGAAGGTTGAAAGAAAAATGAGAAAAGATAAATACGAAAAGCTATACAAATTCAATTATCAACGTTTCGAAATCGACCCATCTTTAATGAAGATTACTGATGTTTTGGTTAGAATGTTTGGTGAGGAAAGAGACATGACTTTAAAATATCGTGACTTTATTGATTTGGAAGGACAAAAATTTCCTAGCGAAATGGTTTTTAAGGTAAAGGATTCAACACAATCCTTATCTTGTAAATTGAAATATAATAAGCTTGTATTGAATCAAGATCTTAAATTTTCATTTAGGGTTTCAAATAAATATAAAAGAATCTATCCAGAATAAACTATGGGATTTCTTAAAAGTCAGAAGTCAATTCTATTTTTCATTATCACTTTTTTGCTGCTCAATAGCTCGGTAACTGCACAAGATATATCCAAGCTGAAGAAGCAAAAGGAACAGAATGCTAAGGATATTGCGTATACGCAGAAGCTTTTGCAATCTACTCAGAAGAAGAAAAAATCCAGTCTGGGTCTCTTATCAGTACTTAATAGGAAGATTAAGTTACAGGAGAATATGATCCAGAATATCCAAAAAGAATTGGATTACACGACTGCTAGAATAGGGGCGACGACTAATGAAATTTCGAGCTTAGAAAAAAAGTACGATAAGCTTAAAAAACAGTATGAAAAGCTAATTGTTTATGCTCATCGTCAGAAGAATTCCCGGGATAAGCTCATGTTTTTATTTGCCTCAAAAGATTTCAATCAGGCGTACATGAGGTATAAATACCTGCAACAATTCTCAGAATTTACTCGTAAGAGTGGTGAACAATTGGTTGAAACTAAAGTGGATTTAGATTTGAGGCTTGATCGATTACAACTTGCAAAGAAGGAAAAGCAGGTTCTTTTGGCCTTAAATACAAAAGCTTCAACGAATTTATCGTCTCAAAAGAAGCAACAAACGAGTCTGCTTTCTCAATTGAAAAAGAAAGAGAAAACGCTTCGACGAAACCTGACTACTCAGCGTAATAATGATAAAAAGCTTGAACGGAAAATTCGTAAAATCATAGCTGATCTTGCCCGTTTGGCCAAGAAGAAAAAGAACACAAGTGGTGCCTATGGTTTAACCCCAGAAGAGAAAGTTTTAGGGAAGAATTTTGGTCAAAACAAAGGGAAATTACCTTGGCCAACACCAACTGGCTTTATATCTCAGAAATTTGGTCAACATGCTCATCCAGTTCTGAGACATGTTAGGGTGAATAACGATGGTATTGATATTACAACAAAACCGAAGTCTATTTGCCGATCAATATTTAAAGGAGAAGTCACTCATATTTTATCCATGCCTGGATTGAATATGGTTGTTATCGTCAAGCATGGCGACTATATGACGGTTTATTCTAATCTGGCTAAAGTAACAGTTAAGAAAGGTGACTTGCTTTCGGCCAAAGAAGAAATAGGTGTGGTTTACACGGATGAAAAGGAAAGCCAAACAATTCTTAAGTTTCAGATGTGGAAAGCAACGAATAAACTAAACCCTTCTAGTTGGCTGCTAAAGAAGTAGGCTATTTTCTGCTCTTAATATTTTTATCTATTTTCAAGTAAATGGAATCCAATCAAGATATATTTATTGAAAAACTGGATAATTTTATCCGGAAGTATTATCAGTTTCAAATTTTGAGAGGCTTACTTCTTACCATTCTCTTCCTGATTGGGCTTTATCTTAGTTTGAGTGTTTTCGAATACCACCTTTATTTATCTGCACGAATTAAAACCATTCTAGTCCTTATTGGTGTTAGTTTACAGCTGATCGTTTTTATTGCATTTATTATTCTCCCTTTGAGGGGACTCTTTAATAAAGGTTCTCGAATATCTTATAGGAAAGCTATTTCCCTTATATCAGTTCATTTCCCCGATTTGGAAGATCGATTGCTTAATACATATGAATTAAGTGAAGATGCCCTGAATAACCCGGAAGAAAATGCACTGCTTATTGCCAGTATTAACCAACGAATTTCAAGTTTAAAACTCTTGTCATTTCGAGAAAGTATCTCCTTTAAAGATGCTTATATATATATTAAGTACCTCTTGGGAGTATTGGCGCTTTCACTCTTAATCTATATCGTTTTTCCAGATTTTTATCCAAGTAGTGGGCAGCGTCTTATTCATTTTCGTGAAGAATTTAAGGCTCCTGCCGATTTTGAGTTTATCCTTGAAAGTGATTTAGTTGCTGAGAAAGGAGAGAACTATCTTTTGAGTGTTCGAACGGAGGGGAAATTTTTTCCTGAGTCGGTTGAGTTGATTTTTGGAGGACAAAAATATTTAATGATCTCGGATGGGCTTGGTAATTTTACATACGAGTTTCGAAACATCAATTCGGAAATTTTATTTTCGCTTCAGTCCGGCAAAACAAAATCACCGCTTTATCAATTGTTGGTGAAGTCCAAACCCATATTAGATAAGTTAGAGATTAAAATAAACCCGCCATCATATACGGGATTACCGTCCCGTACAGAAAGCCAAATAGGTGATGTGAGTATTCCTATCGGATCGCGATTAGAATGGCTTATAGAGGCTTACGATGCAACTATGATTCGTCTCGATTTTAAGAATAAGAATGAAACTTTTTCCGAATCAGGATCTAAACTTCAGATCGAGAAATCTGTTTTTGAATCTGAAACCTACGAAATTGCTTTAGCAAACACCGAGTACAAAAACTCGATATATGCGCGTTACCACTTGGAAGTAATGCCTGATCAATTTCCTAAGATCGGAATCAGTGTTCAACAAGATTCATTGAATGCAGCTGCCTATTATTTTAAAGGTGTGATTAAAGACGATTATGGATTTAGTCAATTGCGATTTGTTTATGAGGCAGAAGGTACAGCTCCGAAGTTTTTACCAGTGGTCATTCAAAAAAATCTGAAACATCAGGAATTTTATTTTGCCTTCGATTTTTCTTCTGCTGATTTGGAACAGGGAAGTCGTTTGCAATATTATTTTGAAGTATTCGATAATGATGCCATAAACAAACCCAAAAGTACGAAGTCAGATTTCCTAAATTATTACTTACCAAACGCAGAACAGGTTTTTGAACTGAATTCTCACATTCAGGACAGTTTAACCAATAAAATTGAAAAGGGCAGGGAAATTAGCCAATCTATTCAGCAGGAAGTGCACAAGTTACAGAAGAGTTTATTGGATAACTCAAGTGACCAATGGCAACAAAATCAGATGTTTCAGGAAATTGAAGCTCAAAAAAACCACCTTGAGAATCTCTTAAAAGAGATTAAGAAGGATAATGCCCGTAAAAATCAGCTTATGAAAGCGGCAGGATTGCAAGATTCTTTGCTTTTAGACAAACAAAAGAAGATCGAAGAGCTGATGGAGAAAATTTTAGATGATGAGTTGAAAAATCTTTTTGAGGAGTTCAATAAATTGGCAAAAGAGCTAGATAGAGATAAGATTAATAAATTGGGAAATCAATTGAAAATGTCTATGGACGATTTTCAGAAGCAACTTGATCGAAATTTACAATTATTGGAGCGTTATGAAATTGAGGTTGGCGTTAAGCAACTTTCTTCCCGAATTGAGAAATTGGCAGAAGAGCAAAAAGCGCTATCTCAATTTAAGAGAAAAGATAAGGATGAGACCATTCGAAAACAAGTAAGTTCTAAAATGAAGTGGGAGCGTATTGAAAAGGATTTGGATGAGCTGATGAAGAAAAATTCAGGAATTCAAAAACCTTATAAGCTTGGTGACTTCCAAAATGAAAAAGAAGAGGTTCAAAAAAGCATGCAAGAGAGCTTGGATCAGCTTCGAGAAAATAAGATGGGGAAAGCTGGAAAGAGCATGCAAAATTCTTCTCAGAAACAATCTCAGATGGCTCAAAAGCTTTCAAATGCGATGGCAGGAAGTATGTCAATGCAAGTGAGTGTAGATGCAGATATGTTAAGTAAATTACTTAATAACCTGATAGATTTTTCTTTTCAACAAGAAAAGCTTATTTTAGAATTGCAAAAAATCAATTATCGGAACCCATTATATGTCAATATTATAGACAGGCAAGGGCTTTTGAAGGAAGAGTATCAGTTACTGCAGGATTCCTTATTGTCTTTATCGAGCCGTACACCTCAGGTTGCAGCACTTATTGGCAATAGAATTTTTGATTTGGAAGATTTATTGAGGCAAAGTCTCGACGAGTTAAATAATAGAAGGGCCTATCAAGCCAGGGTGACCCAACAGAAGTCGATGACAGAAATTAATGAGCTGGCAGTTTTCTTATCGGAAGCTTTAAAACAGCTGATGGAACAAATGGCCAATGGCATGCCGGGAAGCCAAATGGGAGATAAGAAGGGTAAACAACCTTCTTTTTCAGGAATGAAATCACAACAGGAATCTCTAAAAAAGATGCTTGAGCAGATGATTCAAGGAATGAAAGATGGTAAGGGTAAAGCTGGTCAAGAGAGTGAAAAGATGGGGAAATATTTGCGGGAGCAAGAGATGTTTCGTCAAAAGATGAATGATATGATTCAACATGGTGGTCATGGAGAACAAACAGAAAAGGTTTTAAGAGAAGTGATGAGAATGATGGAGCAAACGGAACGTGAAATCTCTAATTTCTCCGTTAACAGACAGACTATCATTCGTCAAAATAAGATAATGACACGACTATTGGAAGCTGAGAATGCTTCTCGTGAGAAGGATTTCGATAAGGAGAGAGAGAGTAAATCCGGGCAAAATCATAAATTGAGTAACCCTAAAGCAATTTTTAAGTATAAGAAAATAGATACCGAATTCGATGATTTATTTAATGATTCGAATGTTAAACTCATAGATTACTACAATAAAATTTATTTGGATTACCTTATTCGATTGAACAATGGCAAAAGCAGATAACTTATTAAAGCTTCCTTCTCGCATTCACTATTTGAAACGTGTTGAGAATCTAATTAGTAACCTGTCTTCACATTACAAAATCAGCCCCGAAGCTAGTGAGAAAATTTCATTAGCGGTTTTGGAGGCCGTAAACAATGCTATTTGCCATGGCAATAAACTAGATCATAAGAAGAATGTTACCATCCGTTTTCAGGTTAGTGAGCGCTGTATTTCCTGCGTTATTAAAGATGAAGGTGATGGATTTGATTTTTTATGCATCCCAGATCCAACTCTTCCCGAAAATTTAGAGAAAATTCATGGAAGAGGTGTATTTTTGATGAATCATTTGGCCGACTCTGTACATTTTAGTGCCGAGGGCAGACATGTTAAAATGGTTTTCAATCTATAATCAATGCAGATAAGTTACAGTACATGTGAAACTGAAATGCCTGGAATTAATCAGGATAGAATCAGTTTGTGGATCTCTCAAGTCGTAGAGAATTTCGAGTGTGAAATAGGGGAGATTAATTATTATTTTTGTTCAGATGATTATTTATTAGAGATGAATCGTGAACATTTAAATCATGATTACTTCACCGATATAATCACTTTTGACTATACAATCGCGGATATCATTTCTGGAGATTTATTTATTTCAGTAGATACTGTTCGTGATAATGCTGAAGAATATCAGGTTGATTTCTTTGAAGAACTGCACAGAGTAATTGTGCATGGTGTACTTCACCTACTTGGGATTGATGATAAGTGTGATGAGGATCAGGAAATAATGACCCAAAAGGAAGATGAATCATTAGCTTTACTTTCCAAGATTCATTAGATTTGTGAAATTTTCTAATTAAAAAATTGATTATTAGCTTTTTAGGGTGCTTGGTGTGCTATTTAAAGAGCTGATATATAATATATTACCCTATGTTCTGATGTGAATTGTAGGTGTAAAATACTGAAAGCGTATATGTTAGCAGAATATGATGTTATAGTTGTTGGTGCAGGTCATGCTGGTTGTGAGGCCGCAACGGCAGCTGCCAACCTGGGATCCTCGGTGCTTCTTATCACCATGGATATGAACAAGATTGCTCAAATGTCTTGTAACCCTGCTATTGGTGGTATTGCCAAAGGGCAAATCGTAAGAGAGATTGATGCATTGGGAGGATATACAGGTATTGTTACCGATAAATCATCCATACAATTTAGAATGCTAAATCGTTCTAAAGGACCTGCTATGTGGAGTCCAAGAGCGCAATGCGATCGTATGGTTTTTTCCGCAGAATGGAGAACAGTCGTTGAAAATACCGATAATTTAGACATGTGGCAGGATGCCGTAGTTGGTCTATTGTTCGAAGGGGAGAAAGTCGTTGGTGTTAAAACAAAGCTAGGAATCGATATCAAATCGAAAACAGTTGTTCTAACCAATGGAACATTTCTGAATGGACTGATGCATGTTGGTCGTAAACAGGAAATGGGAGGTCGTTCTTCTGAACCAGCTTCACTAGGAATTAGTGAGCAATTAAAATCCATAGGTTTCGAAGTTGGCCGAATGAAGACTGGAACACCGGCTCGTCTTGATGGAAGAAGTATCGATTTTTCTGTGATGAAGAGACAAGATGGAGAAGAGGATTTTCACCGCTTTTCTTATTTAACAGGTCATGTTGACAAGGAACTTATCCAACGACCTTGTTATATCACTTATACCAATCCGGAGGTGCATTCTGAACTGGAACTTGGCTTTGAAGAATCGCCAATGTACGATGGAACCATTCAGAGTACAGGACCTCGTTATTGTCCGAGTATCGAATCGAAGTTGACAACCTTTGCTGAGAAAAAAGAGCATCTTTTGTTTCTAGAACCAGAGGGGGAAACTACTCACGAATATTATATCAATGGTTTCTCTTCCAGTCTGGCTTGGGATATTCAATTGAATGGATTAAGGAAGGTTCCGGGTCTTGAAAATGTTAAAATGTATCGTCCAGGCTATGCCATCGAATACGATTATTTCGCACCCACACAGTTGCACCATACTTTAGAGACAAAATTGATAGAGAACTTATATTTTGCTGGTCAGATAAATGGAACCACAGGATACGAGGAAGCAGGGGCACAGGGTATGATGGCAGGGATCAATGCCAGCTTAAAAGTGCAGAAAAGAGATTCATTTACCTTAAAGCGTGATGAAGCTTATATTGGTGTTTTGATTGATGATTTGGTTACAAAAGGTGTTGATGAACCCTACCGAATGTTTACGTCACGAGCTGAATATAGAATTCTTTTGAGACAGGATGATGCGGATATGAGGTTAACGCCACGTGCTTTTGAATTAGGATTAGCTGATCAGAAACGCATGGACTTGCTAACTGAAAAGATCGAATACCGAAACAAGCTTATTGACTTTTGTAAGGAGTTTGGTGTAAAGCCCAAATACATCAATACGGTCTTGGAAGATTTGGGAACGACTCCGCTTAAGCAGGGAATGAAATTTTATGATGTCATCTTAAGACCTCAGGTCCACATTATGGATTTTGTGGATAGCATTTTGCCTTTAAAGGAACTTGTAGAGTCAATTCCAAATAGGAGAGATGAGATTATTGAGGCAGCGGAAGTATTGATTAAGTACTCTGGTTATATCGAAAGAGAGAAACTAATCGCTGATAAGCTAACACGACTTGAGAAAATCGTCATTACGGATCGTTTTGACTATACAAGCCTACAGTCTTTATCGACTGAAGCTCGACAGAAATTAGATAAAATCAAGCCCGAAACCATTGGACAGGCTTCACGTATACCAGGTGTTTCACCTAGTGATATAAGCGTATTATTAGTCCTTATGGGGCGTTAGTGTTCCACGTGGAACGCAGAAGGATGTTTTGATAGCAAAACATCCTTAGAGAGCTCGAAAATGCCTTGTCTTTATTATAAGATGGGTGTTTTCGAGTTTTTAGTATAAAGGATTTGTGTGAAAAGTTTCAAGCTTATTCGCATCCCTGTTCTTTTTAACTGGATACTTGAGTATCTTGTATTATAATTTGAAAACTGAAAGATATGACTGAATCAAACTATAGAGTAGCTGGAAATATTGTCGATGTCGTTGCAAGGAAAATATTTAAGGGGGAAATAGAAGTTAGAGATGGATTTATACAATCTATCAAGGAGCTTGATGATGCTCCGGATTGTTATATCCTTCCAGGCTTGGTTGATTCACATGTGCATATTGAAAGTTCTCTTTTAATACCAAGCCGTTTTGCTGATTTGGTTGTTAGAAAAGGGACCTTAGGTGTTGTGACAGATCCGCATGAAATTGCGAATGTGCTAGGGGAGATAGGAATTGACTTCATGATAAATGATGCGGCAAAGACCCCTTTGGAGATTCGTTTTGGTGTGCCATCTTGTGTTCCTGCAACACCCTTTGAGACTTCTGGGTTTAAGTTAGGACCGAATAAGGTTGAGAGTTTGTTGAAAAGGGAAGAAGTTGTCTGCTTGGCTGAAGTGATGGATTATCCTGGTGTGATTCGAGGCGATCTTGATGTTATGAAAAAGATTGTGGCTACGAAGCAACTGGGTAAGAAAATTGATGGTCATGCCCCTGGTGTTAATGGTGAGAATTTAAGGAAATATATTGCTGCCGGTGTCTCTGCCGATCATGAGTGTTCCACATTAGAAGAGGCGTTGAATAAGATACATCTTGGAATGATGATACAAATTCGCGAGGGGAGTGCGGCCAAGGATTTTGAAGCTTTGTATTCTTTAATTGAATCGCATCCCGATCGTGTCATGTTGTGCACGGATGATACCCATCCGGATGATTTAATGGAAAGAGGCCATATTGATAAGCTTATTCGTATGGGCTTGGAGAAAGGGTGTGATATTATGAATTTATTACGTGTTGCTTCTTACAATGCGGTCAAGCATTATGATCTGGATTTAGGATTACTTCAAGTGAGAGACTCTGCAGATTTTATCATTATTGATAATTTTGAGTCATTTAATGTGAAGTCTTCTTATATGAAAGGAGAATGTATCTATGAGGAGGGTGAAGTATTCTTCGATAGTCACAATGAGATCCTTTTGAATAATTTCTATCGTAAGGAAATACAGCTTGAGGATATTCAGATTGAAGCGAGGGACTGCGATGTGCATGTGATGACGGTAAGTGATGGGGATTTGTTGACGGGTTGGATAAGTAGACAACCCAAATCTGAAAAAGGCAAATTTGTTTCAGATACAGATCAGGATCTTTTGAAAATGGTCGTGATGAGTCGTTACAATAATGAAAAGCCAGTCGTGGGTTTCGCAAAAGGATTTGGTTTTAAGAAAGGGGCCATCTCTGGTAGTATTGCTCACGACAGTCATAATATTATTGCTGTAGGAACAAATGATTCAGATCTGTTGAAAGCTCTAAATAAACTAATCCTTATGAAGGGTGGGATGGTAGCTTGCGATCAAGATGATTGTCGTTCAGTTCAACTTGATGTTGCTGGCTTAATGTCGAACAAAAGAGGCGAGGATTTGTTAGTAAACTATAAAGAATTGTCTGATTTTACGAAAAGCTTTGGAAGTGACTTTCATTCTCCATTTATGACATTGGCTTTTATGTCTTTACTTGTTATACCTAAATTGAAACTTTCAGATAAAGGCCTTTTTGATGTTGAGCAATTTAAATTGATTGATTTGTATTGTAAATAGTCTTGTCTATATTGCTAGATGATCCACTAGAAACTAATATCTGTGATAGAAAACAAACACATTGTTCACTTAAAAGAGCTTGTAGCCGCTTTGCCTGAGGAGCCAGGCGTTTATCAGTTTTTCGATGAGCAAGAAAAAATTATATATGTAGGTAAGGCCAAGCGTTTAAAACGACGCGTGGCTTCCTATTTTAATAAGGTGCATGATATTGCCAAAACGAATGTGATGGTAAAGAAAATTGCAGATATCAAGCACCTGGTTGTTGAAACCGAAGAGGATGCTCTTTTACTGGAAAATAATCTCATTAAAAAGCATCAGCCACGCTATAACATCCTGCTCAAGGATGACAAATCTTACCCTTGGATTTGTATCAAGAAAGAAACATACCCTCGTGTACATATAACACGTCAGTTGGTGAAAGATGGATCTGAATATTTTGGGCCATACACCAGTGTACGTATGGTAAGAACGCTTATGGATTTAATTCGGTCTCTTTATAAGTTAAGAACCTGTAATCTTAAGCTGAGTGAGGAGAGTATTTCACAAGGGAAGTTTAAAGTCTGTTTAGAATACCATATAGGAAATTGTAAGGCTCCTTGTGTGGGTAAAGAAACCTTTGAAGCGTATCGCCAAACCATTGCTGAAATCCGCCATATTCTTAAAGGAAATATAAGAACAGTGACGGATTTTCTTCAGGAAAAGATGCAGTTGCTTGCGGCTGATTATAAATTCGAGGAAGCTCAACTGCTAAAAGAGAAGTTAGATCTTCTCGAAAAATATAGGAGCAAGTCAACCATTGTCAGTCCAACCATTGACAATATTGATGTGTATTCAATATTAGCGGATGATGATACTGCCTATGTCAATTTTCTGAAATTGGTAAATGGAGCGATTATTCAGGCTCACACCATTGAGATTAAGAAAAAGCTGAATGAAAGCGAGGCGGAACTCTTGCTGATGGGAATTATTGAAATCCGTCAAAAGATATTCAGTACGGCCAAAGAAATCATTGTGCCGTTTCATTTAGATTTATCCATGCAAAATGTGGGTTTTACGGTGCCTCAAAGAGGGGATAAGAAGAAGCTCCTGGATCTATCGCTTCGGAATGTGAAGTATTTCCGACAGGAGAAGTTGAAACAGCTTGAAAAAAGACAGCCTAAGAAACATTCAGACAGAATTCTTGAAGGAATGAAGAAGGATTTTCGTTTACAGGAATTACCTGTTCATGTTGAATGTTTTGATAATTCAAACATACAGGGGAGCCATCCTGTGGCATCCTGTGTGGTTTTTCGAAATGCGAAACCCTATAAAAAGGATTACCGCCATTTTAATATTAAAACCGTTGTTGGAGCCAATGACTTTGCCTCCATGGAAGAGATTATTTACAGACGATATAAGCGCTTGTTAGAAGAAGAAAAGTCATTGCCTCAGATGATCGTGATTGATGGTGGGAAAGGACAGTTAGGTGCTGCACTGAATGCTCTTGAAAAGTTGGACCTAAGGGGTAAGATTGCTATTGTTGGTATTGCTAAACGCCTTGAAGAAATTTTCTTTCCGGGTGATCCTTACCCTTTATATTTGGATAAAAACTCGGAGAGCTTGAAAGTGGTTCAGCATTTGAGGAACGAGTCTCACCGTTTTGCTATTACCTTTCATCGTCAGAAAAGATCGAAGGCTTTTATAACTTCAGAATTGGATGAAGTATCTGGAATTGGCCCAAAAACCAAACAAAGCTTGATTTCTACCTTCAAATCAGTAGAAAACATTAAAAAAGCCAGTCAGGAAGATCTTGAGAAATGTATAGGTAAGTCAAAAGCCTTAAAGATCTGGCATTATTTCAATTAGGGTATTCTAATTGTAGTGATGAATGATATTTTCAACCAATAAAAGATTGGCTAAAAGATAGCTTTCATAAACTCATTTAAATCTAAGCCTAAGAAATAGTCGTTCAAGTTGATTTTCTCCAGTTCTCGACGTAAACTTTCTTTATGATGGGGGATATTAAGCAGTCTATTTTCCAGTTTACTAATACTTCCCATTTTAATACAATTACCAAGGATTTCAGATCTGACAATTCGACCTTTTTCAATATCCAGCTCAATTTCCAAAATATTGCCGTTTGAAAAACTGATGAGCCTTTCAAATTTGTATTTGGGAGAATAGCCAAAATTCCACTCCCATTTCAAGTATTTTTCTTCCATCAGTTTTTGTATAGCGATGGTATCTTCGTCAGTCAGTTCGTAAGCTATTACTTCGGGGAATTGTTTTTGAACGTGATCTACAATTTTAGTTTGCAGCTCTTCAATACTCAAAGGAGCGGAGAGGTGATCG
>Ga0209272_10001401_pt1 | contig 15303 bp, 16 predicted proteins | sample tdDd002_FD_187125 | JGI IMG/M metagenome (GOLD analysis project Ga0209272, IMG submission 187125) | Marine sediment microbial communities from the Atlantic coast under amendment with organic carbon and nitrate - tdDd00.2 (SPAdes)... | ecosystem: Environmental > Aquatic > Marine > Coastal >... | reverse complement strand
AATAAAAAACCCAACCATATTGCTATGATTGGGTTTCAATTCACGCTTCCCGAAGGAAGTTCAAAGAAGAATCAATTACTTGATTTTAGCTTCTTTGTACATAACGTGCTGGCGAACTACTGGATCAAATTTCTTGATCTCAAATTTGCCTGGCATGTTACGCTTGTTCTTATCAGTCGTGTAGAAGTGACCAGTACCTGCAGAAGATACTAGACGGATTTTCTCACGTACGCCTTTCTTTGCCATTGTCTATTTCCTCTTAAACGTTTTCGCCGTTTGCACGGATATCAACAAGAACAGCATCGATGCCTTTCTTGTCGATGATACGCATACCTTTAGCAGATAGACGTAGTTTAACAAAACGTTTTTCGCTCTCTACCCAGAAACGATGAGTTTGTAGGTTCGGCAGAAAACGACGCTTAGTAGCATTGCGTGCGTGTGAACGGTTGTTACCCGTTACTGGACGCTTACCAGTTACTTGGCATACTCGTGACATGAATGTCTTCTCCAAAATCGTTTCAGCTCGATATCAACCTTGGTGGCCGAACCTCTCAGTTTCTAAATTAGAAGTTTGAGGTCTTATACCGCTATGGAAACCCATACAAGGCTATCAAAGGTCGCGCATTATACTAACTTGAGTAGCATTGCTCAAGACCCGAACAGATCCTTTTTACAGGTTTTCCTGATCTTTTTTAGGCAGAGCTGATTTATGTGCTAAAAAATGTCGGGCGATTGTAGCAGAAATCGACGTTCCCACAACCAAAACTTAAACAAAATCACAGAAAATAGTCTTTTCTAGATTCTAGTGTCTGGTTCCTAGAAAGATTTTAGTGACTTAACAGATGTAGATTTACTGCTAATCAACCTCGCAATCGGCTTATCTACCTATCTAATCGATCCACCAGCCGCCCTCGAAACTAAACTATATCCAGCCACGTTCCGCGAAAGAAACAATTTCCCCATCGCCAACAACAAAGTGGTCAAGCACTCGAATATCGACAAGATCCAACGCGTCTATGATTCTGCGCGTTATCCTACGGTCACTCTGGCTCGGCTCAGCAATACCTGAAGGATGATTGTGCGCCAGAATTAAAGCCGCCGCGTTATGCTCTAAAGCTCGTTTGACTACTTCCCTAGGGTAAACGGAAGCGGCATCTATCGTGCCTTGAAATAGTGGCTCGCCACAAATCACCCGATGCTGGTTATCTAAGAAAAGAACGTAGAACTCCTCTCTTTGTTTATCTCTGAGTAAACCAGAAAGATACAATTTTGTCTGCTGTGGGCTGGTCAGTGCCTCGCCACGCTGTAGAGATTCTGCTAAATAACGCTGGGTCATCTCGAGGACAGCTTGCAGTTGAACATATTTAGCCACACCTAAGCCTTTATAGCGGCAAAACTGTTCGAGGTTGGCAGAAAACAGGCTACGTAATGAGCCAAATTCGCTAATTAGGTGGTCTGATAGGGCTAATACATTCATTCCGTGAGTGCCAGTCCGGAGAAATATCGCCAGCAATTCCGCATCGGTAAGCGCTTGTGGTCCATGTGAGAGCAACTTCTCTCGTGGCATCGATGCTTTAGGTATTGCTTTCATTTATCGCTCCTTCATCTCTATCGACCTATTGCAGCCAGATTAATCAAAACTATCGCTGAGCTAGAGGTTCGATAGGGAGAACCGAGAACAAATTGGCATCTATTAGTAACAATTAAGTTGTCTTTAGTAGGGCATATTTTGATAACCATCATGTTCCAAATTCAATAACTCAGATGGCGACTCTAGGCACACAATTGTTCACCATGGTATCTTACGGGCAGAAATTTTAAGGAAGATCATCATGCAAACACTCGCAGGCAAAAAGATCCTTTTAGGTATTAGTGGTGGTATCGCTGCTTATAAATGTGCCGAACTAACACGCCGATTAATTGAACGTGGTGCACAGGTTCAGGTCGTTATGACTAACGCTGCAAAAGAGTTCATCACACCACTTACAATGCAGGCAGTCTCTGGCAGACCGGTCTCTGATAGTCTGCTCGATCCAGCGGCAGAAGCCTCAATGGGTCATATTGAGTTAGCTAAGTGGGCCGACTTGGTTCTCCTTGCACCGGCAACAGCGGATCTCATCGCACGCATGAGTGCAGGTATGGGTAATGACCTGCTAACAACCTTGGTATTAGCCACTGATTCACCAATCGCGGTGTCACCGGCTATGAACCAGCAGATGTACCGAAACATCGCGACTCAAGAGAACATTGCCACGCTAGAACGCCGTGGTATGCACATCTGGGGCCCTGCTGCAGGTGAACAAGCTTGTGGCGATGTTGGTCCTGGCCGAATGCTAGAACCAATGCAGCTGGTTGAGCTGTGCGAGCAGTTTTTCGCAGATAAACCTCTAAAAGGCCAATCCGTTGTCATTACAGCGGGACCAACTCGCGAGGCAATTGATCCTGTCCGCTATATCTCAAATCACAGCTCAGGAAAAATGGGCTTTGCCTTAGCTGAAGCGGCGAATAAACTTGGCGCTAAAGTCACATTGATTGCAGGTCCGGTTTCTCTGGCAACCCCTGCTGGCGTTGAGCGTATTGATGTAGACAGCGCACAGAGTATGTATGACGCAGCCATGCAGCATGCAACAACAAACGATGTATTTATTGGCTGCGCTGCCGTAGCAGATTACCGACCAGCGACTATTGCAGAGCAAAAAATTAAGAAAACCGATGATAGCGACCAAATGACTATCAGCATGGTTAAGAACCCGGACATCATCGCCTCTGTCGCAGCTCTGACGGAAAACAGACCCTTTACAGTTGGCTTTGCTGCAGAGACTCAAGACGTGGAGACTTACGCTCGAGGCAAGCTGGTCAAAAAGAAACTGGATTTAATTTGTGCCAATGATGTCTCGGTTGAAGGTCAAGGCTTTAATAGCAACGACAACGCAATCACCGTATACTGGCACGATGGTAAGCAATCACTTACCCTTGCATCAAAACAACAAATAGCGCACCAAATTATTATGACTGTCGCGGAAAAACTCGACGCTTAAAGCGCACAACACCGCGACAAAAGGATATGTCATAGGTTGTCAGGTTTGAGTACTACGCTGCTCAAACCCTTTTTATTCAGAATGGTAACAATAAGGAAAGCTTCATGGCCGGAACACGAAAAACCAACCGCCGAGATGAAATTTTGCAAGCATTGGCTGAAATGCTGGAGTCCAACGAAGGTGCTTCACGTATTACAACCGCAAAACTCGCTAAACAAGTTGGCGTTTCAGAAGCCGCGCTATATCGACACTTTCCAAGTAAAGCTCGGATGTTTGAAGGCTTAATCGAGTTTATCGAAGAGTCTCTTATGTCACGTATTAACCGTATTCTCGATGAAGAGAAAGACACTCTGACGCGAATTCGCCTAGTATTGCAGTTAATCTTAGCCTTTGCTGAGCGTAACCCAGGCTTGAGCCGTATCCTGTCAGGTCACGCACTCATGTTTGAAAACGAGCGCCTGCGCGATCGTATCAACCAGCTATTTGAACGAATCGAGACCTCAATTCGTCAGATTTTACGTGAACGTATGCTACGTGAAGGGAAATCTTTCCCAGTCGATGAAAAAGTTCTGGCCGCACAGCTACTAGGTCAAGTAGAAGGCAGCCTGAATCGATTTGTTCGCAGTGACTTTAAATATCAGCCAACCGCTAATTTCGAAGAATACTGGGCGCTACTGAGCGCACAAATTAAGTAATAGCTATGACTAACAGAACCACCGTTGAAAAACCTAAGTTTTCTATCGCCCTGATGCACCCGAAATACTGGGGTGTCTGGTTTGGCTTTGGATTACTCGCCTTAATCGTCAATATCCTCCCGTATGCCGTGCTATACCGCATTGGCCGTGGCATTGGACTACTTGGCAAGCGAGTCGGTAAATCACGTGTTCATATCGCTAAACGCAATCTGGAACTCTCTTTCCCTGACCTATCAGAGTCAGAGATCGACAACATGGTGACAGAGAACTTTAAGAACACGGGTATGGCGCTGATTGAAACGGGTATCACTTGGTTCTGGCCTACGTGGCGCTTTAAACGCATCTTGGTTGCTAAAGATGTCGAACAACTAAGACGACTCGATAAAGAAGGTAAGGGCGCTCTGCTCTGCTGTGTGCACGCACTAAACCTTGAGATTACCGCTCGTGCATTCGGTGTGCTTGGCCTTCAAGGCTTCGGCGTTTACCGCCCGCACAGCAACCCTGCCTATGAGTTCATTCAGTACCGTGGGCGCAGCCACAATGGTAACCAGTTGGTTTATCGACGTGATATCAAGCAGATGATCCGCGTGTTGCGCGATGGCCATCGTCTGTTCTATTTACCTGATCAAGACTATGGTCATAACAAGTCAGTGTTTGTTCCTTTCTTTGCCGTGGAACAGGCCTGTACAACAACAGGAACCAGCATTCTTGCATACACCAGTAAGTGTGCCATCGTACCGGGTTCTGGTTTTAGAAACGCTGAAGGGAAATATGAAATCATCGCCGATCGCGATATAGAACCTGATTACCCTAAAAAAGATGAAGTTGGGGCCGCTGCCTACATGAATAAATTCGTAGAAGAGATTATCATGCGCGCACCGGAACAGTGGATGTGGTTACACAAGCGCTATAAATCGCTACCAGACCATGCCCTGACCAACTCTCGTTATAAATAACAAAGGCGTCGCTGAATGAGCACCAACGAAAAAAACAGCATCGATAAACACCTGCATAACCCGACTTTTGAGTGGTCATTTCTCCACCCAAAACATTGGGGCACATGGATAGGTATTTTCTTCGCCGCACTCTTTGCCTTTATACCATATCGCTGGAGAGACACCCTTGCGCGTAAACTGTCTGTTTTTGCAGTTAAAAAGAATGGCCGAGTCGTTCGTCGTGCGAGAGTGAATTTAGAATACTGCTTCCCTGAGAAATCAGAGCAAGAACGCCAAGAGATCCTCGAAGAGACTTTTGTAAAAGCCGCTCAGTACCTATTAGGCTACTCTGAATTTTTGGTTCGTTCGACTAAGCACAACCAAAGCCGTGGCGTTATGATTGGTGAGGAAAATATCCTGCCGCTCCTGGATGCTGGTGAAAATGTCATTATCCTCGCGCCACATGCCTGGGCCGTTGACTACCCAGCAGTAATGCTGGCAGCGAAGGGCTACAAAGTAACAACCATTATGAAGCCGCAACGTAACCCGATTGGCGACTGGCTAATGCAGGTACAGCGCATGCAATATGGTGGTCGCATCTTTGCTCGTGAAGCAGGGGTAAAGCCGTTTGTTCGCTCTATCAAAGATGGCTACCTAGGCTACTGGTTACCAGATGAAGATTTTGGTCCGGCTAACTCAGTCTTCGTGCCTTTCTTTGCTACAGAGAAAGCAACACTAAAGGGCTTTGGTAAGATGGCTCGTCTGTCAAAAGCTAAGGTCGTACCGATTCTACCGGCTTACAATGACAAAACGGGTAAATATGAAGTCCATATCCTTCCCGCTCTGGAGAACTTCCCGACAGGGGATGAAGAGACGGATGCTCGAGCAATGAACCAAGCGATTGAGGATCTGGTTCGCCCACGCCCAGAGCAATATATGTGGAACTTATCGTTACTGAAAACTCGCAGAGATGGCGTTGGTATTTACGATAATTCGTAAAGGCGAGTTACGAGTTACGAGTTACGAGTTACGAGTTACGAGTTACGAGTTACGAGTTACGAGTTACGAGTTAAAATATTTAAGGGTTGACGAACAAACGTCAACCCTTTTTGTTTAGCTACGCTGTTGAGGCGAGAGCTGGAGCATTATCTCTTCCAGGGAACAAATCGCGTCAACACCTTCAAGACCAAAAGTTCCATCATTTTCCTCCCAACACCCATCTCCAGCAGGTCGAAGCCCAATCCAGTTATCCAGAAGCGAAGCGCTCCAGTTTTCTCGAAGGACGGAGTCCGGTCTCGACTCTCGGAGCGAAGCGTTCTAACATCTCGTAGGGCGAAGCCCGCTCTCGAATATCAGTCTCTAAATCCCGTACTCAGCACGGTACGCTTTTACTGCTTCCAGATGCTCGGCATCGGTGCCTTTTTCTTCAAGGAAGGTAACCAGGTCAGTCAGGCTGACGATAGAGATAATCGCACAACCAAAATCACGCTCGACTTCCTGAATAGCAGACAGCTCACCCTTACCTTTTTCTTGACGGTCAATGGCCACAAGAACACCCGCAAGGTCAGCACCGTTTGCCTGAATGATCTCCATCGACTCACGAATTGCAGTACCGGCAGTAATCACATCATCTACAAGCATAATACGGCCTTCGAGTGCGCTACCGACTAGATTGCCACCCTCACCGTGATCTTTTGCTTCTTTACGGTTGAAGCAGTATGGCGTATCAACATCGTGGTGGTCCGCTAGCGCGACTGCTGTCGTTGTCGCAATTGGAATACCTTTGTACGCAGGGCCAAATAGTACGTCAAACTCAATGCCAGAATCCGCTAGCGCAGCTGCGTAGAAACGACCCAGACGTGCTAAGTCACGACCAGTATTGAAAAGACCAGCGTTAAAGAAGTAAGGGCTCTTACGACCGGACTTCAGAGTAAACTCACCAAACTTCAGTACTTCCTTTTCTAATGCAAACTCAATAAATTCACGCTGGTATGCTTTCATTACTTTCTCTCTAAATAAAAGGTCTAGTTTTTTAGACGGTTTATAAACAGGTCAAAATTTAGCCCTAGCCAAATTTTGATAAAAAAATAGCCCCCGTGATGGGAGCTATCTAAATCAATTTTCTAACGCCGACTTCTGCGCCGCTACGATCTCGGTAATACCTTTGGTTGCCGACTCAAGCAACTTCATCAGCTCTGCATGGGTGAACGGTTCGCCCTCTGCGGTGCCTTGAACTTCGATCATACGACCATCTTCGGTCATAACCACATTCATATCTGTATCTGCTGCTGAGTCTTCTGTGTACTCAAGGTCACAAAGGATATCCTCACCTAAGATGCCAACAGAAACCGCCGCTACGTGGCCTTTCATTGGATTCGCTTTTAGCTTGCCCTTCTCAACTAAGTGCTGGAATGCATCCGCCATCGCTACGCTCGCACCAGAGATAGACGCAGTACGGGTACCGCCATCCGCTTGGATTACATCACAGTCTACAGTCACCATGATTTCGCCCATTGCTTCCAGATCAACCACTGCACGTAAGCTACGAGCAATCAGACGTTGGATTTCCATTGTACGACCACCTTGCTTGCCACTTGCCGCTTCACGACGCATGCGCGAGTGTGTCGAACGCGGCAGCATACCGTACTCAGCTGTTACCCAGCCTTTACCCTGACCTTTTAGCCAGCGTGGAACGTTCTCTTCAACGGTCGCATTACAAAGTACTTTTGTATTGCCGAATTCAACCAATACAGAACCTTCTGCATAAGCTGTGTAGTTACGAGTAATTTTGATTGGGCGAACTTGATCCGCCTTGCGATCGTTTGGACGCATGGGCATCTACCTTATATGAAGGGGGAGACGTTTTTGGTTGGAGCAGGATGATAGCATAGTTAGTCGCGAGCTCCTAGTTTCGAGTAACGAGAAGCGCAACCCGCGAGTTATTCTCTAGTCACTCGCCTATCGCGGCCAGGATCTGTGCTACTATTGCCTCGCGTTATTTTCAAAGATGATTAAACAGGAAAATTCGATGATCTACAGTATGACAGCCTACGCACGTAAAGAAGTGAAAGGCGATTGGGGCACAGCAGTATGGGAAATTCGTAGTGTTAACCAACGCTATCTGGAAACCTACTTCCGCCTGCCAGAACAGTTCCGTGGCTTAGAGCCTGTATTGCGTGAGCGCTTTCGTAAGCGCTTGGCGCGCGGCAAAGTAGAGTGTGCTCTGCGCTTTGAAGCAAACCCAGCAGCTAAGGGCGAGCTAAACATCAATGAAGGCCTGGCACAACAGGTAATCAATGCGGCGAACCAAGTGATGAAGATGACTGGGGAAGAGAGCCGCCTTAACCCTTTCCAAGTAATGAACTGGCCAGGTGTGATGGAAACGCCTGAGCAAGATATGGATGCGATTAACAAGGATCTACTCACTGGCTTTGATGAAGCTGTTAGTGAATTTATTGAAGCTCGAGGTCGTGAAGGTGAAAACATGAAAGCGCTTATCGTTCAGCGTTTAGATGCAATCACCGAAGAAGTGGTCAAAGTACGTGCTCGTATGCCTGAAATTTTAGAGTGGCAACGTGAGCGCCTATTCTCAAAATTTGAAGAAGCAAAAATTGAGCTAGATTCATCACGCGTAGAGCAAGAGCTGATCCTACTCGCGCAAAAATCTGACGTGGCTGAAGAGTTAGACCGCCTAGACTCGCACGTCAAAGAAGCGACTAACATCCTCAAGAAAGGCGGCGCTTGCGGCCGTCGTTTAGACTTTATGATGCAAGAGTTTAATCGTGAGTCGAACACGCTTGCATCAAAGTCAATCAGTACTGATATCACCGCTTCTGGGGTTGAGCTTAAAGTGCTTATCGAACAGATGCGTGAACAAATTCAGAATATTGAGTAATCTGTTCTAATTATTCGCTCGGTCCTCAATGGCGAGTAAACAAAGACCTTGGCTACGTTATTCTGCCATTGCATCACTGTTCATAGCAGGCTGTATGGCTCTGACTCAAACTCTTTCTTGAGCGAGTGACGCTCGGTCTCTGGCAGTTTGTCAGCTTTAGCCTGGTTGCGGTTATGTATATCCGCTACCAAGAGCAACACCAAAACAAAATGCCCCGCTTCACTCGCGGGGCATTTTATTCTAAACAGCTACTCATCTTTCTCTAAGGTGTTTCTATCCACGTAAGGCCAGTAATGGTGCCCTACGCGAATTACCATGGTGGCAACGGCTAGAATCAACGCCGCGACAGACAACCACACCACCAAGGTTGCATCCATCTCTTTCATTCCTAAAGTGATATAACGGGCAATGGCCATCATGGCAATATAAATCGGGTATCTGACAGGTATCTTACCGTTCATCACAAACTGCTTAACCATCGCCAGCACTTCAAGATAAATAAACATCAGTAGAATATCAGTCAGCAGGACACGCTTCTCAGTAAACATATGCAAGAACTCTTCAACCATGGCGTACAAAGTAGCGAGAGTAATAGCAACCAAAAGTACAGCCTCTAGAGCATAAAATATCTTAAGAAACGGTTTACTAAACGACTGAGGTAAATGAGAAGGCATGCGTTGTTTCCAAAACAATCCAATGGATAGGAAAAGAGTTTATCACGAAGAAAATAAAAAAGAGTTGGCAAACATTCATCCTTTAGTCGATGTTGCCAACGCCTCTAGGGTCTGTTGACCCTAGCAATTAAAGTAACAGCAGGTAAGCGAAGAAAATGGCTGACAATGCGTAAATGACCGGATGAACCTGCTTACCTTTACCTGACACAACCATAGTGAAGGCATAACTAATAAAACCCATCGCCATGCCGTTTGCAGGAGAGAAGCTCAGCACGGTAAACATGATGGTAAAGAAAGCGGCAATACGAGACTCTTTCTTATCCCAGTTAATCTGGCCTAGACGACCAATCATGTAGATGCCTACGACAACCATCGCGGGAGCAACCATAGCTGCCGAAAAGATAGAAAATAGCGGATACAAGAATAGTGATACGAGGAACAGGCCTGAAACCACAACAGCCGCAAGGCCTGTTTTCGCGCCTTGAGAAGAAGCGATGCCCGACTCAGAGAAGGCGGTAATCGATGTAGTACCAAGTACAGAACCAATCACGGTTCCACCTGCATCTGCGACGAGCGCAGAGCGCGCATTTGGCACTTTCCCATCCTTATCAATAATCCCCGCATCACGGCCAACGCCCACTATAGTGCTCATACCGTCAAAGAAATCGACGATGAGGAAAATCACGACCACAAACAGCAAATCAAACATCTTATCTGGGGTTAAACTTGAAAAGTCAAAAACCGCGCCGAACGTGTTTGCCATGCTTGGGGGTGCCGTCACTATCTGCTGAGGAATGGGCGCATTAGATGTCCCCATCACCATATCCGCAATCAAGGTTAGGCCAATCGCACTAACAAATGAGATAAAGGTCGCCAGCTTAATATCACGAACCATACAACCAAGGGCGATAAAGATACTGAGGTAAGCGATAATGACTTGTGGTTCAGTAATGTTACCCATACCAACAAGGACAAACTTGTTATCCACGATGATACCCGCATTCTTCAGACCTAAAAACGCAATGAAAAGACCAAGCGAGACGGTAATGGCATTCTTTAAGTCTTCAGGAATCGATTCAATCAACGATTTGCGAATGTTAGTCAACGACAGCATTAAGTACAAAACACCCGAGAGGAAGATACCAAATAGCGCTTCATTCCAAAGCAAAGCCACAGAGCCGCTGAGTAGCATCCCCTTGAAGAAGCCGTTCATACTCATTCCAGGTGCAAGCATGACTGGGTAGTTACCCCACACCCCCATAATAAAGGTCGCAATCGCGGCAGCGAGAGCCGTAGCCGTAAACACCGCGCCTTTATCCATGCCAGGAATACCACCCAAGATAGCTGGGTTCACCGCTAGAATGTAACTCATGGCTAAAAAGGTAATAAAGCCAGCATAGAGCTCAGTACCCAGGGTTGTTTTGCGTTGAGTAATTTTAAATACAGAATCTAAAAGACCTGCTTGATTTTGCGCCTTTAGCGTTGAATCGAGACTCACAGAGAAACCTATACAAATAAGAGGGAAGGTAAATAAAATAAAATACTGTAAGTGGTGATATTCGGAGTCTCAGCACTTAAAAACTGTAGTCACTAAGATAGGCTCAGTGGTAGAGACATCTAGACCATCACTCTAGATATATACAGCATTTAATCGTTTGCGCGAATTGTAAGGAAGTAGGACAAAAACTCAACGAATATTTGCTCCATTCAACAAAACAGTCTCTGCATTAAGTCAAATTTGGCGAATAAACGGAGTTCATCAATGTTATTGTCCTAAATAGGCGATTTGTGCTACTCTTCGCCTCCATTTTTCTGGCCTAATTTTAACCACTCCGGTGTTTTATCAGGTCAGTGCTATCTTTAAATATGTCAGGGTTTAGACACTGACAGTCATCAAACCAAATATGGAATCGTACCTATGGGTAAAGGCACTCTCTATATCGTATCTGCACCAAGCGGTGCCGGAAAATCTAGTCTGATCTCGGCCATGCTAGAAACTAACCCAACCTACGCGATGAAAGTGTCGGTATCACATACCACTCGTGGTATGCGTCCTGGCGAGCAAGATGGTGTTCACTACCACTTTGTGCAAAAAGAGCACTTCGAAGAGCTGATCGGAAAAGGGGAATTCCTTGAGTACGCTGAAGTTTTCGGTAACTACTACGGCACCTCTCGCGTTTGGATTGAAGACAACCTAAATAAAGGTATTGATGTGTTTCTGGATATCGACTGGCAAGGTGCTCGTCAAATCCGTGAACAAATGCCATTAGCTAAAAGCCTGTTTATCCTGCCACCATCAAATGGTGAGTTAGAGCGTCGCCTTAACGCTCGTGGACAAGACAGCGATGCCGTTATTGCCAAGCGCATGGCAGAAGCGAAATCTGAAATCTCTCATTACGGCGAATATGACTATGTCATCGTCAATGATGATTTCGATACCGCACTAATGGATTTTAAGGCCATCATTCGCGCAGAAAGATTGAAGCAAGACAAGCAAGCTGATAAATATAAAGGCATGCTTGATGCACTTTTAGCTGAATAAGTTATAATTTCGAGCTTCGAGCTTCGAGCTTCGAGCTTCGAGCTTCGAAAAGATAATAGCTCTATTAACCAATAGGCGAGAGTTTCAACAAACTAGTGGCTCGTAACTAGTGACTAGCATCTAAGCCACTCTGCCTGTATAATTTCTCGTCATTCAAAATTTTAGTTAACTAATTTGGAGTTCTCATGGCACGCGTAACTGTTCAAGACGCTGTTGAAAAAGTTGGCAACCGTTTCGACCTAGTTCTAATTGCGGCACGCCGCGCTCGTCAAATGCAAACTGGTGGCAAAGATTCACTAGTGCCAGAAGAGAATGATAAGCAAACGGTTATCGCTCTACGCGAAATCGAAGAAGGTCTTATCACTAAAGAGATCCTTGATGCACGTGAGCGTCAAGAGCAGCAAGAGCAAGAAGCGGCTGAACTAGCAGCTGTTAGCAGCATTGCTCACAGCCGTTAATTAGACCTTCTCTTCAACAACTATCTTCCGGGCCTAAAATTTGTATCTATTTGATAGCCTCAAAGACGTTGCCCAAGAATACCTAACAGAGCCTCAAATTGAGGCTCTGCGTCAATCTTATGTGGTAGCGAAAGACGCCCATGAAGGGCAAACCCGCTCTAGCGGTGAACCATATATCATCCACCCTGTTGCTGTTGCTCGTATCCTGGCTGAAATGCGTCTGGATATTGAAACACTTCAAGCAGCTCTGCTTCACGACGTTATTGAAGACACAGAAGTCACCAAAGAAGAGCTAGAAGCTCAATTTGGCACTACCGTTGCTGAACTCGTGGATGGCGTTTCTAAGCTGGATAAGCTTAAGTTTCGCGATCGCAAGGAAGCTCAGGCTGAAAACTTCCGTAAGATGGTTCTTGCCATGGTGCAAGACATCCGCGTTATTCTTATCAAACTCGCTGACCGTACTCACAACATGCGTACTTTGGGCGCGCTTCGCCCTGACAAAAAACGTCGTATCGCACGTGAGACCCTTGAGATCTACTCTCCATTGGCACACCGCCTTGGTATCCACAACATCAAAACCGAATTAGAAGAACTTGGTTTTGAAGCTCTCTACCCTAATCGCTATCGCGTACTAAAAGAGGTAGTAAAATCGGCTCGTGGTAACCGTAAAGAGATGATTCAGCGCATCCATGATGAGATTGAAGGCCGCCTCGATGAGGTAGGTCTTAACGCGCGTGTATTTGGTCGAGAGAAAAACCTGTTCTCCATCTACAACAAGATGAAGACCAAAGAGCAACGCTTCCATACCATTATGGACATCTACGCTTTCCGTGTTGTCGTTGAAGATGCAGATACCTGCTACCGCGTACTTGGTCAGGTGCACAGTCTTTACAAGCCACGTCCAGGGCGTATGAAAGACTACATAGCGGTACCAAAAGCCAACGGCTACCAATCCATTCATACTTCAATGGTCGGCCCTCACGGCGTACCTGTTGAAGTACAAATCCGTACCGAAGATATGGACCAGATGGCGGACAAAGGTGTCGCTGCGCACTGGTCATACAAAGGTAACGGAGAACGCACAGGCACCACCGCTCAAGTCAAAGCTCAGCGTTGGATGCAAAGCCTGCTTGAACTACAACAAAGCGCCGGCAACTCATTTGAGTTCATTGAAAACGTCAAATCCGATCTGTTCCCTGATGAGATTTACGTCTTCACGCCTAAAGGACGCATTGTTGAACTGCCAGTTGGCGCAACTGCCGTTGACTTCGCATACGCGGTACATACCGATGTCGGTAATACCTGTGTTGGCGCACGTGTTGATCGCAACCCGTACCCACTAAGCAAATCGCTTAAGAATGGTCAGACTATTGAGATCATCAGTGCTCCGGGAGCTCGCCCTAACGCAGCTTGGCTCAACTATGTTGTTACCTCGCGTGCTCGCACTAAGATCCGTCAGGTTCTGAAAACCATGCGTCGCGAAGAGTCGATTACTCTTGGCCGTCGCCTGCTTAATCATGCGCTGGGTGAACGCTCACTCTCCGATATCAGTGAAGAGAACATCGCTCACGTACTTGGTGACCTGAAAGTCGAGTCAATTGATGACTTACTGGCAGATATTGGCCTTGGCGAACTGATGAGCATTGTTATCGCACGTCGTCTTCTGGGTGACGCTGATGAACTGACTGAAATCGACAGCAACACCGATGGCAATAAGAAGAAACTGCCTATCCGCGGTGCTGAAGGTATTCTGCTGACGTTTGCTAACTGTTGTCACCCTATTCCAGACGATCACATTATTGCTCACGTCTCTCCGGGTCGTGGATTGGTTGTCCACCGAGAAATGTGTCCAAACGTACGTGGCTATCAGAAAGAACCTGATAAGTACATGGCGGTAGAGTGGTCGGAAGATTACGACAAAGAGTTCATTACCGAAGTAACCGTTGACGTACAAAACCGTCAAGGAGCGCTGGCAGAACTGACTAATGTCATTTCTAAAACAGGCTCTAATATCCATGGTCTGTCGACTGAAGAACGTGATGGTCGCTTGTATACGGTAACCGTTCTACTGACAACCAAAGATCGTGTCCATCTTGCTGGTATCATGCGTAAGATAAAAGCAATGCCACAGACACTGAAAGTTCGCCGACGTAAGAACTAATACTCTGATTTGATTATTCATTGCCCTTGAAATCACCGTTTCAAGGGCTTTTGTTTTGTATAAGATTATGAATTTAGAACGCTACAACCGAATCCAACAAGTCCTGAAAGCTCGCCAGGCTGACCTGACGCTGTGCCTTGAAGAAGTCCACAAACCTAACAACGTTTCAGCAGTCATCCGTACTGCAGATGCAACGGGCATCCATAAGATTCATGCAGTCTGGCCTAATGAGATGCGTACCCTTAGTCACACCTCTGCTGGCGCAAGAAACTGGGTAGATGTCGAAACACACGACTCGATTGAAGAAGCGATCACTGAGCTAAAATCACAAGGTATGCAGGTACTGGTCACCAACCTATCTGATACTGCAGTCGACTTCCGCGAGATTGACTACACCAAACCAACCGCAATCATTCTGGGTAGCGAAAAAGTCGGTGCTTCAGAGAAGGCAAAACAGCTTGCTGATCAGGATATTATCATTCCAATGATTGGTATGGTTCAGTCGCTCAATGTCTCGGTTGCCAGTGCCGTTATTCTGTATGAAGCACAACGTCAACGTCAGGCTGCTGGTATGTATGACAATGAAACCAGCTCAGTACCAGAAGAAACTATCCACCGCCTGCTGTTTGAACGTGGCCACCCTGTATTAGCCAAAGTCGCGAAACGCAAAGGACTTGCCTACCCACCTCTTGATGACCAAGGCCAGATCGTTGCAGATGACGACTGGTGGGCAGAGATGCAGAAAAAGTAGCGAGAAGCGAGAAGCGAGAAGCGAGAATGATGTGGCCCCTAAAAAGTAGACACTGGGGTTTAGTTAATTAGCTCAAAATCCATGGGGCTTAGTCCACCTAGAGTCCCATGCCTTCTTACTGGATTATAATAGGAATCAATGTAGATTCGACTCT
>Ga0209272_10001392_pt1 | contig 15345 bp, 16 predicted proteins | sample tdDd002_FD_187125 | JGI IMG/M metagenome (GOLD analysis project Ga0209272, IMG submission 187125) | Marine sediment microbial communities from the Atlantic coast under amendment with organic carbon and nitrate - tdDd00.2 (SPAdes)... | ecosystem: Environmental > Aquatic > Marine > Coastal >... | reverse complement strand
CTGCTGATTACGCTTCGGACACCGTTGGCTATCAGCCTGATGGCGGTGATCTGGGGGATTGCCCTTGTAGGCATCGTACTGAAGATCGTCTTCGTATATCGATTCAAGCGCCTGTCGCTGGCGACCTACCTGATCATGGGTTGGTTATCATTGATTGCGGTTTATCAGCTAGCTCTGTCGCTGTCGACGGGCGGGTTGGTATTGTTGGCTGTCGGCGGGATTGTCTATTCGCTTGGGGTCGTCTTTTACGTCAACAAGCGGTTGCCCTATAACCATGCGATTTGGCACTTATTTGTATTGGGCGGAACGGTTTGCCACTTTTTGGCAATCTATTATTATGTCATCCCGGTTTAGGGCTAGACCTAGAGGCTCGATACAAAATAGAAAAAAGAGAGCCAACGGCTCTCTTTTTTGTAGCTGTGATTAGTTACGCCAGAATGCGGGGAAAAAGACAACCAGTACGGTGAGGATCTCCAGCCTTCCCATTAGCATCCCAAAGCTCAGCGTCCACTTGGCCAAATCAGGCAAGGTGGCAAAATTGCCGGTTGGACCGATCACCTCTCCCATGCCCGGACCGACATTGGCGACAGCTGTCACCGCACCGGTAATACTGGTAACGGCATCTAGCCCCATCATTCCGAGGATCGCGGCAACAATCACAATAGTGATGATGAAAGTCAGGGCGAAGGCAACGACCGAGCGAACAATACCATCGGTTACCGGGCGGCCGTTATAGCGCTGGATAAAGACACCTGACGGGTGGATCAGCTGCATCATCTGTTTGCGAAGCAAGGCAAATGCGACCTGGAAACGAAAGATCTTTACCCCGCCGGCCGTTGAACCGGAGCAGCCGCCGACCAGCATGATGAAGGCAAAAATGATGGTCGGAAACGGTCCCCAGGCCGTAAAGTCTTCCAGCCCGAAACCGGTGGTAGTTACCACCGAGATAATATTGAACAGCGAGACTCTGAAGGCATCAATGAAGCGGTAGTCCAGCTGCAAGGTTAACCACAGGGCCACGGCCAGCCCGGCAGAGAACACCAGCAGGGTGAATCCTCGAACCTGGGCATCATTAAACAATGCGGTCGGTTCTTTTTTTCGCAACGCCTGGACGAACAGCAAAAACGGCAGGCCGCCGGCAAACATGAATACAATGGCTACCCAGTGGGCACTATTGGAAAAGTGGTTCATTGAGCCGTCAGAAGTGGAATAGCCGCCGGTCGACAGGGTCGTAAAAGCGTGATTGATGGCATCAAAGGTATTCATGCCGGTTAGCTGATAGCCGATCACACACAGTCCGGTCAGGGTCAGATAGACATTGACAATGTTCTTGGCCACGCTTTTGGTTCGCGGTGAACTTTTTTCTGACCAGTCGGAAGATTCGGTCTGGAACAGCCGCATACCACCGACATTCAGCATTGGCAAGATTGCTACTCCCATCACGATAAACCCGATCCCGCCGAGCCATTGCAGGGTGGAACGCCACAGCAGAATACTCGGTGCCATAGTATCCAGTCCGCTGAGAACGGTGGAGCCGGTGGTGGTGATCCCCGACATGGTTTCGAAGTAGGCGTCTGTAAAGCTGATGTGGTTGATAAACACAAACGGCAGTGCGGCAAAGGCACTGGCGATTGTCCATACAAAGGTTGTGATCAGGAACATTTCCCGGACCCCCAGCTTGAACTCGGTCGTTCGACCAAATGTCAGGCATAGGAAGGCCACCGAGTGGGTGATCAGCACGGCGGTGGCAAAATCAATGAAGCCCCCGGTTCCGGTGAAGAAAGCCACTAGAGTGGGAACGTACATGAATAGGGCGATCTTGGATAAGACCAGCCCTATAACAAATAAAATGGGACGGTAATTGACCATAATTTTTTACAGGAAGAACGGGCTAGGTTGGAACAGGCGTTCTACGTCTGGGATGTATTTCTTGTCGACCAGGAACATCACCACGTGATCATCTTGTTCGATTACGGTTCGGTCGTGGGCTATTAGTACTTCATCGCCACGTACCACGGCGCCAATGGTCGTACCCGGCGGCAGCTTGATATCACCAATTGCCTTGCCGACCACTTTCGAGGTGCCTGAGTCACCGTGGGCAATTGCCTCGATGGCCTCTGCGGCTCCGCGGCGAAGTGAAGATACGTTGACGATATCTGCTTTTCGCACATGGGTCAGGAGTGCTGAGATAGTGGCCTGCTGTGGAGAAATTGCAATATCGATGGTTCCGCTTTGTACCAAATCGACATAGGCGCCGCGCTGGATAAGTACCATGACCTTCTTGGCACCCATCCGCTTGGCCAGCATCGCCGACATAATATTGGCTTCATCGTCATTGGTGACGGCAATGAATACGTCGATTTGCTCGATATGCTCTTCGCTAAGCAGCTCCTGATCAGAAGCATCCCCACAGAAGACTATGGTATTTTCCAGCATTTCCGATAGGTTTTCTGCCCGCTCAGGATTGCGTTCTATTAGCTTCACGCTGTAGTTCTGTTCAAGGCGGCGCGCCAGACCGGCCCCGATGTTCCCCCCGCCGACAATCATCAATCGTTTGTAGGGTTTTTCCAGTCGCTGGAGCTCACTCATTACCGAGCGGATATGATTGCTGGCCGCAACAAAAAAGACCTCGTCATCGGCTTCGATAATGGTGGTACCACGCGGGCGGATTGGCCGCCCTTGGCGGAAAATCGCTGCCACCCGGGTATCGACATGTGGCATATGCTCGCGCAGGGCAGACAGGGCATTACCGACCAGCGGGCCGCCATAGTAGGCTTTTACCGCCACTAGACCGACTTTGTCTTCGGCAAACCCGACGACCTGCAAGGCACCCGGATATTCGATCAGGCGTTCGATATAGCCGGTTACCAGTTCTTCCGGTGCGATCAGGTGATCGACGGGAACGGCATCGGACTGGAAGAGCTGTTCTTTTTCTTTCAGGTATTCTGGTGAGCGGATACGCGCGACCCGGTTCGGGGTGTTGAACAGGGTGAAGGCAATTTGACAGGCAATCATGTTGGTTTCGTCAGAGTTGGTAACCGAAACCAGCATATCTGCATCCTGCGCACCGGCCTCCCGCAATGTACGGGGATGGCTGGCAAAACCTTGTACCACTCGCAGATCGTATTTGTCCTGCAGCTCGCGAAGACGCTCGGGATCTTTGTCGACGATGGTGATGTCGTTGTTCTCGCCGACCAGGTTTTCAGCCAGTGTGCCACCGACCTGACCTGCGCCAAGGATGATTATTTTCATAGCATATGCCTGATTGTTCTTTTCTGCCTAAGGGCCTTGATTACTACGCTTCTGGTCAGAGGCTACATTTATAGCCTCTGATTTAGAAGTGTTTTTTATAGGGCTTTACGTATAACGGCGTAGTAAAAACCGTCCATATCATGTTCGCCGGGTAGGATCTGGCGACCAGGCTGTTCTATGTCGCTGCCTGTCAGTTCGGCATCATCGGTACGGCCAAGGAAGGCTTTCACCTGCTCGCTGTTTTCCTGTGGGGTGATTGAGCATGTCGCGTAAACCAAGGTGCCGCCAGGCTTGAGCTGTTGCCACATAGCGTCAACGATTTCGGCCTGCAGCTGGGCCAGGGCCTCAATATCGTCGGCTCGGCGTAGCCATTTGATGTCTGGGTGGCGTCGGATCACTCCGGTCGCCGAACATGGCGCATCCAGTAAAATACGGTCGAACTGCTCGCCCTGCCACCACTGGTCCGGATAGCGGGCATCGGCACATAGAACCTTGGCATCCAGTTTCAGACGTTGCAGATTATCGTGTACCCGCGCCAGACGCTGTTCGTCACAGTCGATAGCAACAACTTGCGCCTCTGGCTGGCGTTCCATGATATGAGCCGTTTTGCCACCTGGTGCCGCACAGCAGTCAAGGATCAGCTCGCCGGCTTGCGGGGCGAGATACTCAACCGATAGCTGGGCTGCAGCATCCTGTACCGAAACCCAACCGTCGGCAAAGCCCGGTAGCTTGCTGACATCACAAGGACTATGCAGACGAAGTGCATCCTGAGCCTCTGGATGGCGATCCGTCGAAATGCCTTCTGCATTCAGCAGCTCGCGGTATTCGTCGCGGCTATGATGACGGCGGTTAACGCGCAGCCACATTGGTGCCTTGGTGTTGTTGGCTTCAATCACTGACTCGAATTGTTCAGGATAGCCCTGCTTTAAGAGCTTAAGCAGCCAGCCCGGGTGACCGTATCGGCCGGCGTCATGGCTGAGCGACTGTTCATCAAGGCTTTCCTGCTGGCGCTGATAGTTACGGAGAATTGCATTGACCAGCCCGCGTAGCTGAGGCTTTTTCAGGTCTTTGGTGGCATTCACTGTTTCTGCAACGGCAGCATGAGCCGGAATACGCATATATCCCAGTTGATATAGGCCGACAAGGATCAGGTGATGGAAAACCCGTTGCTTGCCTTTGAGTGGCTTATCCATCAATTGGTTGGTGACAGATTCCAGACGAGGCAGCCAACGCAATACGCCATAACAGATTTCCTGTAGCAGGGCGTGGTCACGTTCTCTGATATCTTGCTGGGCAGCAGGCAGGGCATTTGAAAGGGATTGGCCCTGATCAACAACCTGATAGACCACCTTGGCTGCAGCGGCTCTTACATTCATTCGGATTTCCTGAAGTTGTTTCCGTTAACGTAGCTGTTTGGACGTAGCTGTTTGCTAGGTACGTTAGCGACAGAATAGTTTCTCTTCCGCCAAGCGGAAAAGAAAAGCCAGTGCAAGCACTGGCTCGGTTATTACAGTTCGGTGCCGGGTTCGAACCAGTCGCGGCGCGAATTGAGTAAATCTTGTGCCTTCATGGCTTTCTTGCCCGGAGGTTGCAGTTCGATCAGACGCAGAGCGCCTTCTCCTGTAGCAACCAAGATCCCTTGTTTGTCGGCAGATAAGATGGTACCTGGCGCTTTGCCCTGATTGTCATCAACGACGCCTGCCTGCCAAACTTTGACGTTTTGCTCGGCAACGGCAAAGTAGCTCATTGGCCACGGGTTAAAGGCTCGGATACAACGCTCAATCGAAGCGGCATCCATCGTCCAGTCGATTTTGGCCTCTTCTTTGCTAAGCTTCTTCGCATAGTTGGCCAGTTCGTCGTTTTGTTTTTCAGGCTCCGCAGTGTCTGCCGCGATATCGGCGAGGCACTCAACGAGGGCGTCTGGGCCCAGTCCAGCCAGTTTTTCATACATGGTGGCACTGGTGTCGGTTGCCTCGATTGGCAAAGTGGCAATTTTCAGCATATCGCCGGTATCCAGGCCTTCGTCCATCTGCATGATGGTGACGCCTGTTTCCTTGTCGCCAGCCCAGATAGAGCGTTGGATCGGAGCGGCCCCACGCCAGCGTGGCAAAATAGATCCATGTACATTGATACAACCGAGCTTCGGCGTTTCCAAAATATCTGTCGGAAGTATTAGGCCATACGCCACTACGACCATGATATCGGCATTGAGTGCTGCCAGTTCCTGCTGTGCCTCTTCGTTGCGAAGCGAGGCAGGCTGGTAAACCGGAATATCGTGCTCAAGGGCTATATTCTTTACCGGGCTAGCGGTTAATTTTTTTCCGCGACCTGCCGGACTATCCGGTTTGGTGTATACGGCAATGACATCATGCTGTGAAGACAACAACGCCGCCAGGTGACGGGCGGCGAAGTCTGGGGTACCAGCAAATACAATACGTAATGGTTTGCTCAAGGTAGCCTCTATGATTAGTTTTTTTCGTTAATTCGCTTAATTTTTTCCAGCTTCTGCTTAATACGCTGGCGCTTCAGCGGCGACAGGTAGTCAACAAACAGTTTGCCAGCCAGATGATCCAATTCGTGCTGGACGCAGATAGCGAGTAAATCATCAGCATCGAAGGATAGTTCTTTGCCGTTGCGGTCAAGGGCGGTGACGGATACTTCTGCTGCGCGTGGAACCAGTGCTCGTGCACCAGGAACAGACAGGCAGCCTTCTTCAATACCGTCTTCACCGCGTTTCTCGGTGATTTCGGGATTGATCAGTACCATTGGTTGATTGCGCTCTTCTGAAAGGTCGATCACGACAATACGCTGATGAATATCAACCTGAGTAGCGGCGAGGCCAATACCCTCCTCGTCATACATGGTTTCCAGCATGTCATCGACAATCTTTTGGATCTCAGGTGTTACTGCTTCCACCGGCTTGGCGACGGTGCGCAGGCGCTCATCAGGGAATGTTAATACTTGCAATACAGACATAGGTACTCGTAAAAATAGACAGTGCTGAAAACTAACGTAGCTTATTTGCTCTAATTCTAGTCATTTTAAACCGCAAATAATAGCACCTGACGGGATTAGATGATGCTGACGCTGTTTGATTGGCAATGAATGTTTGCACTCTCTGTACAATTTTTGCCCTGCCAAATGACTTGGTCGGAGCACAATAGCGTTATCTCTGGTGCAAAGCAGGACGACTGACAGTGAAGTGCGCCGAAAAATGGCGTCGTTGATTTTGACGAGCATAGACATAAGCCGAGAGCAGTGCCAATTTGCAAGTTCCAATGTTTCTCTGGGTGTCCGTTTGAGCGACTACAGAGAATTGCCTACATTCATCAAGGCTCGTTTGGCGAGCCCTATCACTATGATGAACGGGTGTGCCAGGGAGGGCATTACATGAGGTTGCTTGTATTATTTTGGGCGTTATTCTGGCTTTTTCCGATAGCTTGGGCCAGCCCTTCTAAACCTTTGGTTAAAGAGGGCATTTCGTCGGTATATACCGTGAGGAAGGGCGATACCTTGTGGGATATTTCTGCCCACTTTTTATCGAACCCTTGGTTATGGCCTAGATTATGGGAGGCAAATTCTTATATTGAAAACCCCCATTTAATCTACCCCGGGGATCAGCTGCATCTGGTCTGGTTTAACGGCCAGCCGCAACTGCAGTTAAAAAAAAGGGTTAAGGTATCGCCCAGTATCCGGATTAAACGCTCTCCCATTACGACATTGCAAGAGTCGCTATTATTGCCGTATCTCGTAGAGCATCGATTGTTGACTTCTGCCGAACTCGATCGCCTGCCGAGGGTGTTGGGGGATAGCAATGAAAAAGGCTATATATCACCGGGCGACACGGTATGGGTCGATACGGGATTGGAGCTTGGTGAGTGGTGGTGGGTCTATCGGCCGGGGAAGCTATTCTCTCGTCAGCTACCCAAGGGCGGTGAAGGTATCTCGGTGAGGGGGCTGGAAGAGATAGCCAAAGTTAAAGTGACAGAAATAGAAGGGGATATCAGTCAAGTAAGCCTGAGTTCTTTCCGCCAGGAGATCCGCCAAAATGATGTGCTATTGCCCGCTCCTTTGCCTCGTGAAAAAGTGTCGCTTCGCTTTGTGCCGTCAGAGCCACCACTGAATATTCAGGCTAAAATTTTAGGGCATTTGGATGTTCGGAGCTATATTGCGACTTCAGATATTGTTGTGCTTGATCGTGGTCACCTGGATAATGTTTCGGCAGGAAATATCTTTCATCTTTATCGATCCGGAGCCTTGGTAGAAGGCGATAAAGGTGAGTACCAGTACCAAAATAGCGGTTATCTCAAAAAACAGTACCAACTCAGCCAGATGGCGTTGGGCGAGATCATGGTGATCCGCCCGTATGAGCATTTCAGCCTGGCAGTTGTGACTAGGGCGACAGAACCTCTGGGCTTAGATATATTGGCCCTGCCACCGCGACAGCCTTTTTCTGAATCTACTCGATTATGAGTGAACTTGAAAGCTGGCTAACGTTGGCTGCAGTCCCCTATTTGGGCGGCAATCGTATCAGTCAGCTACTGCACTATGCTACCCCTCAGCAGTTGTGCCGGATGACTGTCGAGCAGCTTCAGGCTATAGGGCTGAACCCTCGGCAAATATCGTGCCTGCTGCAACCTAAATATCAGCGTATTGAGCGTTGCCTGCAATGGGCTGAGTGTGACCAACACACAATTTTGACGCTCGACTCGCCCTGCTATCCGCCGTTGTTAAAAGAAATTGCCTCGGCCCCTCCCCTGCTGTTTGTTCGCGGAGAAGCGCATTGGTTGCACGAGCCACAGGTGGCAGTGATAGGCAGTCGCTCTGCCAGTATTGATGGCCGAGAGTCTGCCTATGAGTTTGCCGCGTCGTTGGTGGCGGCAAATTATGTTGTTACCAGTGGCCTGGCTCTGGGGGTGGATGGTCAGGCCCATTACGGGGCGTTGAAAAATGGCGGTGCCACTATTGCGGTGTTGGGTTCGGGACTGGATCAGGTCTACCCTGCCCGTCATCGAGAATTGGCGAGTAAAATTGTCGAGCAAGGCGCCTTAGTCTCGGAGTTTTGGCCGGATGAAAAACCGCGCCCGCAGAATTTTCCGCGGCGCAACAGAGTGATCAGCGGACTGTCTGTTGGCGTATTAGTTATAGAGGCGGCAGAGAAAAGTGGCTCCCTGATCACCGCTCGTTATGCATTAGAGCAAGGGCGGGAAGTCTTTGCCCTTCCCGGCTCAATTCATTACTCAGGAAGCCGGGGATGTAATGCATTAATCAAATCCGGTGCTAAATTGGTAGAAAGTCCGGTCGATATCTTTGAAGAGGTGGGTGCGCTTACTGAGTGCGTGAAAAATAACCAGTTAGACTCGTCGTTACCGCAACCAGAGAATGAGGAATTGCCATTTTCTTCGGTGTTGGCTAACGTAGGCAATGAAGCAACACCCGTAGATGTAGTTGCTGAACGCTGTAAACAACCCGTACATGAAGTTATGATGCAATTGCTGGAATTAGAATTGCAAGGTGTTGTCACTACAGTGCCCGGTGGCTATATCAGAACGAGGAGGGGCTAGTTATGATGGATATTCTTATGTACCTGTTTGAAACCTATATCCACAGCGATGTGGAGTTGCTGGTTGATCAGGACGAACTTTCAGATGAGCTGCTGCGCGCAGGTTTTCATCAGGACGATATCTATAAAGCTCTGACATGGCTAGAAAAACTGGCTGCATTGCAAGATACCGAGAATACCCCTTACATGAATAACAGTGCTGTCACTTCTATTCGTGTATATACCGCGCAAGAAATGACTCGGCTTGATACCACATGTCGTGGTTTTCTCACCTATCTTGAGCAGGTCCATGTACTTAGCGGTGATACCCGCGAGATGGTCATTGACCGGGTGATGGAACTGGAAACATCAGAATTTGTGCTCGATGATCTGAAATGGATTATTCTGATGGTGCTGTTCAATGCTCCTGGCAACGAAAGTGCCTATAGCCAGATGGAAGAACTACTGTACGGTGCGGAAGATGGGTATATTCACTAACTGAATCCCCCTTGGCTGGCGAATTGAAGAGTTGTATGTCTGGTAAAATTAACGAGCAATTGTTTTCGGCTCACGAGCATGCCCTGGATAAGGAGCAATGCTGTCCCCAGTGTGGTGCGGAGTTGGTTATTCGCAGCGGTAAGCGCGGGCCTTTTTTGGGGTGTGCTGGTTACCCCGAGTGTGATTATATCAAGTCGTTGAAGTACAACGACGGGCATGTCGTGAAGCACTTAGGCAAGCCCTGTCCGGATTGCGGTGACGAACTACTGCTTCGTCAGGGGCGATACGGCATGTTCATTGGGTGTGCTGGATATCCGACATGCCACCATATCGAATCTCCCGAGAAAAAAGCCGAAGATACCCAGCTGACTTGCCCTTCATGTGGCAAAGGGCATCTTATGGAGCGCAAGTCGCGCTACGGAAAAGTATTTTATGCCTGCGATCAGTATCCGGGCTGCCGTTTTGCCGTCAATAATAAGCCGATTGCCGGCCAGTGCCAGCAGTGTGGATTTGGTTTGTTGATAGAAAAGAAATTAGCCGGCGGTTTGAAACGCCAGTGTGCTGACCGAAAGTGCAATGCCTACCAGGAATAACCGCTCCTTACCGTTATGATAAAAAAGCCAGCAGATGCTGGCTTTTTTGGTTTAAGGCTTCTGTTAACCGCTAATCATTGGCGAACGGCTGGAAAGGCGATCGGATCTAAATGATCGGCTAGCTCGTCCAAGGTGGTTTTCAGATCGGCCGTGGAATTCGCGCACACATTGATATGGCCCATTTTTCGCCCAGGGCGCTTTTCTTTGCCATACCAGTGAATGTGGCATTGCGGAAGAGCCATTATGGTATTTGGCAAGGTATCTTCGCCGAGAATATTGACCATCGCGGTCGGGCGCAACAGCGAAGTATCGCCTAGCGGCATGCCGCACACTGCTCTCAGGTGGTTCTCAAACTGGCAGGTTTCTGCGCCTTGTTGGGTCCAGTGGCCGGAGTTGTGTACACGTGGGGCAATTTCATTGACTAGCAGCCTGCCACCGACATCAAAAAATTCGATGGCCAGTACACCGATATAGTCGAGCGATTCTGCCAGTGCAAAGAACATCGCTTCTGCCTGGCTTTGCAGTTCACGGTTTCCTTCTACTGCCATCGATAGACTAAGCACCCCATTGATATGGATGTTTTCAGTCAGTGAATAGATAGCCATACTGCCATCCTCGCCACGGGCTCCGATGAGGGAAACTTCGCGGTCAAAGGAGACGAATTCTTCGGCCACAATTGCCTGATCAGGCGTTGCCGCGAGGAAGCTGTCTATTTCCTGCCAGATTTGATCAGTATCTTCATGGGATTTCAGCCGCCACTGTCCTTTGCCGTCGTAGCCACCCAGGGCACTTTTCAATACCATAGGGATGCCGACGGCATCAATTGCACGATCCAGATCATCACGGGTATTGATGATTTGGTACTTTGCATTGGCAACATCAGCATTATCCAGCAGGCGTTTTTCTAGCCGACGATCGCCACCCGCCTTAATTGCGTCCGTGGTTGGCCGAAATTTTCCGCTGGCTGCACAGGCATCGAGAATATCGTGAGGGATGTGCTCAAATTCAGCAGTGATCACATTGGCATAGGTGATTGCCGTATTCAGTCCTTTCATCATCAGTTGCTGAGTTAGTGGGTGAACCACATGACCGCTACTAACATCATAGGCGAATACTTCAATATTTAACGGAGCCCCGGCCAGTGCCATCATTCGTGCCAGCTGGCCGGCTCCAAGCACCAAGACTTTCATTATGCATCCTCAGCTGGGTTCGGGTTACTCAGCACAGTGTCGGTCTGCTCCTTGCGAAATGCATCGACGGCTGCCATAACTGTGGTGTCCTGGGTGCCAATGATCTGAGCTGCCAGCAGGCCGGCATTGGCTGCGCCTGCGTCACCAATCGCCAGGGTACCCACCGCAATCCCTTTAGGCATTTGTACAATAGAAAGCAGTGAATCCATGCCTTTGAGTGCGCGGGACTGAACAGGTACTCCTAATACCGGAATACTTGTAAAGGCTGCTGTCATGCCGGGAAGGTGTGCTGCACCGCCAGCTCCGGCAATGATGACTTTAATGCCACGCTCGTGGGCACTTTCTGCATATTCGGCAAGCAAGTGTGGAGTACGGTGAGCAGAAACTACTTTGGTTTCATAAGGCACGTTGAAGCGGTCTAGCATCTCAGCTGCATGCTGCATGGTTGGCCAATCTGACTTTGAGCCCATGATAATCCCAACTTTCATCCCGATCTCCTTTGGGTTGCATAATACGATGGCGTGAATTCTTTTGCGTGCATTATACGGTGATTTTTTGAGAAGGAAAACGTTTGCGTCGGTGATTTTGCCTCATTCTGTTACGAGCATGGAGTTGCGAGGTTGGAGTCGGTAATATAGGTAAACAGATGGTTAAATCTGGCGTCAGCTGGGATCAAAAATGAGGATTATGTGGATAATTTAGCGCAAGTCGTTACAGCACTGCAGAAAGGTGAAGTTGTCGCTTACCCGACCGAGGCCGTTTTTGGCGTAGGGTGCGACCCTGATAATAAACAAGCGGTGCAGAAACTCTTGGCGTTGAAACAGCGCCCGGTTGAAAAAGGACTTATCCTGATTGCTGCCGATTACGAGCAACTGACGCCTTATATTGATGACAGCCAGCTGACGGTAGAACAAATTAAGCGTATTCAATCCAGCTGGCCGGGGCCTGTGACTTGGGTGATGCCAATAAAGGCAGGGGTACCGAGCTTTTTAACCGGCCAGTTTACAACTATTGCGGTACGGGTAACTGATCACCCGTTAGTGCAACAGCTATGCCGTCAGTTCGGCAAACCACTGACCTCAACCAGTGCCAACCTGACAGGCCAGGAGCCGGGGCGCACCGCAGAAGAAGTCAAAGCTCAGTTAGGTCAGTATTTACCTGCTATTTTACAAGGAGAGACAGGAGGTCGCGACAACCCTTCTGAAATCCGTGACGCCCGAACAGGGAAAGTGTTCCGCCAAGGATAATAACAATATGCAAAATGTCAGCAAGCAAGCGGTAAAGGCGTTTCTGTTAGATCTCCAGGACCGTATTTGTCAGGCTGTAGAGCAGCAAGACGGTATGGCAACATTCGAGCAGGATCAATGGGAGCGAGAGCAAGGTGGCGGTGGCCGTAGCCGGGTACTGCGTCAGGGGCGGGTCTTTGAACAAGCAGGGGTCAACTTCTCTCATGTCTTCGGTACTAAAATGCCAGCTTCGGCCACGGCACACAGACCCGAACTGGCGGGACGTAGCTTTGAGGCGATGGGAGTTTCACTTGTGATCCACCCGAACAACCCTTATGTACCAACCTCGCATGCCAATGTTCGTTTTTTTATTGCTGAAAAGGAAGGGGAAGCCCCGGCCTGGTGGTTTGGTGGCGGCTTTGACCTGACTCCATTTTATCCGTTCGAAGAAGATTGCCAGCATTGGCACGATATCGCGAAGGCGCTGTGTGCTCCCTATGGTGAGGATGTGTACCAGCAACACAAAGAGTGGTGCGATAAGTACTTCTTTTTGCCTCACCGCAATGAAACCCGTGGTGTGGGCGGTTTGTTCTTTGATGATCTCAACGAGTGGGGCTTTGAGAAGAGCTTTGCCTACATGAAAGCTGTCGGCAATGGCTATATTGAGGCCTATCTGCCGATTGTTGAGAAGCGTCACCCTACTCCATTTGGTGAGCGTGAACGTGAATTCCAGCTCTACCGTCGCGGACGCTATGTTGAATTCAATTTGGTTTATGACCGCGGTACCCTCTTTGGCCTGCAAAGTGGCGGCCGGACAGAGTCTATCTTGATGTCGATGCCACCGTTGGCCCGCTGGGAGTATTGTTATGAACCAGAGTCGGGAACGCCGGAAGCTGAACTGTGTGAGAACTACCTCAAGCCGCGTGAGTGGTAACGCGGGTACGAAACGTTTGAGCTTGCCGTATAGCAATGATAGGGTCGATTGATCGCCCCTGTTTTATTTGGAACGCATAGCCACATGGACAAGTACGTTGTTTTCGGCAATCCGATTGCCCAGAGTAAATCCCCTTTGATTCATACTTTGTTTGCCCGACAAACCGCTCAGGCCATGACTTATACAGCGGAACTGGCTCCTGTTGATGGCTTCAAGGTGGCTGCAGAGAATTTTTTTGCAGCAAATGGTCGCGGGTGCAATATCACAGCACCTTTCAAAGAAGATGCCTATCAGTATGCTTCGCAACTGACTGAGCGGGCAAAGTTAGCCGGTGCCGTGAATACGCTAAAGAAGCTTGATGACGGTATTATTCTGGGTGATAACACCGATGGAGAAGGGTTAGTCCAGGACTTGTTGCAGAACCAAGTTGAGTTGTCTGGTCGACGTATTTTGCTTATTGGTGCAGGCGGTGCAGCACGAGGGGTTATCTTACCGTTGTTGGCACAACAACCAGACAAGCTGGTTATTACCAATCGGACATTAGAGAAAGCCGAGAAGCTGGCTGATCTGTTTTCTGCTTATGGCAATATTCAAGCGGTGGGATTATCTGAACTCGAACAGCTTGAATTTGATGTGATTATCAACTCAACATCTGCGGGACTTAGTGGCCAACTCCCCAATATTTCAGAGAAGCTTATCAACTCAGCAGTCACTTGCTATGACATGGTTTATGGCTCTGAACTGACAGCCTTCAACCAGTGGGCGCGTGATTTGGGTGCTGGTAAGACATTAGATGGATTAGGGATGTTGGTTGGTCAGGCGGCTGAGAGCTTTATGTTGTGGCGAGGTATCCGTCCTGGTGCAAAACAGGTTAAAAATGAATTACGACGTCTATTGCAGGAATAAATATGAACCAAGATATTCTATTTGCTGATATTCAATTGTGGGATAGTCAGAAGCAAGCCATTAACTTTCCAGCCCAACAGGCCGGTGCGTTGATCACATGCTGGGTAAGTTTGTCTTGGCTCCAAAAGACGATAGAGCAGCCCTTGAATGAAGAATCCGATATTCTTGCCACCTTTGCTGCCAACCGTTTCGATTTGGAAGAGTTAGCAGAAGTGATGATCGAGGAAGAAGAATTCAATAGCGACGGTGATATTGAAATCGGCTAATACTAATTACTGATCAGCCAGGTATTCGTTTTTCAACCGAACATAATTATCTGCGGAAGCCGGTAAGAAAGCCCGCTCCTTATCGGTTAGCGGACGGGCTTGCTTTACAGGGCTGCCTACATATAGATAACCACTCTTCAAGCGCTTACCTGGTGGAACGAGACTTCCTGCGCCAATGATGACATCATCCTCTATAATAGCGTTATCTAATAAGATAGCCCCCATACCCACCAAAACACGATTTCCGACTTGGCAGCCATGCAACATGGCCTTGTGGCCAATCGTCACATCATCACCTATAACCAACGGGTAACCACTGGGGTTGTCGACTGTTTTTCGAGTGACGTGTAATACCGATCCATCTTGCACATTGGTGCGGGCACCTATGTGAATTTGGTTTACATCACCACGCGCTGCAACCAGAGGCCAGATGCTGGCATCATTCCCTAATTGAATATCGCCGACTAATACTGCTGAGTTGTCAACGTACACATCATTTGCGAGTGTAGGGTAAATACCCTTATAGGATCGTAGTGAAGATGGCATGACAATGACCTTTTATGATTCATACAGATGAGAATAGCGAAGCTATGATGTGATTTGCATCAAAAAATGCGTGGTTGTTCGATAATTGCGCGCTTGAACGTAAATAACAGATTTATTTCAAAATGCCCCTTGCCAATGTGATCGAACTCTCTATAATGCGACCTCACTGACACGGAGCGCGGCGCTAAGCCAGCAACGATTTGTCAGTTTGTTCTTTAACAATTTGACCATGCAATCTGTGTGGGCACTCGTGAAAGAGTTAAGTCGAAAGATTTATCAATGAACTGAGTGACCAATACAAATTTTAAGTTTACTTATTATTTGGCACAGTCAATTCGAGTTCTCGTTACTAGCTTCTAGTAATGGAAACTCAATCAGTATTCATTGAGCCG
>Ga0209272_10001390_pt1 | contig 15347 bp, 12 predicted proteins | sample tdDd002_FD_187125 | JGI IMG/M metagenome (GOLD analysis project Ga0209272, IMG submission 187125) | Marine sediment microbial communities from the Atlantic coast under amendment with organic carbon and nitrate - tdDd00.2 (SPAdes)... | ecosystem: Environmental > Aquatic > Marine > Coastal >... | reverse complement strand
ATGTGTTTGCCTTCTAAAATCTTGGCAACCTTCATTAAATCACTGTATGAAGAATTGGTACAGCTACCAATTGCAATTTGATTGACCTTTAATCCTTCGATACTCTTTATTTCAACAACATTATCTGGACTATGAGGTTTTGCAACCATAGGTACCAGTGTATTCAAATCTATATCTATCCGGTTGTCATATACAGCCTCTTGATCTGCTGATAGTGGTATATAATCATTTTCTCTACCTTGTTGTTTAAGAAACTCACGAGTACGTTCATCTGAAGGAAATACGGATGTAGTTGCTCCGAGTTCTGCGCCCATATTACAAATAGTTGCACGATCCGTTGTGGACAAACTACAGACACCATCACCTGTATACTCAATAATATGTCCGACACCACCTGAAACGGTTAAGTGTTTTAAAACAGTTAAAATAACATCCTTGGCACTGACATTGTTATTGAGTGCTCCTGTTAAATGGACATTATAGACTTTAGGCACTTTCATAAAGTAGTATCCCTTTGCCATAGCAACTGCCACATCCAATCCACCGGATCCGATGGCAATAGCTGCCATACCACCACTAGTAGGGGTATGAGAATCAGAGCCAAGGAGTGTACAGCCAGGTTTGCTATATTGTTCGAGATGAACTTGATGACATATACCATTACCTGGTTTTGAATAGATAATGCCATATTTTTCAGAAATACTTCGTATAAATTCGTGATCATCAGCATTTTCAAAACCCAGTTGTAGAGTGTTGTGATCGATATAGGCTACAGACAAATCGGTCTGAAGTGTTGTGATATCGAGTGCTTCTAACTGAAGATATACCATTGTACCTGTTGTATCTTGAGTTAATGTTTGATCAATTTTAATTAAGACTTCTTCTCCTGCTTTAAGTTGACCTTCGAGTAAATGTGTGCTGAGTATTTTGTAAGCTAAATTCATAATAAACCCCCTAACGTATAATTGTATACGATTATACAACTAAGAAAATTTTAAGTCAATATATTTATTTAATATTTTGTATAAATATACAAATGATGAATAAGTCTTTGTAAAATTCATATGTTTGACGTTGTATTATGCTATAAATCTGTTGAAAAGGGTATAGCTGTGATATGGAATGTTATAAACAGAAAGGAGTTCGTATGAATTTAGGTGGATTTTCAGTTAGTTTAACAGTAAAAGATATTCATGAGTCTAAAACTTTTTATGAGAAGATAGGCTTTAAAGTCTATTTTGGAGATATAGCAGAAAAGTGGTTGATTCTTAAAAATGGAGAATGTACCATAGGGATATTTGAGGATATGTTTGAAAAAAACATTTTAACATTTAATCCAGGTTGGGATAATGAAGCCAATGAATGTGAGTCGTTTGTCGACGTTAGAGTGCTACAAGAAGATTTAAGGGAAAAAGGGATTGAGTTTATTAGCGAAGTAGAGGCAAATACAACTGGACCTGGAAATTTTATTATATTTGATCCAGATGGTAATCCAATTATGATAGATCAACATCGCTAATCAAATAACACTAAAATCACATAATTTCACATATGATTCATACAATATTACGATATTTATTTGAGACAATGAAATTGATAAAATAATAGAGAGATGAAAGGTGAGTGTTATGAAAAGAATGAGTTTGTTTCTAATAGCTGTAATAAGTTTAAGTAGTTGTCTATTCGTATTTGCAGAAGAAGACATTACTGTAACTTTAGATCAAGAGGAAATAGAATTTGATACTGAACCGATTATAGTTGATGGGAGAACATTGGTACCTGTCGCTGCTGTCTTTAATGCACTTGATATGACAGTGAGTTGGGATGGGACTTCTAGAGAAGTAACAGCAACTAAAGATGGTCTGGAGATTTTATTGAAAATCGATTCAACTCAAGCATATGTTAATGATGTGGCGTTAACCATTGATGTGCCTGCGTCTATTAAAGACAGCAGAACAATGGTCCCACTTAGATTTGTTGCAGAAAGCACAGGTGCGACCGTTGATTGGGATGGTACAACAAGAACAGTGTCTATCAGTACTACAAATGATGAGATGAATCAGAGTGACCTGACATACTCAATTGTAGATACTGGTGTGACTAAATTATTCACAGATTCGAAAGTTGTAACTTCTATTTCACAAGGGGATGCTTATTATGGTCAGGATGCTAATTACATTGGTAACCAACCGAGTTATGAAGACAACCATGATGGTACGGTGACAGATTTAGTAACAGAGTTGATGTGGCAACAAACGATGGATGAAAAGATGACTTATGATGAAGCGGTGGCTTATGCCAATGCAAGTCAATTAGGTGGTTACGATGATTGGCGTATTCCTAGCATAAAAGAATTGTTCTCCTTGATTCAATATACCGGGGAATCTGGAGGCGAAACAGCAAAAGTCTTATTTATTGATACCAATTATTTTGATCAGCCAATAGGGGACACAAGTATCGGAGAGAGAGAGATTGATGCACAAGTATGGTCAAGTACTCATTATGTTGGATATACTATGAAGGCTGATGAGACAATCTTTGGAGTCAACTTTGTAGATGGTAGAATCAAAGGGTATGGAACTGTTGATCCTAGGACAAGAGAAGAAAAACAAATGTATTTTAGATTGGTTAGAGGTAACGAAGCGTATGGTGAGAATGTATTTGTTGACAATTATGATGGTACAATAACTGATACAGCCACTGGATTGATGTGGCAACTTTCTGATGATGGTCAAACTAGAGATTGGGAAGAAGCTCTTGAATATGCAGAAAACCTTGAACTCGCAGGCTATTCAGATTGGCGTTTACCAAATGCCAAAGAACTACAAAGTATTGTAGATTATTCTAAGAGCATGCAAACTACTTCCAGTCCAGCAATAGACGATTTATTTGTCTTAACACCAATTACAGATCCTAATGGTGATACAAATTACGGTTTCTACTGGACAAGTACGACTCACCAAGATGGTATGAATACAGCAGCAAGTGCAGCGTATGTATCATTTGGTGAAGCTCAAGGTGAGATGAAAGGTGCAGTGGTGGATGTTCATGGTGCTGGTGCAGTAAGAAGCGATCCAAAGTCAGGTGATGAGTCAAGTTATCCACAGTATTTTGGACCACAAGGTGATATCAGATATGTTTATAATTTTGTATTAGCTGTAAGAGATGAATAACAGTAAATGCCCACTCTACGAGTGGGCATTGTTTTATTTGTATCCAAAATGAGTTGCAATTTTTTTATAAGTAGGTAATGAAATGTGATGTTGATTTGCCAGTCTGACGACTTCAAAAACAAGACCATCTATCTCTGTTTTTCTTCCTGCTTTCATATCCTTTTGCATGGATGCAGTCGTATCAGGTGTTAATGAAGTTAAGACCTTTAGATTGGCTGTTACAATATTTACATCCAAATCAATATTAAGTGTACGACCGAGTAAACTCATTTCCTCACACAGATCAATGAAGGTCTGTCTAGCAGGTGTGTCTGCTTGCATGTCTTTGGCTTCAATATCATAATAGGCCCCACATGCTGCATATGCTGAAATAAATGTATACTTCTTAAAGGTATCTCTATTTATGTCTTCTGATAAATAAGTGTCTATACCGCATTTTATGAGTGTATCTTTTATTTGAACCAGTTTGTTGTTGTCAATCGATGTATTGGATGTTTCGCCAAATACCACCTTAAATAACGGACCCAATTGTACAATTGTTCCAGGCTGTTCAACAAAAGCAGAGATATAAATGCAACCATTTATGACTTGACCAACAGTGATATGACTGGATATCTTTTTGCTCATATTATAACCGTTCATAATCGGAATAATAAGTGTGTTCTCATTGGTTACATTTTTGATAATTGGAATGATGCTATCAATAGAATAACCTTTCACACAAACAAAAATTACATCTGGCGACTCCTTATATGTGTTTTCCGAGCAAACTTTAATGTCAATTGTATGGTTGCCTTTGATTCCAGATTTATATAAAAGACCTTTGTTTTTTAAGATTTCCAAGTTTTCACCTCTAGATAAAAAGGTAACATCCTCATTTTCTAGCGCGAGCATCGCACCGATACTGCCTCCAGTACCACCAGTTCCAATAATTAAATATTTCATTAGCCCTCCTAACTATCTTTTATTATTATAATATAAGCTGAATATTTATTCAATTCAGAAAATAATGACTCGCGTCTCTTTAAAGTGACACACGGCTAATATATAATGATAAGTAAATAGAGGAGAATGTATGGGTGATGGTAGGTATTATACTGAGGCGCAGTTTCTAAATATTGTTTTTATAAGTTTTCAAATTATATTGGTTATCATCAGTATGATGTTTTTTATTTATAAAAATAACGATAAAAACAAACATTTGAGTCTATTATATATTTTTATAGGCATCTCAAGTATTTTATTTCTAAGGTTTGAAGAAGCTGTTATTGTATCTTTAGAAGGTGCTTTTCTGATGCGACGACTTCAAAGTTTTATCAATATTTTACTACAAATATTGATGTTAAATTTTCTGTTAAAGCCATTTCTAATCAGCAATTCTAATTGGAACAATAAATCATCTCAACGTATAAAAATCATTTCTTTCATAACTTTTGGTATTGTTTCAGTCCTATTATGGATTCAGTCCTATGGATTTATACAGACGTATACTTTTAAATCCGTTGTTTATCATCAAAGTTATAAAATAGCGATGACAATTTCTTTGATATTAGTCATATTATCTGTAATATATCTATTTATTAATGATAAAAATGAAAACAGCAGCTCAGATAAAAGACATTTGATCTTCATTTTACTTCTATGGGGATTTCCCCTTATGGTTTATAACTTGGGTTTAATATACGATATTAAAAACATAAATGTGATGGAATCATTTTTATACTTGTCATTTGTATTTAGTTTGAATGCATCTGTAAACTATTTGGTTCCCTACAAAGTAACATTTTCCATTTTTAACAATGTAAAAGATTTGATTATGGATTACGTCTTTATTATTGATCAAAACGGTCGCATCGTTTATAAGAATAAAGCGATAGATATTTTAAATGTATTCAAAAATATCAAAATAATTGATATCAATGACATGTCTTTAATATTTAAGGTACCGATTGAATTAAGAGAGGCTTATGGTAAACAGTTCATCAAGTTAAAAGATGACAACACAGTATACTATTTCTCGTATACTGTAAAAAAAATAATGAATCAGGAAATGGAAGTGGGTAATATTATCACATTTGTTGAGATAACTCAATTGATTCAATTATTAGATGATCTTAAGAAACAGCAATTACATACTCAGACGATAAACGATGAGTTGAAAATCTATTCAGAGAATGTTTATAACCTAGAAAAAGAAAAGGAAATAAATATGCTTTTAGATGAAATCGCAAGAAACCAAGAATACTCGATGAATCAACTTAAAGACGATATACAGAAAATGAAGAATAATCATGATCATATGATGTTAGATTATAAAGAAATAATGGATGAAGCTAAGAAGAATTTATTTGATGTTAGGGCTGCTGTATCAGCATACATGCAGTATTATGGAGGAACTCATAATGAAAATAATCATAGCAGATGATCAAGTGTTATTAAGACAATCAATAGGGCAATTGATTAGCAGTGATCCAGAAATCAATGTTGTAGATATGGTTGGTACAGGTAAAGAAGCGGTTGAGTCTTGTGGGCGTCATCGTCCGGATATTGTATTAATGGATATTGAAATGCCTCATGTAGATGGTATCGCAGCGCTTAAGATTATTAAAGAAAAGTATCCTGATATAAAAGTGATTATTTTAACGACCTTTGAAAACAATAAAAACATAGTTGATTCATTTATCGGTAATGCTGATGGTTATATAGTTAAAGATATTGATTGTAAAGAATTGATTGCAACTATAAAATGTGTTTCTTTTGGATTAACTGTTATTCACAACAGTGTTAAAAAGATTATGATTGATAAGTTCAAGAAAATGGAGAGCCATAAGGATTCTTATGTGGATTTAATCTCTATTGAGGAAATTGAAATAGTTAAACAAATAGTCGCTGGGAAAAGTAACAAAGAGATTGCTTTAAAACTCAGTTATTCTGAAGGGACAATAAAAAACAAGGTAAGTCGTATCTATGAGAAACTCAAAATTAATGACCGACTGCAATTAGCTGTTTTTGCCGTTGAAAATGGTATCTAGAAGGGGCATGTATGTCTTATATATTAAAACTTGAGATACAAACAATTTGTACAGTGCATATTATTGCCATTGTGATGTCTATTATTGGATCGATGATGCTCTATATAAAAACAGATAGAGATGATTCTGTAAAAGCTTTTTTAGTGATGCAAACAAGTATTATTCTATGGATGGTATTTAAGGTATTTAAAACAGTGGCTCCAACAGAACCTTTAAGATGGGGTTTTATTGTTTTATATTATGCTTGCGTTTGTGTCTTAGAAGTTGCTTTTTTGGAGTTTGCATATGGTCATTACAAGGGCAAAAGAATGCCGAGAAAAATAAGATATATTTTATATATTTTCCCTGTGATACAAATCATTATGATTGGAACCAATCCATCACATCATCTGTTTTATAAAACCTTTGATTTCTTTGGAGATACCTTTGGTGTATTGTTTTATGTACATTTTGTAATTGAATATGCATTTATATTAATTGGATCGTATTATTGTGTGTTGACCTTTAGAAAAGAATTTAAGAATAAGAAATTAATCTATAGATACATGGTGTCATCTGCAATTGTATTTCCTATGATTATGAATCTACTGTATGTCGCAAAAGTATTTCATAAGTTTTTGAGAACTTTTGACGACTATATAATATTTGATGTTACGCCAATTGTTTTTACTTGGTCTGGACTTCTGTTTGTGTACGTAACTTTTAAACATAATTTTTTTAATATATCACCCATTATGAAACATGAAATAATACATAAGTTAGATACCCCAATTGCTGTTTTGGACTCTGCTTATGATATGGTTTATCAAAATGAAAAGCTAAAACAGATGCTCGAGGATTTCTCTGAAGAAACATATGTAGATTTTCTTAACGTATATAGACAAGGAGAGTACGTAAAACAACAAGAGGTGTTATGTAATGGCAGTCATTTTATGATGTTTTTAAAAACCATTGCATCTTTTAAGGAAACAGAACATATTTTAACGATAAGAGATATTACAAATTATAGAAAGATAGAAGATGAAATCAATAACGAACAAAAAAAACTTGTTCTTGCTAATGATGAATTCCTTGAAATGATTGAAACATTAAAAGAGTTATCAAAAGCAGGTGCAAGAAATTATGTTGCAAGAGAACTCCATGATATTGTGGGACATTCATTAGTTGTTACAATCAAACTCCTTGAAGTATCAGATTTGTATTATGATAGTGATAAGAAACTGAGTTTGGAGGCGTTAAGCGATGCTATTTCCACTTTAGAGTTGGGTATTCAAGAAATGAAAACCATTAAAGATCCAGACAATACAAGTTATTCTGGAGATATGTTGAAGAATGATTTAGACAAGATGTTGGAGCATGTCGAAATTGTTGGAATTAAAACGAGTCTGAACTTTAAAGGTCTTTATTCAAAGCTTGATGAACAGATATATTTAATGATCAAAAAAATATGTACAGAGCTTATTACCAATGCACTTAAACACTCACAAGCGACAGAACTTTTTATTTCTATACAGATTCATCATTCGGAAGTAGATCTTTTAGTTATTGATAATGGGGTTGGTCATTCCAAGTTAGTAAAAGGAAATGGTTTAAAGGGTATTGAAGATCGATTAAAAGTATTAGAAGGAAAAGTTAAATTTAATACTTCAATAGATGAAGGATTTATCAGCAAAATTATTATTCCGCTTAATAGATAACTTAAGTCACTAAAATGACTTGAGTTACTTTTTTTTTGAAAACAAGTGACGTCAGTGCGAAATGAGTTACTGTAGGTGTATTGTTTGATGGATTCGTTATTTTTATACTATAGGTAACGGTTGATAAGAAAAGGAGTGAGTAGATGAATAAAGCACATGAAATTGATTACATACTAAATGGTGATGACATGCAATTTGTTGAAATTGAATTGGATGAAGGTGAAAGTGTTGTAGCAGAAGCTGGTGCCATGATGTATATGGACCAAAAAATAAAAATGGAAACAATCTTTGGTGATGGTAGTGGTAAAAGTAGTGGAAAAGGAATTATGGGTAAATTACTTGGGGCTGGGAAAAGGTTAGTGACCGGGGAAGGTTTATTCATGACTGTCTTTACAAATGCTGAAAATGGTAAAGCTCATGCAGCTTTTGCAGCACCATATCCTGGTAAGATTATAACTGCGGATTTGTCAGAGATGGGTAACTGTATCATCTGTCAAAAAGACGCTTTCTTATGTGCAGCAAAAGGTGTTTCTGTAGGACTTCATCTGCAGAAAAAGATTGGTGCAGGTTTCTTTGGTGGTGAAGGATTTATAATGCAGAAGCTTGAAGGTGACGGGTTGGCATTTCTTCATGCAGGTGGCACCATTACTAAAAAAACTTTAAATGTCGGTGAAGTACTTAGAATTGATACTGGATGTCTTGTGGCAATGTCAGCTACTGTAGAATTTGATGTTCAGTTTGCAGGGGATATTAAAAGTGGTTTGTTTGGAGGCGAAGGGTTATTTTTAGGAACACTAAAAGGACCTGGAGAAGTTTGGCTTCAATCATTGCCATTTAGTCGAATGGCCGATCGAATGATTTCTGCATCACGAGGTAATAAAGGTGAAAATAAGGGCATGAACAATCCACTAGGCGAATTATCAGGATTAACAGATTTATTTGGAAGAGATTAAGTTAAGAGGTTAATTATTTGAAGGATTTAAAGAGAGACCTTTGAGTAATATTAATTTTATCATCTGTATCGGTTGCTGTGAGAAAGTGGTTTTTACTACTGGCAACTGATATGGATGATAAGACCAATGAAGTTATACAACTAAAATAGGAGGTTTATATGGAAAACAAGACAGATATTGAAAAGAACAAATGGATGGGTGTATTGGCTTATTTAATCTTTTTTTTGCCACTACTTGTAGATGGTAAATCTGAGTTCGGTAAATTCCATGCGAATCAGGGTTTGAATTTATTGTTATTGGCAATTGCTGTATCTGTATTAGGTTCAATTATTCCATTGTTGGGATGGTTTATTATTTTACCATTTGGCAGTATATTATGTTTGGCACTCGGTATCATGGGGATTATTAATGCAATCAACGAGAAAATGAAAGAACTACCGATTATAGGTAAAATCAACTTGATTAAATAGGAGAAGTTATGAAAAATCTTAATTTTAAATGGATTTTATTATTAGTACTTAGCATACTATTAATTAGTTGTGCAAGTGATGATCTGGCAATTGCAAATACGGTCAAAGACGTTGCCATATCAGGTCTTGAAGTTTCAGGTGTTTCATCTGAAGAGATAGAAGAAGTAACTGATAGCTTAGTAGAAGTGACCGGTGGCTTAGATAATGTCGTAGAAATGGTATCTGACTATGCTGATGAAATGAATATTTCTCAAGGTGAATTAGAAGAAATGATTCATGAGTTATCTTTAATTGATGCACATAAAAACAGTATTGGTATTGGTGAGTATCTTGAATCACTTGAATCAAATGGCCAAACAGCATTTGAAGTTCAAAAGCTACTTGCAGATAATCTTGGCATGACGATTGTTGAACTTTATAACTATCAAGTCTATAATGATGGTGAATTATCAGAAGAACAACAGGAAAATAACAACAATATCGCAAATGCATTAAATGAGATTTCAAATTTAAATCTTACTAGTAATTCAGAAAGCATAGAAGAAGTATCTGGTGATATCGATGAATTGCTTGAATATAATGCATTTGAAATTATTAGAATAGAGGACGATGAGTTCGGTTCGGGGTGTCAATTTTTAACTCATGATTCCATGGATGAAGTATCAGAGTATTATATAGAGTTGCTTTCAGGAACAATGAATTTCACTTCTATAGTAATTGCTGGAGAAGGCGCTCAAGTGACAGGCACTATCAACGAAGCTTATGTTTTCATCCTTATGGAATACTCCGGTGAGTCTATATCAGTAACGTATTCTTATATGAAATAAAAAAATAACGGTATGAAGGTTACAAACTTATAACCTTTTTACCAAACAAATTGAGTTGAGCGAGATATTTTATCTCGCTTTGTTTTTTTTGAGATGTTATGTGATAAGGTAATTATATAAGAATAAATAATAGGAGGAACTTATGGTAGGAGAAATCATTTATAAAGTTAATAATGAAATCAGAAAGTCAACTCTTCAAACTAATTCTGATTTGAAAATAGAGTTATCTTTTGACGAAAGTCATATTAAATTGAACCTTATCCCTAGTGAACCTATTGAGTTACTTGAGTTATTATTAGAATATCCAAAAGAACTTTCTTATGATTTAGCTTATATCAATGGCTATCAAACCTGGACAGATTCTGGGATATTTACATCTTCTGATCATATAAAAAGACAACATAAACTTTTAGATAAAATCACAAAACCGATAAGTGATTATATCTTCTATCCTTATAAAAATAAGCGTGGTATTTGTCACTCTTATACGTATATGATGTTACAAAAGAATCAATCGAATCTTCTGTTTTTATCAGAATCGGATGATATCTGTTATAGCATTTATGAGATGGATTTTAATACTGGAAAGCTTAACATTCGTTTAGATGTTGAAGGGATGACTGTCACATCAGAAACAGAACTTCTTTCAGTGGTTATAGAATCAGGAGACTTTGGCTCAATAATAGAAAAGCATTTTAAGAATAAAAGGCAAAAAGTATCAGGTTGGACCAGTTGGTACAACTACTATACAAAAATCAGCGAAGATATTTTACTAAATAATCTAGAACATATAAAAGATAAAAAATTACCGTTTGATATTTTTCAGATTGATGATGGGTACCAAACAAAAGTCGGTGATTGGCTAAGTATAAAAGATTCTTTTCCAAATGGCATGACATATATCTGTGATGAGATTAAGTCCAAAGGATTCACACCTGGGTTATGGGTTGCTCCTTTTATTGTTTTAGACAGTTCGAAAGTATTTAAAGAACACCCGGATTGGTTGATGAAAATTGACGGAGACTACGTAAAAGCTGGATGGAGTCCGGTCTGGAAAGGTCATTATTATACTTTGGATATTTATAAAGATGAAGTAAAAGACTACTTGAAAGAAGTTTTTGATACTATCATTAATGTATGGGGGTTTAAGTTTCTAAAGTTAGATTTTTTATATGCAATGGCAATACCTTATAAGGGTAAAAGTAGATCTGCAGTAATGACTGATGGTGTTTTACTGATTCAATCCTTAACAGAAGGTGCAGAAATACTCGGATGTGGTGTGCCGTTAATTAATGTAAAGGATCGATTCAAGTACTGTAGAATAGGGGCGGATGTTTATGAAAAATGGGAGTATTCACTCCTTAAACACCTTAAATATAGAGAACGTGTATCAACCTATAATGCTCTTAAAAGTACCATTGGGCGCAGTCTATTAAATGGTAGTTGGTTTACAAGCGATCCAGATGTATTTTATCTAAGAAATGGTGATGTGAAAATGACATCAACACAGAAAGAAACCCTTTTTAAGGCAAATGTGATATTGGGTAGTTTGCTGTTCATTTCAGATGATGTTTCCGTGTATACGAAAGAAATGGATCATAAGATTCAATCCATGTATCCACTTTATGAAACTGAGTTGTTATCAGTAGATGTTACTGAAGAGTTGTATACAATCGAGTTCAATTCCAATAGCAGAACGTACGTCATTTATATCAATTTGTCTAAAAAGAACAGAAACGTTTGTGTGAATCATGATCTTTATATAGAGGCGCGTCTATTTGAATTAAATCAAAGGTTGGATTTTAAACCATTTGAAACTAAAATTGGACATGTAATAGAATTAGATGACTCTCTAGAACTGTTAGGGTGTAGTGGTCATATACTGCCACTTGGTAATCTGAAGTCATTTGATGTTGTAAATGGCATAACACACTATAATGATGGTAATCCAGTGGAATCACTATTAATCGCAAGTAAGGAGAAACTGAATTACGATTATGTCAGTCAGTATAAATCGTATCATATCTATAGAGTGAGGGGGACCCATGAGTAAATGGTGGCAAGAGCGGGTTGTGTATCAGATTTACCCTAGAAGTTTTCAAGACAGCAATGGAGATGGAATAGGTGATATTACTGGTATCATCAGTCGTCTAGATATTCTTAAAGATTTGGGTATAGGCATTATTTGGCTTAGTCCAGTTTATCCGTCTCCTAATGTAGATAATGGTTATGATATCAGTGATTATAAAAATATTCACTCTGAATATGGCACTATGGAAGATATGGAGTGTTTATTAGAAGAAGCGAGCAAACGTGATATAAAAATCGTAATGGATCTAGTTATCAATCACACATCGGATGAACATGAATGGTTTGAAAAAAGCAGAAGAGGCATTGAGCCTTATAATGACTACTACATTTGGAAGCCTAGTAAACAAAGTAAATTACCTAATAACTGGACCAGTTTCTTTGCAGAACCATGTTGGACCTATGATGATATTAGAAAAGAATATTATCTTCATTTATTTGCAAAAAAACAACCGGACTTAAATTATCATAATCCAAAGATTTTAAAAGAAGTGAAAGATATCATGAGATTTTGGTTGGACAAAGGAGTCGCTGGTTTTAGATGTGATGTGATCAATATTATCTATAAATCATCTTTGGAAAACGGTAAGAAAAAGTTGATTCTAACAGGGAGCGAACATTATTTATCCCAAGAAGGCAATCACAAAATCTTACAAGAACTAAGACGAGATGTCTTAGCAGATTATGATTGTTTCACAGTTGGTGAGACGGTATTTGTGACACCTGAAATCGGAAAAAAACTGTGTGATAAGGATAGAAAAGAACTGGATATGATTTTTTCGTTTGAACATATGGAAGTGGATCAATGGCTGGTTAAATTTTTCCAAAGAAAATTTGATGTAAAGAAGTTTTCGAGTTCGATAGCCAAGTGGCAAGATGCTTTAGAGTGGTGTGCCAATTATTTGGAGAATCACGACCAAAGACGTATTGTCTCAAGATTTGCTGATGAACTATACCGTGAGGAATCGGGCAAATTATTTGCAGTTTTATTGTTATCACTTAAAGGCACACCTTATATTTATCAAGGGCAAGAAATTGGAATGACTAATTTCGATTATACTTCGATAGAAGATGTCAGAGATATAGAATCCATTAATGTAGATGCTTTTCTTAAAAAGTATCATATACCAAAAGCCTTACGCTGGAAGATGATTAGAAAAACCTCTCGAGATAATTGTAGAACACCTATGCAGTGGAGTTCGAAAAAAAATGGTGAGTTTTCAACTGGTATACCTTGGTTGGCAGTCAATAAAAATTATACTCATATTAATGTTAACGCTCAACTCGAAGATCCAAAGTCCATAAGGTCTTTCTATAAAGAGATGATTGCCTTAAGAGCAAAACAAGTTGTTCTGAAGTACGGTGATTTCAAAGCAGTAGAAATGACTAAAAACTTATTTGTCTATAAAAGAACTTATAACAGAATATCATTTACAATAGTTCTTAATATGTCTAAGAAGACTTTAAAAACCGAATATTCTGGAAATGTACTTATTAGTACGAGATATAAAAATCAGTTTGATGGTTTATTAGAACCTTATGAAGCAATCATATTAGAAGGAGAAGCGGATGACCAGTAAACGTAATTACTATACATATGGGTTGGGTACCATTGGTAGAGATATGCTTTATTCTCTAGTGAGTATGTATCTGATTTATTACTTAACAGATGTGATTAACCTTCCTAATTCTAGTTTGTGGTGGGTTGCAGCAATCATGTTATTTGCGAGAATATTTGATGCATTTAATGATCCGATCATGGGAGTGATTGTAGACAATACCAAAGGCCAATTCGGCAAGTTCAAACCATGGATTACAATAGGTGCATTCTTTTCTGGACTCTTAACAGTTCTCTTATTTACTGATTTCGGGTTAACAGGCAGTGGTTTTATTGTGATGTTCTTCTTTGTCTATATCTTATGGGGGGTGAGTTTTACAGCCAACGATATTGCCTATTGGTCAATGTTACCTTCTTTAACATTGGATCAAAAGGGGCGAGAGAAAATTGGAGCTTTTGCAAGAATCTGTGCCAATATAGGTTTGTTTACTGTTGTTGCAGGTATTGTACCGATTACAACAGCACTAGAATCAAAAACAGGAAGTATGTCATCAGCTTATATGATCTTTGCAATAGCTGTAGTAGCTGTGTTGTGGCTGGGACAGAGTATCACCATATTTGGTGTAAAAGAACCGAAAAATGTATTTGCAGAACAACCTTCCACAAAACTGCGAGAACTGTTTCATATCATTGTAAAAAACGATCAACTGTTATACGTTGTTATTTCAATGGCTCTCTTTATGATCGGTTATGTGACGACTACAAGTTTTGGGCTTTATTTCTTTAAGTATGCCTTTAAGGATGAAGGCATGTATTCAATATTTGCATTAATTCTAGGTGTGTCACAATTAATCGCACTCATGGTATTTCCTTTGTTTAGCAGGAAATATGATCGTAAAACCCTTTATACTGGTGCTACGGTATTTGTTATTGTAGGTTATATTCTGTTTTTCTTCTCGCCAATGAATATGGCTTATATTGGCGTTGCAGGTATTCTATTGTTTTTAGGTCAAGCGTTTATTCAGCTTTTAATGTTGATGTTTTTAGCAGATACAATAGAATATGGGCAATGGAAACTTGGTAAAAGAAATGAGAGTATCACATTTTCATTACAACCCTTCATCAACAAAATTGGTGGTGCAATCGGTAGTGGTATAGTGAGTATTACAGTCATTGTTTCTGGTATATCAACTGCTGAAACACCAGATGATGTCACATCCAAAGGTCTTTTGATTATGAAAACTGCAATGCTTCTGATACCACCATTTATTATTCTAATTAGTTATCTAATCTATAGATATAAGTATAAAATTGATGCAAAACTTTATAATGAAATCATCTCAGATTTAAAAGAACGTGGAGATATCAAGGTCAACAATCGTTTTTAGACTAAAATTGTACAGTTTCGTGTAAATATCTTATATCTTGATTGAACAGGTGTATAATAGCTATAAGAAGAGGATGTGAGTATATGTTAGAAAATTATAAACAAGAACTTGAGTCAATTGCTCGTAGTTTTACTGAAAAAGAGTTCAAAAAAATGAAGATA
>Ga0209272_10001388_pt1 | contig 15356 bp, 11 predicted proteins | sample tdDd002_FD_187125 | JGI IMG/M metagenome (GOLD analysis project Ga0209272, IMG submission 187125) | Marine sediment microbial communities from the Atlantic coast under amendment with organic carbon and nitrate - tdDd00.2 (SPAdes)... | ecosystem: Environmental > Aquatic > Marine > Coastal >... | reverse complement strand
TTTTCCCCTCATAAATAGCTGAAACTTAAATGGTGTCTCATTAATGAAACGCATTGAGATCTGAAAAATCTGTATAGTCCTGAGGAATTATGTGAGTTGCTTCCTAACTTATAATACGGTTGCTGTGAAAGTATGCGGGAAGAATTATGTTTATCTTTATCACATCGGCAACTACGGATAGTCAGTGGCTAAAATACTAAGATCAAGGGATGAGCTTGAACAACACCTGATTCAATCTCAGGATGGTAGCTATAGTGCTTTTTATGTGAGAAAAACGATGAAAAGTGCTTTCCAACCGATTGTTTCTTCATCAGGGGAGTTGTTTGGTTATGAAGCTCTGCTGCGTATTTACAATCAGGACGGCCTTCAGCTAGAAACAGAACCCTTTTTTAGTGCTGGCTATATGCCTTCCAGCGACCGGATTAATCTCGATCGCTTGGCGCGGGTTATACACTTGCGAAATTTTGCACGTTTTGTATCAAAAGGGTCATTGTTTTTGAATCTGACACCGATCGCTGCATTAGATGCTGGCGGGCAACAATGTGGCTATAACTCTCTAATATCGAAAGTTAAAGAGCTTGGTTTATCTAATGATAGGATTTATTTCGAAATTCTCGAACATACCTGCGCTAATGACAAATTGCTGGTGAGATCGCTTCAGGATATGCAGCAGTATGGCTTCCGAATTGCTATCGATGATTATGGCGTTGATGCCTCATCGGAGCAACGTGTGAGAAATGTGAAACCGGACATTATTAAAGTTGACCGTAGCTTATTGACTGACTTTATGTCCGGCAAACCGGAAGAGTTAGAGTCGGTTATTCATTTGGCTCATGAGTTAAATGCCAAGGTGCTGATCGAAGGGATTGAAAGCAAGAGTGATTTTATGATGGTGAAAGAACTGGGGGTCGAATATATGCAAGGGTATTACATTGGTCGCCCGGTTCAGGTTAACGGTCTTCCTTGTTTGTTCGAGCCTATATAATGTTGTTTCAATGAATCTGCACTTCTCTCATTCTCTGCTTTTCGGCAGACAATGAGAGAAACGATAGGAGAAAGGAATAGTTAGTGAGCTACACCGCCTTGAGTGAGTTTTTCGGGGTTGAGTAGTGATTCAAGCTCAGAGCGGCTGAGTTCGGTTTCTTCTTCTGCAACATCAATGATGGGCCTTTGCTCTTTATAGGCTTTCTTGGCAATTTCTGCTGCTTTTAAATAACCAATAACAGGGTTGAGGGCTGTCACCAGGATGGGGTTCCTAGCTAGCGCAAGCTGTAAGTTTTCTTCGCGAACCACAAAACTACCTATGGCTTTATCTGCCAGCAGTACGGAGGCATTGGCGAGCAGTTCAATACTCTGAATGAGATTAAGCGCTATGACCGGCAACATGACATTGAGCTGGAAGTTACCAGATTGCCCACCTACTGTTATTGTCGCGTCGTTGCCAATCACTTGTGCAGCTACCATGGCTGCTGCCTCTGGTACAACAGGGTTAACTTTACCCGGCATAATAGAAGAACCAGGCTGTAGCGCCTCTAATTCAATTTCCCCCAAGCCGGCAAGTGGGCCTGAGTTCATCCAGCGCAAGTCATTCGATATCTTCATTATGGCCACTGCTGTTGTCTTTAGCTGACCCGATAGGGAGACGATGGCATCTTGACTGCTTAGGTTATAGAAAAAATTATCGCTGGAGGAGAAGCTGATTTCTGTCGAAACTGAAATATTATTGGCAAAGATAGCCGCAAACTCAGGCTCTGCGTTGATCCCCGTTCCGACGGCTGTCCCACCTTGTGCCAATGCAGTTACATTTTCTAGTGCATGGGTAATGCCTAGCTGTGCTTTTTCCAGCTGTACTTTCCAGCCCTGAAGCTCTTGACCGAGTGTGACAGGCATGGCGTCCATGAGATGGGTACGACCAGTCTTTACGACGTGCCCTACAGACTCTGTTTTTTTATCTATGCTTTCAATCAGGCGTTCCAATGAAGGAAATAATTGGAAGTGGCAGGCAAGGGCAGCGCTAACTTGTATGGTTGTCGGGACAACATCATTGCTACTTTGTCCCATATTGACATGATCATTAGGACTGACTGTTTTTCCACTCTTCTGAGAAGCCAATGTTGCAATGACTTCGTTGGCATTCATATTCGAACTGGTGCCAGATCCTGTTTGAAATACATCGATAGGAAACTGCTCTAGATGCTGGCCGTCGATGATTTCCTGGCAGCTGTCGATAATGGAATGTGCAATATCATATTCAAGTAGTTTGAGATCCAAATTACTGCGTGCTGCTGCTTGTTTGACAAAAGCTATTGCTTGAATGAACTGCTTGGGCATCGTGATACCACTGATCGGAAAGTTGTCGACAGCTCGTTGGGTTTGAGCCTGGTAGAGAGCATCTTGTGGAACGTGAACTTCGCCCATGCTGTCTTTTTCTATACGATAGTCAGAATTCATGATGGGTATCCTTAGAGTCCGGAGGTGTGATGTATTTGTAAGAGATTACGCTGTAGAGATTGAAGCTGGCGTTTGCCTTCATCAGAGTTGCCGTAGTATTTCTTTAAAGCCAGTAAAGGGCAGTGGAGATGATCAATGCAAATGCGGCGGAAAATGCGCGAGTGTCCTTTGTGATCGATGGTATCGATAAGATGAAAGAACACACGGCGTAAAAAAAGCTCTTGTAGTAAGGGGTTACAGTTTGGTGAGTGGCGACAATAGTAGGAAGCGAGGTTAAGGCCTGACTGGATAAATTCGATGATAATATCAGGCTCAAAACCAGGTACGACAGGATGATTGAGAAATCGCTCTTCTGCTTTGAAATACATATTGTAGAGCAGTGCTTGTTTTTTCATACGGCGTACCAAACTCCTCGCAATTAACTGAGTGATAATTATTATCATCTGATTTGCTAATGTGCAAGGTTCAAGTATGTTTTACGATTAAGTTTATACTATCTCCGGCTGACTTTGCTGATCGCTTGGGTTTACGTTGATTATCGATGTTCTCATAATTCGCTCATGGAATATGGCTTTGTAATCGCTATGATATAAATAGCGAGTTTTATGTTATTCAGAGTATATAGCGTGATCTAATTCACAATCCTTTTATGCTTGTAATGATGGCTAGTGTGATTGCTCTGGTATGATATTGGCATCATGTACTTTTTTGTGGGAAGTTGTATGAAAGTATTAAGCATTATTTTTTCATGGATGTTTCTCGGGAGTCTGTTTACAGCAGTGCCGGCAATGGCCGATCCAGTTGAAAAAACAGCTTCTAGTGCGTTAACGGTACCTAAGGCGATGAGAATGTTACAAAGCCAGGGATATCATGATTTCAGAAAAATCAAAGTTGAACGTGATGAAAATGAAATTGAAGTGGAAGCCCGAGATAAAAGTGGTCGACGGGTAGAGCTGGAAATAGATTTGTACACGGGCAAGGTTATTGATATCGATAGTCATTAGGTTGATAGCACTCGGCTATCAACCTATCAATTAGCCTGTTCTGGTTCTGCTAGATTCTGACTAACATTGCGCAGGATTTAGCAGCAAGTCTGATATTATAAGAGACATCGTTTTTGATTTCAGAATTAGCCGCCTTATTTTCTTCTGCAAAAAGCTGAGTGCCTTCCATCTCAAGTAAATCAGCATAGCTCCCGGTTGGCAGCGAAACCGTCTTTGCGACGCTTCCGTTATTGATAACCACAATACCCATCTCTCCGCGTTGAAACATGAGTAGTTCATCGCTATGTTCGAAACTATGCATCGTTTGGCAGTGAGCCAAATTATGGAACTTGATCATTTTTTGTAGTACGGGGCTTTGCCAGCTATCAAGCCATCGTGGCTGACCGTTGTTTGCCATAATCCCACTGGTATCCAAATCGGAATAAATCAGTGGCACCCCTCCATCTCGACCTAACAGGTAGCAGTATGCGAGTCGCTCATTGTCCTCGGACATGACTTGATTGAGAAACACATCGTTGTTCGGAATGTCATGGGTTGTCGCAAAGGTTATAGCCCTATCGTTAGCAAGTGCCTGGCCGACAGAGTATGGGTTGGCGAGGTCGGTGATAGGGTGGCCTTTTTCGAACACTTTGAAAAGTGAATGAAATAATGGGAAATCATACGCGCCAAGTCTTGTGTCTTTTAGGTATGGTTTCAGAAATAATTCATATTCTTCTTTCGGTGAGCCGCCGTCAGTAATAATCTCTCCAAAAATGTGGGTGCCTTCGCTAATATCTTCGTCCCAAACTTGTTGAATGTGCTCAAGAGTCATATGTTTGGCTGCATCAATACGAAAACCGCTTACGCCTAAACGCTTTAGTGCTTTTAGGTAGTTTTGCTGTATTTTTACTACATTTTCGGTGCATTTGAGCGTCGGCAGACCGGGATCATCATGCCCTCCGCTGATCCGACCGTTCTGGACTTGCCACGGATTGGTCCAATCCTCGATTGGAAATGCTTGAACAAAGTCTTTCTCGGTGAAAATTGGGCGAGATAAATCACCAAATAATTTTATCGATTTAAAATATGCATCTTTGTCGTCATAGTCTTGTAATACGCAGATATTAGGGTAGTCAAGATCACTTCTGCGATCCGATTCGTTTGCCATATGGTTGAATACGATATCAGCGTAAATCAGCAAGTCATAGTGCTGTAGTGTCTTGGTCATCTGTTCGAAATCAGCGGTATCACCGAGCTGGTTGTCAATGACCCGATAATCCTGAGGCTGGTATCTTTGCCACCAAGGGGTGCCAGTCTTTGATTTTTCTGATTTCATTGGCGGCGACACTAATACCGCTTTGAAGCCTGCTTTGGCAATGGCTTCGGCGTTCTCAGCTATACGGCTGTAAGGCCAGTCAAAGGCATGAAGAATTACAGTTGTTGCCTTTGGCGATGTGTGAGTTGAAAAGCACGTCGTCATTATTTCTATATCCATAAACGAAACTACGGAGAGTCTACTGGCTGTACTTGAAAAAGTATTCAGCTATTCATTATCCAAAGAGGTAGGAGGTAGGGGGGAGTAGTGGCGTTTAGCCAGTAAATTCGTGCAGTCCGGGAAATATGACAATTATATAAAATGTTGTCTTTGATATTCATTATCAATGAATAAAAGCACGAACAAGCTACTTGCGGTGTGAAGGTGTTGCTGTCATACCAATTAGTGCGATCAATGTAATATATTTTGACCTTTGAAATATATCAATCAACATTCACTGCAAAAGCATTCTCAATAGGTATGGAAGTATGATATATATGTGTTTGATTGCTTACTAACAAGGAGGTACACCATGGCTGGTGTTTTAGGAATGATTTTGGCAGGTGGGGAAGGATCGCGTCTGCGCCCTTTAACAGATACGCGTACTAAGCCTGCTGTGCCATTTGGAGGCAGTTACCGCCTGATAGATTTTGCATTAAATAACTTTCTTAATGCTGATCTTATGAAGATTTATGTGCTGACCCAGTTTAAGTCTCAGTCACTTTACGTGCACATGAAAAAAGGCTGGAACGTTTCAGGTATTACTGGGCGTTTTATTGACCCGATCCCTGCCCAGATGAGAATGGGTAAGCGTTGGTATGATGGTACTGCTGATGCAATCTATCAGAATTTACGTTTTGCTGAACTGGAAGAGCCTGATCAGGTTTGTATTTTCGGCAGTGATCATATCTACAAAATGGATGTTAAGCAGATGCTTGACTACCATCTTGAGAAAAAAGCCGATCTTACGGTCTCAGCGTTACGTATGCCATTGAGTGAAGCAAGTGCCTTCGGTGTGATTGAAGTTGACGAAAGTGGTTGTATGGTTGGCTTTGAGGAAAAGCCAGAAAATCCGAAATCAATTCCGGGTGACCCTGACCACGCATTGGTTTCCATGGGTAATTATATTTTTGAAACTGGTGTGCTGAGTAAAGAGCTCGAGGAAGATGCAGTCAACGAGCAATCCAGCCATGACTTTGGTAAAGATATCATTCCTAAACTATTCCCACAGGGCAAAGTGTTTGTCTATGACTTTACCACTAATGAGATCCCTGGAGAGAAGAGTACTGGTTACTGGCGTGATGTAGGTACTATTGAATCTTACTGGCAGGCGCATATGGATTTGTTGTCAGAAGATGCACAGTTTTCTTTATACAACCGACAGTGGCAGCTACATACCTATTACCCGCCATTACCTCCAGCGACAGTGCTTGATAGCGAAGATTGTAAAGTCGATATCAATAACTGCATGATTTCTGCTGGTAGTTATATTCGTGGGGCCAAAGTGTATAAATCGGTATTGGGTTTCCGTACCAATGTCGACCATCACACCACGATCAGTGAGTCAGTCATCTTGGGTGATGTAAAGATTGGCGCGGGCTGTTCAATTCGCCGTGCTATTATCGATAAAAATGTACAGATCGCACCTGGTACGGTTATCGGAGAAAATATTGAAGAAGATAAGCAAAAGTACCATGTGTCAGACGAAGGAATTGTCGTGATACCGAAAGGAGCAAAAATTGGTTACTAGTAAGAAACCAGCATCAGGGAAGCAACTCAAGATTTTGTTTGTCGCCTCTGAAGTTGAAGGTTTAGTCAAAACCGGGGGGCTAGCAGATGTCGCTAAGTCGCTCCCTTCGGCACTGAAAGAAATGGGTCATGATGTACGTATCGTCATGCCGCTGTATCAGAAAGTAGCCGGCGCTGATCAAGCCGAGCCACTACTTGATACCGAGCTTTACGTTACGTCGCAACCAATGCCTGTGAGCTATCAGGTAAAGCAGCTTCAAAGTGATAATGTGACTGTTTTTGCAGTTGATGCGCCTCAGTATTTTGAGCGTCCCGAGTTGTATGCCGAGAATAATCAGGCTTATTCCGATAACGGTGAAAGGTTTGCATTTTTCAGCGCCGCATCGTTGGATTTGTGTGAAAAAATTGGTTTTCAGCCGGATATTGTCCACTGTAATGATTGGCATACTGGCCTGGTTCCCTTCCTGCTCCGTACTCGGTATGTTAATGATGCGTTTTTTGCCCAGACAAAAAGCGTGATCACAATTCATAATGCCGTGTTTAAGGGCGTATTCAACTATGACCAATACAGCTTGGTTCCTGAGTTGATCCAGCGTCGTTACATTAATGCCGAGATAGACCCATCACACGTGAGTATGCTTAAAGCGGGCGTGGCCTATGCCGATAAAGTGAATGCTGTCAGCCCGAATTATGCGTCTGAACTGCTAACGCATTTAGGCTCGCATGGTATGGAAGCTGATTTTCAGGCTCGCGCCAGCGATCTTTACGGTATCGTTAATGGCTGTGACTATCGAGATTGGAATCCTGAAACTGATCCGTTTATCAAGCAGAGTTTTAAAGCGAATAAAGTCAGCCTTGTCCGTGGTAAAAAAGCGTGTAAGCGTGATTTACAGCAGCAAGTCGGCTTACCCGTTGAAGATGTTCCGCTCTACGGGATGGTGTGCCGCTTAACCGAGCAGAAAGGTATCCACTATCTGATCCCGGTTTTGAAAGACTTCTTAGTCAATGATGTACAGGTTGTGATTGTTGGGACGGGTGATCCAACGTTGGCGGCAGCTCTTCGTGAAATCAGCGATGCTCATAAGGAAAAGTTTGCGTTCGTTGAGGCGTATAGTAACCCGCTAGCGCATTGCGTCGAGGCCGGTGCTGATTTCTTCATGATGCCATCAGAGTTTGAACCATGCGGATTGAACCAGATGTACAGCCTTGCCTACGGCACTTTGCCAATTGTTCGTGGGGTGGGTGGTCTGAAAGATACCGTGATTGATTATGATCACACCCCTCAGGTTGCTACAGGTTTTATTTATGATGCACCGACACCGGAAGCATTGCTTATTAAGCTACAGCGCAGTTTGTTACTGTACTGCCAAAGACCACAAGAGTTTAAGCGCCTGCAGCAAAATGCCATGGCGTGTAAGTTTGAATGGAAAGAATCGGCTGAGCAATACGTCAGTATGTACATGGGGCTAGAGCTGGGGCGACTTGTTTTAGCACCTTCTTCCGAGTATTTGGTTTAATACTTTCCATAAAGCTCTAACGCAGTAATATATCAGCTATATCCGATACTTCTAAAGCCCTCCTTTGTGAGGGCTTTGTTTTTTTATGAGAATACCAATCACCCAAAGTCTTTGGTCATTTTGCTGGTTTAAATTGTTATAACATCATCAGAGTATTGACCTGTCTCTATTGGTATAACCTAGGCTCTATCCCATTGGTTTATCGCTATTAGGAATTTTTTTGTAGACTCATGTCAAAAAAATACTGTTGATAGTATGAACACTATTCGTAAAAGTGTAATAATTTCACGCTATGAAATAAATGATGGCAGTTGGCCAGGCTTGAATTTGAGGGAGCTCACTTTCTAGCTGCTTTTGGTCTTATTCATGTTGTCGGTAAAAAATATAAGCGTATTTAGTTGCTACATAATAAAAATAGTAAAGGGAATCAATGTCTAATCTAACTCTTCGGCAGAAACTGGCGCTCTCGGCCAGTATAGCCATTATTTTGGGTGGAATGCTGGTGACAGCACTTTCTTTTATGTCTGCGCTAGGCCGCTTAGATGAAGATCTTAACGATCGGCTTCGCGGTGTCGCATCGGCCTATAACAATTATGTTACGGATTGGATGGACTCAAAAGCTGCTGCACTATCAGCTTTGCCTATGACAGTGGCGAGAGAATCTTTGACTGATCACTTAAAGCAAGTACGGGACTCGGCAAAATTCGACAATGTATTCCTTGCATATACTGATGGCAGTCAGGTTAACGCCAATGATGTTAAGCTTCCTCCGGGTAATGATGATCCGCGAGAGTGGGGCTGGTATCAAAATGCTATGAGGCTTAGTGGTGCTGTGACGGTGGAAAATCCGACAGTTGCCGCCGCGACAGGGGCTTCGGTTGTCTCTATGGGTAAAGCGATAACCGTGTCAGGCCAGCGAGCAGTGCTTGGTGCTGATGTTGAAATGGCTAATATTATCAAGCAACTGGAAGATGTAACATTACCTGGTGAAGGTTACATGTTCATTGCCAATGCCGACAGTAATGTATTTGCTCATGCTGATTCGTCGCTTTTGAATCAGGCGGTTAGTTCGTTGGATAGTGACCTAACGGATAGTTTGATCAAGCGTCTGGCTCGTGAAGGACATATTGAAAAAAAGGTGCTGAATGGCCGTGAAAGCTTTGTGTTTGTCGCGCCAATTGAAGGCAAGAATCTGAATACAGTTGTTGTGATTGACTATGAGTCTGTAGTTGCACCTCTCTACAGTATGCTATATGAACAACTATTGACGACGCTACTTGTTGTAATTGTTTGTGTATTCATGTTTAACCTGCTTTGTGGCTATTTGTTTAGGCCTCTTCAACAGGTATCTAACGCATTGGCGCTGATTGCTCAGGGTGGTGGTGACTTAACCCAGCGTATCGATTTGGATAGTAATGATGAAGTGGGTGAATTAGCCTCTAATTTCAATCAGTTTGTTGCTAGCTTACAGGTACTGATTGGTCATATTCGTGCTCAGGGTGTTGAGTTGAGCCATGCGTCTAGTGAAGGTGAGGAACGTGCTGATAAGTCGGCCCGTGATCTGCAGCGTCAACAAGATGAAATTGCCATGGTTGCAACTGCTGTGACCGAGATGGCGTCTGCCACTCAGGAAATTGCATCACATGCTGAACAGACAGCCCGTGCGGCTCAGGATTCTACTACTCATACCAATAGTGGTAGCGAGCTGGTGGCTCAGAGCAAAGTCTCGATCAATAATCTGGCAACAGAAGTAAATGAAGCGACGACCGTGATCAGTGAGCTTAATGATCATGCGCAGGGTATTAACAGTATTCTTTCTACAATTCAGGGTATTGCAGAGCAGACAAATCTGCTGGCTTTGAATGCCGCGATTGAAGCTGCTCGTGCGGGTGAGCAGGGGCGTGGTTTTGCGGTTGTGGCTGATGAGGTTCGAGTTTTATCCCAGCGAACCCATACATCGACAGAAGAGATTCAGTCTATGATTGCTACTTTGCAGCAAACCACGTCTAAAGCTGTGAATTTGATGGAAACAAGCTCGCAACTCGCACAGTGCTCAGTAGACGATGCCGATCAGGCGACGGCGGCGCTGGAGCAAATAAATGGCTCTGTGACAATGATCAGTGATATGGCGACGCAGATTGCGACAGCTGCGGAAGAGCAAACCCATGTTACCGATGAAATCACACAGAATACGACCACAATTAAAGATGTAACCGACCAGTTGGCGGCCGATGCCAGAAATGCTCGTCAACAGGCAGAGCATCTTAGTACTCAGGCGACAAACCTGAATGACAAAGTGGCGACATTTGTTGTGTAGATAAGCACGTGAAAGCCCGTGGTTCCTTACTTCGATACCGTAATTCGTATCAAGGTAAGTTATCACGGGCTTTTTGCTATGCGTTACACATTAACCTGCTGTCCATTTGTGATCAGTTGCTGCTTGATATCACTGACGTGGTCGACTAAGGGCTCGTTTAAATGGTAAATGCCGACGGTGCCGGTTTGTGCATCCTGAACGAGCGGAAGCGGAACGATATTGGCTCGTAAGAAGTATTCCGCCATACTGAGTGGATAGGGCATAACTGCTGTTGTTGTAGCTAGAATATCGACACTTGCTGTCAAAGAATTGATTTCATATACAATGCGTTCGGAAACTTTCTTCCTCTCCCGCTCCAGTTGTTTCGGTTGCGGGTTTTCAATCAGGTGCTGATAGGTGTCAGAATCTGGCGTAACCTGCAGCAACGGATAGATCTCGGTATCTTTTTCACTCCCTTTATTAACCAGCAACGGGTGAGACTGGTGGACGAAGAGGGCTTCTTTGTCTTGGAGAAGAGGAATAAAGCTGACGTTACAGCGTCGAGACAAGCCAATAATCTCATGACCGACGAATAGATCGATTTGTCCATGAATCAACATATCCATGAGCTTCAGGTGATTACCAAATTCCAGCTGAATAGAGATAGAAGGGTTACTCGTACTGTATTGTTGCAGTGCCTGTTTGACGAAAACTTCCCACCACGCATCACCGGTGCCCATTTTAATTTTCTCAGTTTTACGCTCTTTGAGATCTGCCATTTGATGTAGTAGTGAATCATGGCGGCGTTGCAGTTCGAGCGCTTGTTCCTGCAATAGTTGTCCGTACTCCGTGAGTTCGACCCCTTTTGATTTACGAATAAATAGCGGGACATCAAAGCTTGCTTCCAGTTTTTTCATGCTACTGGTCAACGTTGGTTGGCTGAGCCCAAGGTAGGTGGCAGCCTGACTAATGTTGCCTAGCTCGGCAACGACGAGAAACTGTTTATAACTTCTATCCATAGGGATCACAGAAAAGCTGAAAAATATAATCGACAAGTCTCACATTTATTCGAACTGGAGAAAATCCTGAATTCTTTATTCTTGTGATCATGATCGCCTAAATTCGCAATGATATAGAATTTTTCTATATCACCTTGAGGCTTATATATTTTAAATTGCGGAAAAACAGCATTATGCTATTGGTAATGAAGATATCACTTGTTTGATTTTTGCCTTTTTTAGGGAGCCTATAATCATGAAAATGACGCCAAAGTGGTGGCATGATGCTGTTGTTTACCAGATCTACCCTCGTAGTTTTTGCGATTCAAATAATGACGGGATCGGAGATCTGAAGGGAATTATCAGCAAGCTGGATTACCTAAAGACATTGGGTGTCAATGTGATTTGGTTATCGCCAGTGTATCGTTCGCCGATGGATGACAATGGCTATGATATTTCTGATTATCAGGACATCGCACCTGAATTTGGTTCGATGGAAGATATGCAGCAGCTACTTGCTGAAGCCAAGCAACGTGATATTCGCCTTATTATGGACTTGGTGGTTAACCATACTTCTGATGAGCACCCGTGGTTTATCGAAGCACGTAAGTCAAAAGATAACCCTTACCGTGACTACTATATTTGGCGCCAGCCAAAAGAAGATGGTTCTGTTCCTGATGACCAAGGTTCTGTATTTGGCGGCGGTGCCTGGGAGTTAGATGACACTACGGGCGAATATTATTATCACATCTTCTCAAAGAGACAGCCTGATTTGAACTGGGAAAACCCTAAAGTTCAAGAAGAAGTGCATAAGATGATGAACTGGTGGATCGATCAGGGTATTGGTGGGTTCCGCCTTGATGTCATAGATTTAATTGGTAAGGAAATCGACAAGAAAATCACGGGTAATGGACCTCGTCTCCATCAGTTGCTGCAAGAAATGAACATGGCGACTTTTGGTGATAAAGATTTGCTAACGGTTGGGGAAACCTGGGATGCAACGCCTGAAATCGCCAAGCTATATAGCAATCCTGCGCGTAATGAGTTTTCAATGGTGTTCCAGTTCGAGCATATTTCTCTGACCTGGAAGTATGGTGATAAGTGGAACCCAATCGCACTTGACCTTCCGAAATTCAAACGTGCGCTGACTAAATGGCAAGTCGAGTTGGCAGAGGAAGGCTGGAACTCATTGTTCTGGAATAACCATGATTTACCTCGTGTGGTATCTAAGTATGGAGATGAAGGCCAGCACCGTCTTGTATCGGCTAAGATGCTGGCGACAACGCTGCATATGATGAAAGGTACGCCTTATGTTTACCAAGGTGAAGAAATAGGTATGACCAATGTTGCCTTCGACAGTATTGACGATTACCGTGATATCGAGACCTTGAACTTCTACAAAGAGCGTACCGAAAATGGTGTCGCTCCTGAGGCAATGCTGGCGGCGGTGCATGAAAACAGCCGTGATAATGCCCGTACACCAATGCATTGGAATGATTCAACCAATGCTGGGTTTTCTGAGCAGCAGCCTTGGTTGCAGGTTAACCCGAACTATCCCGAGATTAATGTTGAAGCGGCATTAGAAGATCAAAATTCAATTTTCTATCACTACCAGAAATTGATTGAGCTTCGGAAATCCCTGCCTGTGATTGTATACGGTGATTTTGAACCTGTATTTGAAGACCATGAAAAAGTGTTCGGTTATATTCGCTCTGATGAACAACATCGCTTATTCGTATTGAATAACTTCACCGCTGAAGACGTTGAGTTGAACATTCCTGAGGAACTTCAAGCCAATAAGGCTGAATGTATTATTGCTAACTATGAATACCGCCAGCAGGTAGGTGGAACGGTAACGCTTAAGCCTTATGAGTCTTTTGCGATATTGCTGCCGGCTTAAACCATTACCTGCATTAAATAATGCGGGATGGATGAATAACTCGCTATAACTCCGTTCATTGTCTTGGCTCTATCCAATAGTTGTTTGGATAGAGCCTTTTTTCAAACATCGGTATTATCTGCAAAGAAATTGTAGTTAATGCTTCAGTCGTTCATCATCAACTACCTGGCCATCTTTGATATTGATTATCCGATGGGTACGTTTTGCCAAAGTCACATCGTGAGTCACAACGATCAGTGTTCTGCCTTCTTGGTGTAGTTCATTGAACAGAGCTTCAATTTCAGCGCCCGATCGTGAGTCCAACGCGCCTGTCGGTTCGTCAGCCAAAATTATATGCGGATCGTTGACTAATGCGCGGGCAATAGCCACGCGTTGTTTTTGCCCGCCCGACAACTGATTCGGCTTATGATCCATACGATCACTGAGTCCGACACGTTCCAATAAATATGCCGCTTTCTCTCGCCGCTCTTTCGCCTTTATTCCTCGATAAACTAAAGGCAATGCGACATTGTCCAATGCACTAGCATATTCCAGCAAGTTGAATCCCTGAAAAACAAACCCTATATTTCGGTTACGTATCATCGCCAGCTGTTTGCTGGTCATGACTGAAACATCTTCATTATCCAGTTGGTAATCGCCTGATGTTGGCTTATCGAGACAGCCTATTACATTCATCAGAGTCGATTTCCCAGAACCGGATGGGCCCAAAATTGACAGGAATTCTCCTTTTTCTATTTCCAGCGAAACTTGGTCCAGTGCACGAACCGTTTCCTCACCACTCTGATAGTGCTTACTAATATTCTGTAATTGTACTATTGGGGTCGATGTCGACATGCTTGTCCTGTTGGTTTGATTTTTACTATCAGTCATTCTGCAATGCCTCTAATGGCGTAATACTGGCTGCGCGATTGGCCGGAAACCATGCTGCAGCGATACCTACAAGGGCCAATGCCAGAACAACAATTAATACAATGGGAACTGAAAGCTCAGGTTTCGGCTTCCCTAATTCGTCATAAATCACGTTGCCGTCGAAAGGCAAACTTTGTAACAGCTCTACCAGGCTAAATGTCAGCATGAGTCCGAGCGCACCGCCTATTGTCATGGTCAGCAATGATTGCAATAGATAATGTCGCTTGATATCGCCAGGTGTGGCACCGATAGCCATTCGGATCCCGATATCACGGGTCGCTCGTTTCACTGTTGCGTACATGACATTGGCAATCCCAATACCAGCGACTCCCAATGTTACCAAGCCAATAATGCCGAGAAAGCTCTGGAGGCCGATCAGGAAACGACGCATGGTCTTTTGTCGCAATAACAGATCCTGCACCTGAATGAGCTGATCGTCTTCCATACTGGCCCCGTATTTTCGGGCAATTACCTGCTTTGCTTTTTGCGCAACCACCGTCCGATCGACTGCTTTGTTTGGCTCGATATTGATAGCATTTAATGCACCATGAGGCTTGAAACGTTGCCAGGTAGAAAAAGGGACGAATACGGCGTAATCCAGCGGGATACCGTTTTCGATATAAGAGCTATCACTTTTTAACAAGCCAATCAGAGTGAACTCTTCATTGCCGACATTAACGGTTTTCCCTACTGGGTTGGACGTCAGTTTCGGTGAATCAATCCAATCAAAATCATCATTCTCACTGAATAGCTGATAGGCGGCACTCTGGCCCAGAACAATGACTTTGCGCTGTTCTTTTATATCCATCGGATTAAACCAACGCCCGCCAGGTGATATGTCAAACCCCATCAGATCGCGATATCCCGGAAAAACGGCTAGAGGCGACTGCCAGGTGCCGTTATCCCCATTTGTTACATTGATGCTACCAATGGCGCTCGGTTCGGCTCTTTTAACTCCCGGAAGTGCGCGAATGACATCAATATCTTCAGGCTTTAGCTTTAGCTGCTCTCCCTGATGGAATCGACCAAAATCCTTAACCGCATAACCACCATTCAAGTAAATCAATTTACCGTTACCGCTTTCTGAGCTTCTAATCAGCCCCTGACGAAGTCCTTCACCAGCAGCCAGCATTACCGTAATACAAACAGTCGCCCATACCACGGCCAAAATAGTCAGGAAAAGACGTACTTTCTCGGCTGCCATTTCTTGAATCATTTGTCGAATTACAAACATCTTA
>Ga0209272_10001384_pt1 | contig 15374 bp, 12 predicted proteins | sample tdDd002_FD_187125 | JGI IMG/M metagenome (GOLD analysis project Ga0209272, IMG submission 187125) | Marine sediment microbial communities from the Atlantic coast under amendment with organic carbon and nitrate - tdDd00.2 (SPAdes)... | ecosystem: Environmental > Aquatic > Marine > Coastal >... | reverse complement strand
TAGAACCTCGAGGTCATGATGATATGTATGGATGCATTATGGTAGATCCCGTAACTGATGATGGTGATTTCGGAGTTTTGTTTACACATAATGAAGGACTCTCAACAATGTGTGGTCATGGTATTATTGCTGTCACTAAAACGATGATTGAACTGGGGAGGATTGTTGCTGTTGAAGGTGAAAATATTGTTAGAATAGATTCGCCAGCTGGAAGAATAACAGCTTATGCTGATGTCAAAAATGGTCATGTGGATCAAGTTCGGTTCCAAAATGTACCTTGTTTTATGTACATGGAAAATATAACAATCAATTTAGAAGACTATGGTGATATCGAGTGTGATATTGTATATTGTGGTGCATTTTATATCTATGTGAATGTAAACAAACTTAATCTTTCGGTTGAACCAAAACATGCAAGACTTTTAACTGAAATTGGCATGAAGATGAAGTATGATATTGAAGAGAGAATGTTGATACAACATCCGATTGATACAGGCATTACCGGTATTTATGGTACGATATTCTATGAAGATGTTGTAAGATCAGAAGACATACTAAATACAAAAAACGTCTGTATTTTCGCAAAAGGCCAAGTGGATCGTTCGCCAACAGGTACGGGTACTGGTGGTAGAGTAGCACTTCATTATCACAAAGGTGAGATGATGAAAAACGACACACTTAGGAATCTGAGTATTATTGATACTTTGATGTGTGGAAAAGTACTAGAAGAAATTGAAATTGCAGGTTATAGAGGCGTCATTACCGAAGTCTCGGGGACGGCTCATATCATGGGAATAAACAAGCTATTACTAGATCCTGAAGATCCATTACCAGAAGGTTTTAGAATAGGTTAGATAGAAATCACAGTTTAACTGTGATTTTTCTTGGTTTTGGTTTTAATGTACCCTAAAATAGGGTATCCTATCATAGGATAGGAGGCATTATGAAAGTTGTACTTTTTATAGATGATGAAAACAGAACATTAAAAACATTAGGAAATATTTTTAATGACAAAGAATATAATTATGTGTATAAATCAAGTGGTTTAGACGCCCTAGAGTATATGAAAACCAATCGTGTCGATTTAGTATGTTCTGATATTATGATGCCTGAAATGGATGGATTTAATCTGTTACGAGTTATTAAAAAGACATATCCGAATGTGATACGTGTTGCAATGACTGGAATGAATAGAACACAACATATCAAGAAACTGACCACTGAAAATTTAGCGCAACTTTATATATTCAAACCTTGGGATGACAATGAGTTGAAAATGAACATATTTAAGATTTTAAAGACTCAGAACATGTTATATTCACCAGAGGTTATGATGATGTTACAAAGCATAGAGTCATTACCGACCATACCTGAGATTTACAATCGATTAAACGAAATGTTAAGAAAAGATTCCCCAGTAGAAGAAATCTCAGCATTAATTGAAGAAGATCAAGCCATTGCATCTGTAATACTTAGAGTTGCAAATTCGGCTTTCTATGGTAGAAAAACAGGTAATATCAAACAAGCCATTATGAATATTGGATTGGATAATTTAAATGCAATTATACTAGCAAACTCTGTTTTTCAAGATTTATCAGACGATATGAATATCGTACTTGATATGTGGAAACACGCAACAAATTCTAATAAATTAATGACAGCTATCTACAGCCAGTGTCTAAAAAAATCAATCCCGAGTTTGTTTGCTTCAGCAGGTTTGCTACATGATATTGGCAAAGTAATATTGTATCATAGTTGCGATAGATACAAAGACCTGTTAACAGCTTCAATGGAAGAGAAGATACCATTATTGGATTTAGAAGTAAGAACAATAGGTGTGACACATCAAGATTTAGGCTCATATTTATTAAATTTATGGGCATTACCGTTTGCTTATGTTGAAGTTGCTATGTACCATCATAGACCTTTAGATTATAGAATCATTAACCGTGAGTTGGTTGCAGTATCACATCTGGCACACTACTATTCATCTGTTCACTTAAATGATCGTGAGGGTGATTGTTTGGATGAAAAAGTATTTACACTTCTAAAGTTGAATAAAAACGACGTTGAGAACATGATTGAAAACGAGCTTGGATGGAGGCTTTATGAATAAGAAAGTTTTAATAATTGATGATGAAAGAACAGTTCTTAGAGGATTAGAAAAGCTTCTTAAAGATGAGTCATTTCATACTACTTATTTAACTAATGGTATTGAAGCTTTGGAATATTTAGAAACAAATGAAGTGGATATGATTATTTCAGATACACGTATGCCTGATATGGATGGAGAAGTTCTACTTGGAGAAGTCAAAAGACGACATCCTGATGTGATTCGAGTGGCATTATGTCATATCAGTGAAAACCGTAGAATCTCTAAATTAATAGAAAAGGGACTAGCAAAACAATACGTCTTTAAGCCTTGGGATGATGTTGAATTAAAGATGAGCATAAACAGTATCTTAGAAATGAGTGCTAGATTACTAGATGAAGAAAATCTAGGAAAAATCAATAAACTGAAGGAATTGCCATCTTTACCAAGCTTGTATCATGAACTGGTTTTATTGATGGAACGTGATGCAGATATCATGGAGGTTTCCAATTTGATTTCAAGGGATCAAGCGATTGCTTCTAAAATTCTAAAATTGGCAAATTCAGCATTTTACGGTCGTAAGACTGGAAACATCAAACAAGCAATAATGACAATGGGATTAAACAATGTAAAGAATATAGTTTTGAATAATTCTTTCTTTAAAGAGTCTTCTGAAGCTTTGGATAAATTATGGCAACATACAATTGATACCAATAGATTGTGTTTAGCAATTTATGATCAATGTTTAAATAAAAGAATACCATCATTATTTGGTTCTGCTGGATTACTGCACGATATTGGTCGTGTGATTATGTTTATGTTCCATGGAGATGAATATGGTCCTATTTTAGAGGAAAAAGAAACTTCTGATAAAACACTCATAGATTTGGAAATAGAACATTTTCATTCTACACATCAAGATGTTGGTGCATTTTTGTTGAATAGTTGGGATTTACCTTATGCTTATGTGGAAGCAGCTATGTTCCATCATAGACCATTAGACGAAAGAGTTGTTAATCAAGAACTTATAAGTGTGGTACATTTGGCAGATTATTATGCAACAGAATTATTATCAACTGATATGACTCATAATTTATTGGATCAGCGTGTATTTGAGCGTTTGAATATTACAAGAAAAGAAGTAGAAACTCTCGTACACTCATTAAAGGTATAGGAGGTCTTATGAAGTTAGGATTAATAGGTTTAGGCAAGATGGGTTACCCGCTTGCTTTAAATATGAAAGATCATGGGCATGAAGTGATTGCTTATAATCGAAGTCAAGAAAAAAGGGATGCCATTGAAAAAGAAGGTGTTCAAGTAGTCACTTCTATTGAAGCAATGGTTAAAATGTTAGATCGACCTAGAACATTATGGTTGATGGTACCAAGTGGTGATACTATTGATAAATTAATCGATCAATTGAGACCATTACTGGATGAGGAAGATCTGATTATTGATGGTGGGAATTCTTTTTACAAAGATACCATCAGAAGATATGAAGCATTAAAATCTTATAATATCGGTTATGTAGATGTTGGCACAAGTGGTGGTGTCAATGGCGCCAGATATGGTGCTTGTTTTATGGCAGGCGGAGAAGAGAGTTATATATCACGCATCCACAACATACTAACGGATACTGCAGTTGAAGACGGGTATGGACATGTTGGCATGGCAGGCTCTGGACATTATGTTAAGATGATTCACAACGGTATAGAGTATGGTATGATGCAAGCTATAGGAGAAGGATTTGAAATACTAGAACATTCCAGTCTTGAGATTGATCAAACAAAAGTTGCAAAGGTATGGGCACATGGCTCAATTATTGAAGGACTTTTGATGAACATGGTCTTACAAGCTCTTGAAAAATCAAGTGATTTAAAAGATATTCAAGGTATTGTTGATGCCTCTGGAGAGGGAGAATGGACCGTTAGAGAAGCTCTAGATCTAAAAGTATTTACCCCAGTAATTTCAACAGCTTTGGGTATGAGATTTAAATCTAAGGATGATCTTAAGTATTCAGAAAAAATGATTGCTGCCATGAGAAATGAATTTGGTGGACATGCACTTCATAAAAAGGATGATGCTCATGATTAAATCTTGTCAATTCATGATATTTGGTGCTACAGGGAATTTAACTTATTTGAAGTTACTACCTGCTATCTATGGCCTATATAAAGAAGGTGAACTATGCAACACCTTTCAACTGGTTTGCATTGGTAGAAAAGATTTAAACTTAGAGCAATACTTGGACTCCTTGGATAGTCAATATACAAAACAATTGGAATTTGAAACATTCAAAAACCATATAGTTTATAAGAAAATGGACTTTTCAGATCAAGGATCATATGATAGTTTACAAGATATTTTAGGCGCAAAGAACTGGATTTTCTATTTAGCAACAGCGCCAAGATACTTTGAAACCATTACCACTTATTTAAATGACTATGGTTACTTAAAGGAAACAGTAGGCTTCAGACGTATAGTCTTTGAAAAACCTTTTGGAGTAGATTTTCAGGATGCTAAGAATATCAATAAACACATATCAAAGTTTTTAGAAGAATCACAGATTTTTAGAATAGATCATTATCTTGGCAAAGAAATGATTCAGAATATTCTGTTAACGCGTGCTTATAATAGTTTCTTTGAAATGTTATGGCATCGTGCTACCATAGATTATTTTGAAATTGTGATTTCTGAAAATAGTGGCGTTAAAAATAGAGGTGGTTACTATGATCAATCAGGAGCAATGAAAGATATGGTTCAAAATCATATGTTCCAGATTGTATCATTATTAGCGATGGACTTGCCAGAGACACTGATTCCTGAATCCATTCAAGAAGAAAAAGCAAAAGTCCTTAAAAAAATAGAAGTGACCAATAATTTTGTTCTTGGACAATACAAAGGTTACTTAAATGAAAAAGGTATTGATGAAAAGTCAAAAACGGAAACTTTTGTTGCTTTAGAAGTTAAGGTACATACAAAACGCTGGAAGGATGTATCGTTTTACTTAAAAACAGGCAAAGCATTGGCTGAAAAATATGCGCATATTGTGGTTCATTTCAAGAAAAACCATACATTGGCAAAAGACAATATTTTAGTCATTCAAGTACAACCAGAAGAAGGGATTATGTTACGAGTAAACTCAAAAGAACCGGGTGTCTCTAACAATGTAACCCCTGTTATGATGGATTATTGTCACAGTTGTTTAAAATATGGTGATGAACCTTCAGCTTATGGTAGATTGCTATTGGATATTATTTTAGGTGATAAATCTTTGTTTGCGTCATGGCATGAAATAGAGTCGTCTTGGTTGGCAATTGAAAAATTGTCTAAACCAGAACTTATAATTTACGAGAAACATAAATTATGGGACTCACACATAGTTTTAAAGAGAGGATGGTGGCAACGTGATTGATATTACAATGACTATAACAGAGTCGATGAAAGTGTATAAAAATAAAGAATCAAAGAAACCAACAATAAAAACGGTTTCAAAGAAACCTGTTTATGAAACCGATATTGCTATGAATTTACATACAGGCACCCATATAGATTTCCCAAAACATATGATTTCTGATGGTAAACTGTCAGATGCATATACAATTGATCAGTATATTGGTAAGTGTTATGTGTTGGATGTGACATTTTTAGAGAGACGTATTTTGAAGAAGGATTTGACTTCTATCAACTTAAATACTTATGATTTTATATTGTTTAAAACGAAAAATAGTTTTTCGGATACATTTAATTCTAACTATATTTATTTATCAGAAGAGGCAGCTGAATATTTGTCTCATTCTGAGTTAAAAGGTGTGGGTATTGATGCGCTAGGTATAGAACGTGAACAACCCGGTCATCCAACACACCACCTGCTACTTAGCCAAGATATTTTAATTTATGAAGGCTTAAATCTAAAAGATGTAGATGAGGGTGTGTATGAGTTTATTGGATTACCTACGAAAATTGGAAGTGTTGAAGCTTCACCTGTTAGAGCAATATTAAGATGACCTTGTGTCATCTTTTTTGTGTTAAAATAAATTTAGGAGGCGATGATATGGAAATTAAAATAATACCAAAAGAAGATTATAAAAAAATGAGTCAGATACAACAGTCTGCTTATGCCAGTAGTTTTAAAGGCACAAAAGATGAGATACAAATTTTAAGTGATATATTTTCCGACTTAACTGAGAACGGTGATATTAGAGCTATTGGCGCATATGATGGCGAAATGATGTTGGGATGTGTCTTGTATTATGAGTTTCAAACAAACTTTCATCATGAAATGATTAGAACCGCTGGAATCGGTTCACTTGCAGTAGATTTATTACATAAGAAAAAACATGTGGCAAATGCTCTGATTAACCATTCTTTTGAACTAGCAAGACAGAAAGGGGCAGACCTTTATTATCTATATCCTTTTAGTACTAAGTTCTATAGGAATTTCGGGTTTGGTTATGGCTCTCCTATGTTTACATATTGTGTTGCACCAAAGGATTTTGTCGATAATGGAGATAAAGGTATTTTATCTTATGGCTCAGAGTCTGATTATGAAGATGTATTTGATTTACATGATACGCTTGCAAGAAACACTCAAGGTATGAGCATGAAGACATATGGTGATAAAAGACGTATCCGAGAAATGAAAATGGGTAAACTGGTATTGGCAAAAGACAAAGACGAACTCATAGGTTATTTGGTTTATACACAAAAGGGATTAAAGGAATCAGATGATCAGTCACAGAAGATGGTCATTGCTGAGATGTTTTATAATAATTCAAAAGCATTACAAGCGTTTGGAAGCTTCTTTAGTAGCCAGAAGGATCAAATAGATTACATACAAATAGCGACACATGACAATCAATTTCAACAACTGCTTAACAATACTTGTTTTGCACCTGAACCAAAGACAATGGAGATTATCAGTCTAAAAGTAGCAGATAAATCGTTGGGGCTAATGCCATATGCTTTAGAACCACAAAAGCTTTTGGATAGATTAAAAGTAACATTAGATCATAAGCTATCTTTTACGATAAACCATCCAAGAAGTGAATGTAAAACCGCATCCGTCGGACATGGAAATGAAATAATGATTACTCTTGATATCAACGAGTTTTCTTCTTGGATTACTGGTGTGATTTCACTAAAAGAGCTGTATGAATTCGGACAGCTTAAGACCAATCATCCAGAACTTTTAAGAAACATTGATCAAGAATTATACTTTGAATCACCAAAATCATTTGCTAGATTCTAAAAATTCTCGGCAAACTTAGCAATGAAATGCAATCAAAGCATCAGAGAAAGAGATTATTGGAATTGGTTTTGATAAATCAGATGCCATTCAAGGACTTCTTAATGATGGTAGTTTAAAAGCTGCAATGGCTCAGAACCCGTTCACTATGGGATATTTAGGTGTTGCTCAAGCATATGCTGCACTTAATGATGAAAGTACTGGACCTGCAGTAATTGATACAGGCGTTGCAGTATTAAGATCAAACAAGTAAATTTTTAGCCACAACTTAGTTGTGGCTTCCCCTAGTTTTTACAATATACATAATTTTTCAAAAACCCTTAATAGAAAGGGAAGTTCATCATTGAACTTCCCTTTCGTCAATTGTTAGTAGAGATAATCGCTACTATCTTTTTTTGTTATTGATTCATATAATTCATACAGTAAAAAAGGGATGACTAAATTGAATAAATAGTGAATATAGGTTAAGATTAAGAGTGAGATAAATTCGATAAAAAGGAGACCTTATGAATTCAATAATAATAGATATAAAATCAGATATAGAACAGATAGACGGTGAGAAACACACTATTGAGATGGTGACTGAAGCAGAGTTATTCGAAAAAAATGGGAGCATTTTTATAATTTACTTTGAATCAGAAGTATCTGGGATGGCAGGGTGTAAAACAATGCTGAAACTTTCAAAAGATACCATCACGATGACGCGTTTTGGTGATACCAACTCAAAAATCATTTTTGACGTTGATCAACCTATGACATCGGTTTATAAAACGGCTTATGGTGACTTTGATATGAAAGTCACAACAATGCATTTGAAGTCAGCAATTGATGCAATAAATCGATCAGGATACCTAGAAATTGAGTATCAAATGGTGTTAGAACATTTATCAAGCAGTCACAATCATCTTATGATAAAGGTCAGATCATGAAACTCATAAAAGAGATGCTTAAAGAAGCTTTAATGAAACAAGATTTTACAGGAGAGGTGTCACTTAGTCTTCCCAAGAAAGTTTCTCATGGGGATTATACATCTCAAGTGTTGCTCCGCCATCGGTTAGATGAAGAACAATTAATCCGTGATTTAAAAACACATGATTTGATTCAAGAAGTAGTTATCGTAAATGGGCATTTGAATTTATATATAACAGAAAAACTGTTAGAAACCAAACCAGTTGAGTTGAACTCTGATAAAGCAGGACGTATGCGGGTGATACGAGACAGATTATGTGATGAGCAACTGACTGAAGGTGAAATACCTTATTACTTCTTACCTTTGGTAAAAAAGACAAATGAGCTGATATGTTCATTAAATAATTTGAATATATCAGACGGACTTGAAAAAGAAATGATAGAGACTTTTGAAAAGTTAGATTTGGGGTATGTTTATAGACAACAAACCAGGTCAGACTTAGGAGGTATCTATAGACTGTTAAATACCTGTTTGATGGTATTAGAGAGGGCTAATGATGAATAGTATATATGAACCTTTGATAATCGATATTGTACTAGACAATATCTCAAATGGTGTTCAAGCGATTAACGGCAAAGGGGAATTGATTTTTTCAAATAGACCCGTTGCGATTCAGGATGATATTAATATCACAGAGTCTCTTGGCAAACACTTGTTGGAAATATATCCATCGTTAACAATAGAGACCTCTACACTTCTTAGAGTTTTAAATTCAGGTCAAGCCATATATGATTTTGAACAGGAATACTCCACTTATAAAGGCAAAAGTATTCATACTTTAAATACTACTTTACCAATCATTCGAGAAGGCGTAACCATAGGAGCCGTTGAAATCTCAAAAGATATCACCAATGTAAAAGCTCTTACTGAAAAGGTACATACACTTCGAGAAAAAACCATTCGAAGAGATTCAGAAGTTATAGACGATGATGCTGTTTTTACTTTTTCTGATATCATCTCAAAAGAACCTAAAATGCAACGTCTTAAAAGTAGAGCAACACGTGCAGCAAGAAGTGATATGCATTTACTCGTAAGTGGTGAAACTGGTACTGGTAAAGAGTTATTGGTACAAAGTATACATAATGCTGGCCCTAGAGCAACATCACCTTTTATTGCTCAAAACTGTGCGGCATTACCGTCAACTCTATTAGAGAGCATTCTTTTTGGTACACAAAAAGGTAGTTTTACTGGTTCTGTAGACAGACCGGGTCTTTTTGAAATTGCCAATGGCGGCACCTTGTTTTTAGATGAAATCAATTCCATGCCAATGGAACTTCAAGCAAAGTTATTGAGAGTTTTACAAGAAGGTAAAATCAGACGTATTGGAGATGTGAAAACAAGGAAAATTGATGTTAGAGTTATCGCTGCAACCAATGTAGAACCTTTAAAAGCCGTTGAAGATGGTAAGCTCAGACGAGATTTGTTTTACCGTTTGAACACTATTTCTTTAGAGATACCACCACTTCGAGAACGTAAAGATGACATTATGCTTTTGACCAAACATTTTATAAGTAAATTTAATGATAAATTGTATTTACAGATCAAAGGGATCACCAAAAAAGTAGAATCCCTGTTTTTAAGTTATTCATGGCCAGGTAATGTACGTGAACTAGAACATGTTATAAAAGGAGCAATGCATATTTTGGATGGCACAACCATTCGACTAATGGATTTGCCGGCGACCATAGCCAAACACGAGATTAAAGATGAGTTTATACTTAAAAGTGATGATTTGAATTTAAAAGTTGCATTGGAACAAGTTGAAAAACAAATGATTGTAAAAGCTATGGAAGCATCGAGTGATAACATTACTCAAGCGGCTAAAGTTCTAGGATTACCACGTCAAACATTACAGTATAAGCTAAAAAAATTAGAGATTGGAAAATAATATGCTAAATTTAGAGATACAAGACATCATGAGGGCTGCAACATCTTTAGCAGTTTTTAAACGAGGTAATGATTACTATAAAAATAATAAAGTCGTCAGATGCCAATATGATGCGGAATTAGAGAGACTTTATGCAAAAGTAGATGGTTCTGAGCCTTATCACATTGATATTAGATTAGATGAAGGATTTGTTGATGATGCTTATTGTGATTGCAGAGCATACCATGAGTATCCTGGATTTTGCAAACATATTATTGCAACTCTTTTATATGCGAAGTTTAATATCAATATTGAACCTGAAACCGTTGGTTTAGAAGATGTGATTGATTATTATATGGATCAGGATTTTGAAGCTATCAGTGGTTATCAGCAATTAGAAGTAGAGTATGTTTTAACAGTTCACCATAATTTAGAATCTTCTTTGACAATCAAAATTGGATTAGAGAATATGTATGTTCTAAAAGAACCAAAACATTTTCTGGACCATATACAAAAGAGTTATGCTTTTGGAAAGAAGTTTACTTATGAACCTTACTTACATAGTTTTTCATCAGAAGACATTCAAATTTTTGATTTCTTAAAAGGTATCTTGGAAAGTTATGCAAACTTCAATGAACGACAAAATCAATATAAGAATATAGATACAAAAGATATTCATCTAAGTGATTTTCATTTGATACAGTTTCTACAACTGCTTCATAAGCCATTGACTCTGAAACTGAGGGATTGTACAACTGAAGTTCAAGTTTTAGAAGAGGATATTTTAAGTGATTTTGTAATTGAACAGAAAATAGAAGATTTCCAACTGAATTTAAAAGGCTTAAAGTCTTTTGAACCATTGACTGAAGATTGTAGAGTTTTAAAACGTGATGAAAACTTGTATATCATTTCAGAACAACAGAAAAAAGAATTATTTCCACTCTTTCAAATGTTGACACATCACTATGAAGGTTTGAGTATAACAAAAGATGAAATCAATGGCTTTATGTCTTATATGTATCCTGTATTAGAAAGAACGTCTAATATTGTGGTGGATGAAGCTCTTGAGAAAAAATTGGTTAAACATCCCTGTAAAAGTAAACTTTATTTGGATCAACAACACCATGTGATCCATGCAGATTTAAAGTATATTTATGGAGATCATATTTTTGATACCTTTAAAGACATAGAAAATAAAAGTGATGATAGTATCATTTTACGAGATTTAAAACAAGAAAATAAAATTATGCATATCATGGAATCCTCTGCTTTTAAAGTTTCAAAAGATGGTTATTATATGGATAATGATGAAGATATATATAATTTTTTAGTAGAAAGACTGCCCATATTACGTGACTCGGTTGAAATTTTTTATTCTGATGCTTTTAATAAGTTAGAAGTAAGAGAAAAAGAACAACTGTCTGTACACTCTACTCTGGAAGAGTCAGGAGATTTCTTTAGCTTCAAGTTTTCCGTTGATGGGATTGATCCCAAAGAAGTTGAACATTTAATAGATCATATTAAGATGGAAAAGAAGTTTTATAGACTTAGTGACGGGACGTATTTAACGTTAGATGATCCGTTATATGGTGATATCAGTTATGTTTTAAATGATTTAGAATTAACTGGTCATGATTTTAGTAATGGTGAAAAAAGATTACCAACATACCTAGCGTATTATTTTAATGAGACTCTTGGACAAACCGCCATATTAGATGAAAAATTAAAGCAGATTGTTGAAGCGCCGGAACAGGAACATTACGATTTGCCAGTAGGACTTAATGCTACTTTAAGACAGTATCAACATGCAGGGTTTAACTGGCTTAAAACTCTTTCAAAATATGGGTTTGGTGGTATTTTAGCTGATGATATGGGGTTGGGAAAAACCATTCAGACGTTATCGTATATTCAATCTGAGATAATCAATGATAATGCGAAGAAGGTTTTGATTGTTGCTCCGACATCTCTAATTTACAACTGGATGAATGAAATCAATAAGTTCTATCCGGATATGAGAGCTTTGATTGTAGATGGTAATAAAAAACAACGTACAACAAAGTTAGAAGCAATTGAAACATATGATTTATTAATTACTTCATATGCATTGGTTAGAAACGACCAAATATTATACGAAGCATTACCGCTTGATATCTGTATTATTGATGAAGCACAACATATAAAAAATCCAATGTCTAAAACGGCAAAAGCTATTAAGACACTTAATATTAAAAGAAAATTCGCTTTAACAGGAACACCAATAGAAAATAGAGTGTTGGAATTATGGTCTATTTTTGACTTTATTATGCCTGGTTATCTAGGCAATATGAACAGGTTTAGAACGAAGTATGAAATTCCTATGAAAAATAATGAGCCGACGAGTCTTAGTTATATGATTCAGCCGTTTATTATGAGACGACTAAAAGGGGATGTACTAAAAGAACTGCCAGCTAAAATTGAGAATAAGATCATTGTTGACTTAAATGATGATCAGAAAAAAGTATATATGGCCTATCTTGAACGTGTGAAAGAAGAATTAAAAGAGTCTTATAAAGAAGAAGGTTATAGAAAAAGTCAAATGAAAACTTTGGCAGCTCTTACAAGACTGAGACAGATTTGTTTGGATCCAGGACTTTTTATGGATAACTATGAAGGCAGTAGTGCAAAATTAGATCTTCTAAAAGAACTCTTAGAAGAACTTATTGACGGTGGACACCGTGTATTGATATTCTCTCAATTTACCAGCATGCTTGCTAAAGTAAAGGTGTTGTTAGAAGATGAAGGGTTAGAATACTTCTATATCGATGGTAAAACAAAAGCCATTGAGAGAGGTAAAAAAGTTGATGAGTTTAACGAAGGTAAGAAACCAGTCTTCTTGATATCTCTAAAAGCTGGTGGTACAGGTCTAAACTTAACAGGTGCTGATACCGTTATTCATTGTGATCCATGGTGGAATCCTGCGGTGGAAGATCAAGCAACCGACCGTGCTCATAGAATTGGACAGGAAAAAACAGTACATGTGATTAAAATTGTTACGAAAGGTACCATAGAAGAGAAAATATATGAACTACAAGAGAAGAAAAAAGCAATGATCAATCAAGTGATACAACCAGGAGAGACCTTTATTACTGGTTTGTCAGAAGACGAAATAAGAGCATTGTTTAATTAGAGGTGTATATGAGTTTATTTGATTTTTTACTATGGACAATAATGGGTGTTATTTCATTACGTATGGTATTTCTGAATAGGGAAATTGAAGGTATGATAGGATGGCTGATGTTTGGCGTAATCATCTTATCACTTCAACTACTTTATGATGGGTATAAATGGCAATCTGCATTGTTATATCTGATGCCTATTATGTGGTTACTTTTCTATAAACTGAATTTGAAATCTATGTTTAAAATAGTATTGGTCTCATTTTTTTTCATCTCAAGTGCTTTGTTGGTTGTTTTTCCAACACCAGTTTTAGATGAACCAACTGGACACTATATAGTTGGTACAACAAGACTGAGTGTCATGGACAACTCTAGAATACTTTATGATGAGGTACGTGAATTGCCTGTTCAAATATGGTACCCATCTGATTCAAATGAAGACAAATCACCTGCAAGATGGATGATAGACGGTAAAGAAACAACACGAGCATTTGCTTCGCAGTTTCATCTGTTACCATTTATGATGGATCAATTAAACCATGTTAAAACTCATAGTTATGAAGATATAGTAATGACAGAAGGAGAGTTTCCAATTGTTGTTCTATCTCATGGCTGGTCAAGTTTTAGAAATCTGCATTTGAATTTTGCTGAACTACTAGCAAGTAATGGGTATGTTGTGATTGCACTAGACCATACTTATGGTGCAGCAATGACAAGGTTACAAGATGGCCGTGTGATAACAATAGATAATAGTTTAATAGACAATGATGATGTTTTAAAATATGCAGATGAGTTGATAGAGGCCTACAGAGATGATATTGCAAGCGTGATAAATGAAATATCGAATTTAAATCAGACACATCCCATTTTAAAGAATCATTTGGAAGAGGATAAATTGGCTTTATTAGGCCATTCTACCGGTGCTGGCGCTTGTGTATTATATGCTTTAGATAATGATGTGGATGCAATAATTGGATTGGATGCATGGGTAGAACCAATAGAAATTGATAAATCTCTAAAAGTACCCAATCTGTTTTTTAGAAGTGAAGAATGGTCGGAATCCACAAACAATCAAAACTTAAGTATTGTGACCGAATCAATTTATGAAATAAAGAATGGAAATCATCAGGATTTCACACTGGTTTATATGTTCTCGCCAGTTCTTGAATTAATAGGTTATACATCAGATGATAGCAAAAAAATGCAAGAGGATTATGTCTTAGAGTTTTTGGATCATTGTTTGAAAGGGCGCACGTTAAACCTTAATAGATTAGATGAAAAATACAAGGATGAAACATCAATTAAACGGACTATTCCTGAAGCTTCAAAGTGATATATGTAAAGTTGTTTTTCAAGATACTTAGAATTATGAGTTAATATAAAAATGAGCTTACTTTAAAAAAAGTAAGCTCATTTCATATTTAAGTTTTGCTTTACAACAGATTCTTTAGATATTGACCTGTTAGAGAACTGTTTTCTTTTGCTATCATTTCAGGAGTCCCTTCAGCAACAATGTAACCACCTTGTTTACCACCTTCAGGTCCAAGATCGATGATATGATCTGCCATCTTAAGAACTTCAAGGTTATGTTCGATAACGATTAAGGAATGTCCTTGGTCTACCAGTAGATTTAAACAGTGTAACAGCTTTTCGATATCTGAGATATGAAGCCCTGTTGTTGGCTCATCTAAAATATACAAGTTACTGATACCGTGTTTGATTTTACCCAGTTCAGAAGCCAGTTTAATTCTTTGAGCTTCACCACCAGATAATGTTGTAGAAGGTTGTCCTAACTTCAAGTATCCTAGTCCGAGTTGATTTAGAACCGACAGTTTATGATGAATGTTCTTATGTGATTCAAAGAATTCCAGTGCAGATTCAACACTCATATCTAAGACTTCAAAGATATTCTTGCCTTTGTATCTGATATCGAGGATCTCTTTTTTATAACGTTGTCCTTTACAGATTGGACATTCGATTTCAACATCAGGCATAAACTGAAGTTTGGTAATAATCTTACCTTCACCTTTACAGTGTTCACA
>Ga0209272_10001382_pt1 | contig 15412 bp, 14 predicted proteins | sample tdDd002_FD_187125 | JGI IMG/M metagenome (GOLD analysis project Ga0209272, IMG submission 187125) | Marine sediment microbial communities from the Atlantic coast under amendment with organic carbon and nitrate - tdDd00.2 (SPAdes)... | ecosystem: Environmental > Aquatic > Marine > Coastal >... | reverse complement strand
CGAAATTGAGAGTAAAAAGTTGAGATTCCAGATATTTGTGCCTGTGTAATCTCAGTGATTTCACAAACTCGTATTAAAGCCTCCTCAGGTAAATAATTCAGCTCAGCTTGAATCGCTTGCAAAATAGGAATCACCTTTTCAGATGTTATTCCTTTGTCTGCAACTATTCTATCGACAATATTAGTTATATTATTCTCCATTATTTTCCTATACAATAAAGGTTCTTTCCTGCGCGGATATAAATATGACCATCTGCAAAAGCTGGTGTAGAATCCGTTTTCTCTCCCAAGTTTGATGTTGCAACAGATTCAAAAACTTTATCTGCCTTAAAAATGTGCATGCTTCCTGCTCTATCAATCAAGTATATTTTCTCATCAACCAAAATTGGCGAGGAATAAAAGCCATTATCAAATTCCTGTTCCCAATACAATTCTCCCGACAGAGCATCGTAACAAGCCACAAGTCCATATGATGTCACAACAAATAAATATTTATCTGTAGCAACAGGACTCGGTACATCAGACAAATAATCGTAAGCTTCCCAAAGAACTTCAGGTTTATCACCCGTCTTGATTGCTACTAAACTCGCATATTCATTAAGTGCAAACACAATTCCATTGGCATAGGCCACAGATGGACCAACCTCTCCGGTTATACAATCCAGCTTCCATAATTCTTCTCCGGTTAGTGCATCGTAAGAAGCTACACAAGGATCAGAAGCTAGAATTATTTCAACTTTCTCACCATTTTGAACAATAACTGGAGATGCCCAAGAAACCTTAACTTTTCTGACAGTACTCCATACTTCTTCTCCTGTTTTTGTGGAAAGAGCCATGATTTTCCCAGATTTTTTATGGTCGTATTGCACAATCAACTTATCCTCGAAAACCACAAGTGAGGAAGAGTGTCCATAATGATTATCAGGAACACCTAAATTTTTAGACCATATCGTTTTTCCTTTCATATCAAGTGCAATCAAATCTCCATTTGAAAAAATTGCGAATACTCTTTTTCCATCTGTACTGACACTTGCTGCAGCATGTCCTGTATCAGGAGTTACCTCAGGAGGTGCCGAAGATCCAGCTATATCTTTCACATCTGCTGTCCATAGTAGTTTACCTGTATTTCTATCGTAGCAATACACTTGCTTTTGATTCGCATCAGCCCCAGACAAAAACAGTTTATTTCCCCAGATTACGGGTGAATTATAGGCATGCAAAGGTGTTGTCACTTTCCATTTGATATTTTTACCACTCGCTCCATCCCATTTTGTTGGGATATTTGTTTGAAAACCAATTCCATTTCCACCTGCTCCTCTAAAGGATGGGAAATTAGCCATCATCTCCTTAGTAGGATACTGGCCTTTATACTTATTTGATGCTGGTGTTTTTTTAACTTCCTTAAGCTTCTCCTCAACCTTAGCTTTAGGAGTATCCTTTACTGTCACCTCTTCGGTTTTAGCGTTTTCAATCTTTTCCTTGCTATTTTCAACAAGACTTTCATCCTTAACAGCCTCTTTAACCTTTTCTGATACCACAATCTCTTTTGAAATTTGATTGGCAGCCTCAGTTTCCGCTTTTGCAGTTTGGCCAGCTTGAGTAAATCGAGAACCTAAATTATCATGCGTCATAAAAGCCAGAACCAAAGTAACAGCAACTATAGCAGCCCCACCTATACTAACCCACTTTCGAGCATTTTGTTGATACCTTATTATATTTTGATTGTAATCTTCATCAACTTCTGGTAAACTCTTTTTCCCCTTTCGCATGATTTGCAAGGCAATTATCATGACAATGATAGAAATTAACAGCAAGTAAGCACCAGTTCTCACCTCCCACTGATTTGTAAAAAAAGCTTTACGAACCAATAAATCCATCTCTCGAATTTGCTCACGCAATTGGATGTCATTTGGGTTATCATTCAACCGCTCAACTAATGTATTAATCACTTCCGTATTAACCGGATCGACCTTATTAATTTGTAAATAGTTGACAATAACCATCGCGCAAATTAAGATGGCAAAAACTCCAGATACGATGGCAACACCACGCCATAATTGAAGGTTGACTGTTTTATTTGAAAATTTAGTATTCATATATTTTTATAATAAGATATAGATCATCATTACAATGGAATAAGACATTCCTATTTTTCTTTAACTCACTAACACTTCGACACCGATCAGTGCACGCGTCACTTCACTATTTTTCAACAGGGCAATATTTTAAACAGCGAGCACAACTTACACATTCGGCTTTATCAGGCGTATAATCTTCACGATATTTAAAGACCGATAAGCTGGATAAAGTCAAGCCAAAAACCAAGCCTAGAAAACCTCCCAAAATCCAAGATCCAATGTAAAATTGCTCTACAATAACTGCAGCCTCCGAATAAAGTTCTTCAACTGGTGTTCCTGCTGATTTGAATGCTTCTACTTCAACAGTTGGTATCATGATATCTGGATTAAACAGGATGAGCTCATCTGCTAAACGAACCTTAGTGTTTACTTTAGATAAATTCTCATGAAAATTAGATAGTGTAAATCCTCCCAAAATCATCAATAGAGGTATAATTAGGCTAAGCTTAATAAATCGGTTGGTTGCCGAAGTTCTATCTTCCATCACCTTAACTGGGACCGGTTTGTTAATGGCTCCCAATGGGCAAGAATCTTCGCATAATCGACATTGAATACATTTATTCGGTGTAATGGTTAGATGGTGTTTTGAGAAACGACTCATCCAATTTAAAAGAACACCGTATGGACAAAAGAATCGACAATAGGGGCGAGCAACAAAGGCGCTTAATAAAAGAAATATAGCCCCTATCGAGAACATGAAAAATGTTGCATCGAAACGATAAATTCCAATAAAAGGGTCGTATCTACATATAATAAAATCGGTTGCAGTCGCTGCATATAAAACTGACAATCCCAAATATATGTAAGGGATTAAGCCCAACACCTTCTGTAACCAAGTTTTCATTGTTACAGGTCGTAAAAGTAAAACATCCTGAATAGCACCTAAAGGACAAACGCCTGCACAAAATGTTCTTCCAAAAAATAAGGTATAAACAAGAGGTATGACAAAAAATGCCAAGCCTGATATTGGGATACTATACTCAGGTTGGAAAAGTGCTAAGGCTACATTTTGCAAAGAGCCTACAGAACAGATACAGCCTTCGCGAAAAAAGCCAAAGTACAATATGGAAGATACAGAAACAGCCAATACGCCTCTTCTAGATCGCTTCTTTAAAATCAACCATGATATAAGGGAAAGAGCTAGAATTAGAATCAAAACATCAAATAATGCAAAAAAATCTGATCTGGGTTCTGGCATTGAGGTTACAGGTTGCGTATAACCTGATTCAAACTCTGGTTTTGGGAATCGTTGCTGTTGTGCAAAAAGAGGAAAACCTGAAGTCATAAATAAAATAAACATTGACACCACAGTGACAAGTTTCTTTATACTCCAAGTTTGTATGATGTTTTTTAAAACTTCTGACATTTAGAAATCTATTTAAGATTTTGAGATGAATTAGGCTTTCTTTTCTTTTTTAAAGCCTGAGAATTTGTAGGGCTCATCAGCTGGTACGCGTGAAAAAGCATCGGAAGGACAATCACGAGCAATGGCACACTGGTTGCAGTTCACACACAAATTATGACTGACTTGTAATTGAAGTGATCCGTTTCCAAAAGCACCACAACCTTTCACACATTTTCCACAACCAATACACAAGTCTTCGATTATTTCGTACTCGAAGAAAGGATCCTCAATATACTTACGCTTAATAGCTCCTGTAGGGCAAAGTTGGTTTTCTGCTCCTGTAGTGATATTCTTCACATTGGGTCTTAAGTAACCACCACACAAGTCGCAATAGCCACACATATCGTAAACATGAATACACTTCACTGCCGACGGTGTTACCACGCAAGAGGTTGCACAACGTCCACATTGTGTACACTTTGTTGTATCAATTTGCCACAGCGTATTGCCTGACACGGTTTTATGAGCTAATACTCCTGTTACACCAACTAAGCTGGCACCTGCTGCAAAACGAAAGCACGTGTTAATAAAATCTCTTCTGTTCTTTTTTTCTTTATCGTCCATTCTACTACAAATTATTGTATCGAATTTTTCTTTCTGTAATCAATCCCATCGGGCAAACCACAAGCTTTAACTTTATTACAATTGCGACATACAAAATCAAAGTCACAGCTTTCTCCTTCTGAGTTTAGGTTTCTGAGTACCATTGCTCCTGAAAAAACGGCCAAGACACTCAAAATTGAACCTCTCCCTATTTGTTGTAAAAAACGTCTTCTATCCATTGATTTACTAAATATGTGATATGAACCTTGAGATTTGAGAGCAACTTCAAATCAACAAGTGCATTATTCTTATTTTTTTAGTTCAAATATTCGAACCATTTTTCTTGCTGGATCTAAAACTAGAATCCTATCATTTGAATCGACAGCCAAGTCCAGTCCCTTAGTTCCTTCATTAAATTGATTTGGAGCTGCAACGACTGATTTAAAGTCTCCTGATGGCAAATGAATTTTTATTCGTTCCAAACCTTTTTCACTTGTCACAAATGATCCATCAGACAACATCGCAACGTGACTTGGATTACAACAACCACCAAAACCATCTACTTGCATAGAGGTTCTCTCCCAGGAAGAAATTAGATCTCCTTTATTGTTATAGGCTTCTAGTGCATGCCTGCCAGGGTTTACAACCCAAAGCTCACCTTGTCGACCAAGCATTAGGTCGAAATATGGACTTGGTATCACAAAACCTTTAATTCCTTTTTCTAAGTTTTTACCTCCAATAAGTTTCATCTTCTTCCCATCAAGAGTATACTGGTGGACAATCTTTTGACCAGCATCGGCAATATAAACGACACCTTCATTTTCAACCAAACTACTGATATACGCTTTAGCTCCTTTAACTTGAAAACTATTATTCAAACGACCATCTGGTTTACGCACATCAACTCGATTTCCAACACCTAAAAGAATATTCCCAGATTCAGATATAGTGACAGCATGAGCATCGCCTCTAACTTTCATACTCGATTGATAATTACCCAAAGCGTCATACATCAAAAGCTTATTGGTTCCACTCACATAGATATGGTCTTCTTCATCTAAAGCAAGTCCAAAAACATCCTCAACATCAACTTTAAAAGAAGATACTTCATGGTAAGCAATCAACGAAGAGTCTACTTTTCGCAATTCCTTAAGATCGTATTCATAGATGTTTTTCTGATGTTTAGGTTTCTCAAAAAACAAGTCACTTGCTATAAGACCTACTAAAAGAAGTAGAAGTATCAGAGAAAAAGTTAGAAACAGTTTATTCTTCATAAGCGTCTATTAGTTTGCTCGCAAATCAATGCACAACATATGTTTTGAATCTCGCATTATCAATCGACCATCCGTTATTACAAGTGGTCCCCAGGCGTCATGCCCATTAAGAATTTTCACTTTATCCAACAATTCAAATTTCTCAGTTGTTGCTCTTGCTATAGTCAATTCACCATTGTCTTTTAGAATGAAAAACTTCCCATCAGCTACGACATAAGGCCCCAATCCAAAACGATCCGTCTTTCCACTTGTCCACAGTATCTTTTTACAGTCATTAGGGTCAGAACACACAAACTGATTACGCATAGCTCCCGCATCCTTTGGTAGAATTGTAAACATGCGCCCCTTATAAATTATAGGTGTTTGTTGTTCCGATGCCATTCCGTCTTTAGGCTTATATTTCTGTAAGGTTTCTACTTGATAATTTTCACCATTCTTCTTCACTTGAAAAAGAGCACCTCCTGCACCATAACCAGCAGTCATAAACAGCTTCCCATCGCCAAATATTAAAGGAGAAGGCGCCACAACAGAAGGTGAAAAATCTTTCGTTTTCCAAAGTATCTGACCTAAATCATCACCCTCAGCCGAAACACCACAAATTCCTCCGACAGCAGCATATACCCACATTTTCTTACCGTCCAAAACCATTGGCATAATGGAAGAGTGAGACATTTTCCATCCATCGGGATTAGGTGTTTCCCACAAAACCTTACCAGTCGCACAATCAACTCCAATAAGCAATGATTTGCCTCCTGGTGCAATTATGGCTACGTTATTATCTATAGTCGGGCATTGTCCTGTATACCAAAAAGGTATTTCAGATTGATATTCTTTCACCAAATCCAATCCCCATAAAAAATCACCCGTTTCAGGATTCACACACATCACGTGACAACGTGGCCCCATACTCACAATATACTTATCGTTTATTGCAGGTACAGTTCTCGACATACCATGATTTCTCTTCACATGAACCTTATATGATCGCTTCCAAATCTCTTCGCCGCTTTCCAGCGAAAAGCAACGAAGAGCATCTGCCTTTTTCACCTCATCGTAATCGAGCAAATAAACCCGACCATTATACACAACCGGCGCAGCATGTCCTTCTCCCAAATTGTGTTGCCACATGATTTTAGGATTAGGCCCAATTTTATCAACTAGCTTTATTTTTTCCTTGGATACATTATCGAACTCTCCTCCTCTAAACTGGGTCCATTTTCCAGTTAAGTTTGAAGCATGCTCAATATATGATTTGAATTTCTCTCCAATATTCACCTCATCGACAGCTTCTGTTCCTGCCTTTGGACGATTATCTAATCCAGGCACACTGGTCGAAAATTCCTGAACAGGATCGTAGCGAAGCCAAGCAACAAATATTGAAGTGGCTATAACAACAACCATAGTCAGTAGGAGAATATTAATGTTTTTTTTACTCATCGAAATCTAAACTATGCTTTAATATTATAAGCCATTAAGGCATCTTCGTGGCGCACATAAAGAACTCCATCTTTTATTACTAAATGTGACCAATGTGGACCTTTACCCAAAGGCACTTTAAAAGAACTAATCACTTCAAAACCTTCCGGGCTTGCTTTAGCCAAAGCAATATTTCCGCCTTTTTCATCGTAACAATACAACATGCCTTCAGCTGAAATAATCGAACCTTTATTCTCCCACTCGGTTTCGTACATGGCTTTTCCGGTTTCCCATTCCAAGCAAACCCATTTACCCATTCGGTTATGTACCCAATTAGAGCCATATACGTATTCACCTAGGCGAACAGCACCACCATGATGCACGTCCAGTAAAGAATCAACGTAGGCTAGTTTCACCGAGGAAGCATCTTCACTCAGGTCAAGCATTACCGACTTATGATCGTAGCCATTGGTTACAAATATTTTTCCATTGTAATAAAGGGGTGTGTTTGTTTGAATATTTGCCTTCCATTCTCCACCCGCATATTTTGCGTAATCGAAAGTCCAAATAATTCCTCCATTCTCGGGATTAACACCTATGACATTATTTTCAGTTACAGTAACAATCTGTTTTTTTCCATTTCGATCAATCATCAATGGTGAAACATAGCCTGGTTTATCTTTCAAACTCTTAGATTGCCACACAGTCTCTCCTGTGTTTTTATTTAAGGCAACCATAGTGGTTTTTTCGCCACAAGGTGTATAGAATACGTAATCTCCATGAAGTAATAGAGATTCAGATATTCCCCATTGCCCGAAAGTTCCTTCAAATTGTTCACTTGCTTTTACCTGCCAAAATAAATCACCAGTCAGTGCATTTACACAAGCTAAATCGCCTTTTCCACTTGAAAGATAAATTCTATCGTTCTCAATGGTAGGTGTACAACGGCTATCTGGAAACGTATTATCCCATCGGCGTCCATAAGGCACTTCCCACTTAAGCTGCCCCTTCATATCCACAGCCATCAAAACATCCATTGAATCTTTAATCCCCGTTAAGTAAACAACATCGTTCACAACGGCAACCGAAGAATAACCTTTAGGTATATCAACCAATGACCACAACATCTCTGGTCCTTCCTTAGGCCATTCTGTTAATAAACCTGTTTCATTATAAACCCCTGTTCGATTTGGCCCACGCCATTCACTTTTTTGCTTAGGAGAATTACATTGTGTGAAAATAGTTATGGCTGCAAAGCCAAGTAATAACAGTCGTTTCATTTTATATATTTTTACTTTTATATCAAATGCTATACTTAAAGTAATATTCGTCTTAAAGCTATCAATTCCTACTCTAGATTAGACACGGACACAACTCATTAACATTCGATTAACAACTCTTTATTGTTAATAAATCCAAATAAGAATTACCTCTCTCTAAAGCACCATATTTATAAGATTTATTCTTTAAATTTCGTAAACCATAAAGGCGTTACCATGACGCACATACATTCTATTTTTATGAATTACCAAATGAGCCCAATGCTGTTTCGTTCCCATTGGAACGCGAAATGAGCCGACTTTATTAAAAGAACCTTCTTTAATATCAATCAAACCAATTTCGCCATTATCGCCATAACAATACAACATTCCATCAGCAAAAATCACATTCCCTTTAGCTATAGTCTTAGATGAATAAATCTCTTCGCCCGTATTCCAATCAATACAATACCACTTTCGATTCTTATGTCCTGACACATAAATTTTACCATCAACTAAAACTGCACCACCCATCTGATTATCGACAAAGGAATTTTTCCACAATTCCTTAACAGATGTTCCATCTTCAGACAACTGAAGCATTACGCCACCTTTACCATATCCACTAAAGCAGAATAACTGACCATTCTTATATATTGGAGTGTTTGGGTGGATATCATACGTATTCTTATGCTCGAAACTCCATAACATCTCCCCACTCTGAGTATCTATCCCAATTATTGAGTTACCTGTATGCGTTACCATTAGGGAACGATTCGCCAATTTCACTAATAAAGGAGAACAATAAGCCGATTTCTCGCCATTTGCTTTTGTTTTCCAGATTAAATCTCCTGTCTTTTTATTTACAGCAATCACATTTGCATCTTCACCTCCTGGTGTACAGAACAATTGATCACCTTCAACTAGTAAATTTTCAGTCATCCCAAAACGAAGGTTTCTTCCTCCAAATTCAGACAACATATTTCTAGACCAAACCTTTTCACCATCTTTTGCTGACAGACCTACCAATTCACCATGACCACTCATCATGTATAACATACCATCATCTAACAAGGGTGTCCCTCTTACACCATCGTAATTATCCATCCACTCTTTAGCGTAATTCTTTTTCCATAATTGATTGCCAGAATGATCGAAAGCAATAATAAAACCATTATCACCATCTACCCCCGCAGTATAAACAACATCATCAGTTACTGTTGCCGATGCATGTCCATCACCTAGAGCATCATAACTCCATAGCAACTTCGGTCCTGACTCAGGCCATTTTTTCAATAAGCCTTTCGAATTGTATTTTCCATCACGATTCACGCCACGCCATTGTGTCGTCTCTTGCGAAATAGACTGAAAAACAAACATCAAACTAAGAACTAACAAAAAAAGAAATCTCATATTTTTAAAAATTTAGATTCAAAATAACATCTACTCGTTTCTAAAGATAAGATCAATCACAATAATATTTTAATAACACTCAAGCGAGAATGAAATCCATCATAAGTCTAAATAAACTCAAGCCAGCACATTAACATTTTTCATACCACAAAAAACAAGCACCTATTAATCAATAAAATCGACGATTAAGTTAAGATTTAGAAACGACACAAAGTGTTCGATTTCGATCATCTACTGTTCAATATCAAACACCCAACCAACACACAGGTCAATCTCGATAAAACACAAAAAAAGCCAGATGTAAAAACATCTAGCTCATCATTACACATGACTAATTATTTATATTATATTAAATGTCAACTTTCGTGAAAAGAAAAACATTTGGCTTTATAAATTCAAGCTGTGCACCCCATTTATCTTCTAAATACCTGAAGCTTTTTTCGGAAAAGAAACTCACATGTGTTATATCCCTCTTATAATACCACTGAGAAAAAGATCCATCAGCAGGAACCAACTGTGTCTTTATTGCCAAAATACCATTAGCCCGAAGCATATTAAACAAACGATCAAGCTCCATTTGTGGCTTATAAAAATGCTCTACCACCTCGCAAGCTGTTATAAAATCATATGATTTACCGAACACTTCTACACAGGGAGCAAAATAAGCATCATAAACATCCGTTTCATAACCACTTGCCACAAACATCTGCGACAATACTGGCCCAGGACCACAGCCAAAATCTAAACCCACAGCTCCATCTACTATCCTTTCCTGAACTGGATCCATTATCTGCTTTAGATAATTTTGATATACCAAATCTTCAGGAAAATTTTGATGATTCTCATACTTCCTCTTCTCAACACTTGAGGTCACAAAGAAAGCTTCAGGCACAAAAACCATCTCACAATTTCCACAAGCATAATATTCACGAGACTCCCCTTCGTAATGGAATGACGTTTTTTCCGAATGACATAAAGGACACTTATACACAATCAGTTTTTAAGTTAAAACATTAAATCTTACAGTTATTTTAAAACACTAATTCATTTTAAACAACTTAACCTGCCTTAAACCTAAAACAAACAAAGCGCTTACTTTCAAAACTTCCATTACAATATAAGTCATATGAACAGAACTCTTCTCAGGCTGCATCCCTTGTATAATCAACTGAGCATTCTCATTCAATTCAGGCAACAGGTATCCCGACTGAGCTACAATAAATGTGAAAATCAACACACCAGTTGCAACCACAACTTTATCTGTATATCGATAAAATACAACAATCAATAAAAATACTGAAAAAATACGTTCTACAGCATTTAACGCACCAAAAACATGTCGCCCCACATCAAGAGCCGTAGGCAAATCCAGAGTCTCAGCTCTAAACTTCACCCAAGCCTCCATAAAACTGATTGACAGTATAAAACCTATCCATATAAAACTCACAACAAACCCATAATTCACTAATTTCTTCATGCCAAATATTTTTATATTTTTGCAGCCAATTTAAAATTTCGCACTGCCTTGTCTTATTTTGAATGAGTAAAAATAACAAAAAGAAAATCTAATCCTCATGCAAAATCAATTAAAGATTACTCGTGCTTAACTATTGTACAAAACCAAACACATTAGCCTTTCATTGGATTCAAACTAAGTTTTAGAAAACCAAAACTATAGCTCACTTTTGAGCATCTTAAGATTGATTGGAAAAATAACAATACAAAAAGTTTTCAACAATCGAATTAAAGTGGTTGAAAGTGGTTGAAAGTGGTTTGAAAATTTCTTACTTTTACAATTACAAACCATTTTTATCAATGCTAACATTCTTAGGTGATTACCCATGCAAACTAGACGCAAAGGGACGAGTCCTTCTCCCCTCTGCATTTCGAAAGTTGCTAGCAGCCTCTTCCGAAGACAGATTTGTTATGCGAAAAAATCTATACGAAGACTGTCTTGACCTATTCCCTTCTTCGGAATGGAACAAACAATTAGCAATGATTCGGAATCAACTAAATCCATTCAATCGCAAACATGCGACGTTCTTAAGAGAGTTTTACAGAGGAACAGCCGAAATCCAAATTGATGGTAATGGTCGAATTTTAATCCCTAAGAAATTTTTCGATAACAACAACCTGTCCTGTGGATTAACACTTGTTGGACAAGATGGTAAGATCGAAATATGGGATACAAAAAAATACAATGACTCCGGAATGGACCAAGAGGAATTCAACCAATTGGCAAATGATATTTTGGGAGACAAGATGGCTTTATAAGCCTCAATATCAAATTACACACTTTATTAAACTTTGAAACATCATATAACATGACATCATATCACGTACCTGTTCTTTTAAAGGAAAGCATCGAAGCTTTAGACATCAAACCAGATGGGATATATGTCGACTTAACTTTTGGTGGCGGTGGTCATTCAAGAGAAATTATCAAACACTTAACCACAGGTAAGCTTATTGGTTTCGATCAAGATGTTGATGCAGAAAGAAACATTATTGACGATGAAAGATTTATTTTCATTCGTCACAACTTTAGATACTTCAAGAATTTCCTTAAATACATAGGATACGAAAAGGTTGATGGCATACTTGCCGACCTCGGTGTTTCATCACATGAGTTTGATGTTGCTGAGCGTGGTTTCTCATTCCGTTTCGATGGTGACTTGGATATGCGAATGAACCAAAGTGCAGATTTCGATGCAGCTGATCTTTTGAACACATACTCTTCTGACGAATTATTTAGAGTATTCAAATACTATGGCGAAGTTAAAAACCCAGGCAAACTTGTTCGTTTGATTCTAGCACATCGTGCCGACAATGAGTTCAAAACAATACAGCAATTGAAAGAGGTTATCACACCATGTACACCAAAATTCAAAGAACATAGGTACTGGGCACAGGTTTTTCAAGCTCTGCGAATTGAGGTTAATGCTGAAATGGATGTTTTAAAAGATATGCTTAATCAAATACCTGAAGCATTAAAACCAGATGGGCGATTAGCAGTCATCACCTATCACTCATTGGAAGACCGACTAGTTAAGAATTTCATTCGAGATGGCAAATTTGCAGGTGGAGCTGAGAAAGATTTTTATGGTAAAACGAATGCTCCTCTCGAAGCTGTAAACAGAAAAGTTATTCTTCCCAGTGAAGAAGAACTGGAATTAAACAACAGGTCGAGAAGTGCCAAATTGAGAATAGCGCAACCAAGAACAAAATAGAACAGTTCAAATCAAAGCATAATGTTTGGATTCAAAAGAAAATATAAAGATTTCATACACCCAAAGGAAGAAATGAAGGAGACCCCATCGGGCTCTTTCAAAGATATCATTTCGGGTAGTGTATTATCTAAAGATGTCGTCGTACATCATATTCCTTTTATCCTTTTCATTGCCATACTAGGAATTTATTACATCAGCAATCGCTATCATTCTGAACGTGTTTATCGTGAAATGATAAGCCTTGAAACAGAACTTAAAGAACTTCGTTTCGAATCTATAACAACTGCTTCCGATTTGATGCATATGAGTAAACAATCAGAGGTTGTAAAGAGAGTAGGTAAAGAGGGGTTGGATTTAATTGAATCGACAGAACCTCCAGTAAAAATATTTTTAGAGAAATAAACTGTGCAAATAAAAAATGACATTATGTGGCGAGTGGGCATCTGCTACACTCTAATTGTAGTCTTCGCATTCTGCGTGGTCGGCCGCGTTGTGTACCTTCAAGTTTTCGAAGGCGAAGAATGGAGAGGACGTGCTCAGTCTATTAGCAAGAAAGACATAACCGTTTATGCAAACAGAGGAGATATTTGTGCTGCAGATGGTCGACTTCTTGCGAGCTCTATCCCCTACTATGAATTACGAATGGACTTTCAGGCGCCAGGCTTAACAAATAAAATATTTAAGAAAAACGTAGACTCGTTAGCGCTTTGTTTATCCAAATTTTTCAGAGATAAAAGCTATTCAGCTTATCGCCGCCAGTTGTGGGATGCCAAATTCCATTCCAAAAGGAATCGCTATGTTTTAATCAACCATCGTAAGGTTAATTATAACGAACTTAAACAATTAAAAACCTTTCCTCTTTTCCGACTTTCACCAAATAAGGGAGGTTTAATTTGCTTACAGGAAAGCAAAAGAGTTCAACCCCATAAAAATCTAGCTAAAAGAACAATTGGTTATCTGCAAAAGGGAGATGGAAACGAGCGTATAGGTCGAGTTGGACTCGAAGGCTTGTTTGAAAATGAGCTCAAAGGCATTAATGGCATTTCGATGATACAAAAAATGTCTGGAAAATGGCTACCTGTGAACCAGGTAGACCCTAAGGATGGTAATGATATTATTACAACTATTGATGTCAATTTTCAGGATGTTGCACAGTCAGCATTATTGCAACAACTACAAAAATATCATGCAGACCATGGCACAGCTATTCTTATGGAAGTTGAAACCGGAGCTATAAAAGCCATTGCCAACTTGGGATTAGACAAAAAAACGAACAGCTATCAGGAAATTTATAATTACGCTATAGGAGAAGCGACAGAACCTGGCTCAACATTCAAACTCGCATCAATGATGGCTCTACTTGAAGATGGATATGTTGAACCAAGTGACTCGATCGAAACAGGGAATGGTGTTCACCGTTTCTATAAAGCTAAAATGCGTGACTCGCACATAGGAGGTTATGGCAAGATAAGTGTGCAAGAAGCCTTTGAAAAATCTTCAAATGTAGGAATATCAAAAATGGTTAATGAATATTACAAAAATAAGCCTCGCGATTTCATCAAGCGTCTATACGCGTTCAGGCTCAATAAGACATTGGAGTTAGATATCAAAGGAGAAGGTAAACCTAAAATTAAGTATCCTGGAGAAGAAGGCTGGTCTGGAATCTCCTTACCTTGGATGTCTATTGGCTACGAGGTACAGCAAACTCCTCTTCAAACACTGAGCTTTTACAATGCCATTGCAAATAATGGAAAAATGATGAAGCCTATGTTTGTAAACGAAATTAGATACCATGGGAAAACACTAAAGAACTTTGATGAAGAAGTTCTGAAAAATAGTCTTTGCTCAAAAGAAACTCTCCGAAAAGTAAAATCGATGCTTGAAGGTGTTGTACTAAGAGGTACAGCAACAAATCTAAAAAACCCAAGTTATAGTATTGCCGGGAAAACAGGAACAGCCCAAATAGCCAACAAAAACAAAGGTTACGGTCACAAGGTCTATCAAGCTTCGTTTGCAGGTTATTTTCCCGCTGATAATCCGAAATATTCTTGCATTGTTGTAATCAACAGTCCTGATAAGAAAAAAGGATTTTACGGTAATCAGGTTGCAGGTCCTGTTTTTAAGACCATTGCTGATAAGGTTTATGCCATGACTTATGCCATGCATCCTCCAAAGCAAAACGAAGAGTTGCCTAAAGTAAAGGTTCCTATTTCATTAAATGGAAACAAGGACGATCTTGATCAGGTTTTTACAAACCTAAATGTAACAGTTGAAGATTCTGAAATCTATAGTGACTGGGTTTTAACCTCGCGTCAGGATTCAATTATCAAATATAGAAACAGAACAATAAGCAATCATTTAGTCCCAAATGTAAAAGGCATGGGACTTCAAGACGCACTATATATTTTGGAGAATGCAGGCCTAAAAGTCAAAATTCGTGGCTTTGGTTCTGTAAAAAAACAATCTCTTCGACCAGGTTCAAGGTTTAGAAGTGGCAATAAAATTTACATCGAGTTATCCTAAATTATTCTTGGATTAACTTTAATTACAAATGATAAAAAGATCAATATCATATAAGAACTGATTCCGATGACTAAAAACGTAAAAGATCTATTAAGATCAATCGACATAATAAAGAGTGTAGGGGAACTTGATATCGAAATCAAACAAATTCATTTCGATTCCAGGAAAGTTGAAGAAGGCGATTTTTTTATTGCTCAGGTTGGGACACAATC
>Ga0209272_10001381_pt1 | contig 15417 bp, 18 predicted proteins | sample tdDd002_FD_187125 | JGI IMG/M metagenome (GOLD analysis project Ga0209272, IMG submission 187125) | Marine sediment microbial communities from the Atlantic coast under amendment with organic carbon and nitrate - tdDd00.2 (SPAdes)... | ecosystem: Environmental > Aquatic > Marine > Coastal >... | reverse complement strand
ATCATGCTCAATAGCTATTCTACGTAAGAAGGCAAATAACATGCAAATGCCTTCATCGTCAGTGTGTACCCATTTAGGTACTTTAATCTTTATCTCCATATAGTATTTATCCTCTTAACTTTTTTAGCATTTCTTTTACTTGAGGTATAGTCTTACCCATTTGTAATTGAAAGTCAGCCATGCTTCTTTCCTTGTGATGAAGACTTTTTAAATAGTCTTCATTACTATAATACCCTTTAGGGGTATTGGTGGACTTTCTGTCCATATTGATACGGACATTTTGTCCATATAAGCCTTTAAGTTTTTTACTAGGCATATATTGATTTGCGTTACGAGTATGTCTACCTGACTTAACTGTAATTAATTTAAGTTCTTGTAATTTCTTTATATCTCTTTGTACTGTTTTACCAGATACATTGATTAGTTTACCAAGAGTTTGTTGACCACCTATAAGTGGTCTGTCTTCTTTACTAAAAGATATTATGATATTAGCAAGGAGTAGTTGACTAGGTGTTAGTCCTAGTTGTACGAGCGCATCTATTACGGCGTACTTAAGATATTTAATGTACATATTATATTGTTTGATAATTTCTACCTGTTATACCATTTGCTATACGATAGTTTTTAACAGGACGCCAGACTCTGGCCTGTGTAACACCAAGTCTTTTTTGTATTTGAAGAGTACTAAGACCAGATTGATATAGACTGACAATAATTGCATCTGTCTCTTGTCTTGTCCATACTCTTACTAAGTCTTGACAAGATGGTGTGAATTCACCAGCAGCTCTACGAGCTCTCCATCTTGCGTTATTCTCTTTCGCTGTAACCCACTGTAGGTTCGTGTAGTGATTATTCATCTTATTACCATCTATATGATCGACGTTAATAGTTCTGTCCATTCTGTCAAAAGGATTATCACAGTAGTACATTGCTACTAATCTATGTACGTATTTGCTTGGTAAATCGTTTTTACTTAAGGCAGCATATCTACTACCCTCGTGACCGCCTGTTAGACTAACGCTAACCCATCTAATATCTTCGTTATAGTTATTAGTTACCTTTACGTTACCCTCGTCTGAGATCCACCAGTATCGTTCTCTAGTGAGTATTCTATTTGGTCCTCCGGTCCCTGTTGTGTGGAAATGTTCCCATCTTTCTTCTGTGTTCATGTTGTTCATTTATATTTAGTGTTATATGTTATATATCCCCTTTGTTTCAGAAAAAAGTCGGATTCCTATAAAAGGCCGAAGGGCCCTCGAATGAGGACCCTTCTATATAATAATAATAAAATAAACAACCATGCAAAATGGTCTTGTGAGGATTATTGACAAACCTCAGGTATTATATATCGCTATAAGGATTTGTTTCAGAAATTACTATACAATAGTTGCTGTAATACCAACTGCTGCTAAAGCGGCAACTGTATCAGCATCTGCTTGTGCTGGATCTACTTCATATACACCACCTAATACTATAGTATTAAGTCCTTGTGTCTTTTCTGCGTTAGTCCATACTGCTAAATTAGCATTATTACCTGAAAGTTCTACAACGCCGTAAGTATTTTCATACGTTACGCCTTGCATGTCTGTGATTGTATTGATGTTTAGTGCCATTATGCTATTCTAATTTTAAGTGCTCCTGATGTATGGTATACGCCACCTAGTGGTACACCACCTGCAGCTGCTGCTGTATCATCGGCAAAGTTTATATTTGCGTAATTTTTAAACGCTATTTGATTTACTGTAGTTCCAGATGCCCATAGCGAAGTAACTTGTGATCCGATTGCTACAGATTCTGTTAAATTTGCGAGTGCTCTATCACCGAGTGCGACACTGGAGCCTGCAGTTGCATCTGCTGAATACCCAAATGCTGCAGATTCATTACCTGACGCAATGGCTTGATAACCCGCTGCAATCGCATTGTTACTTGAATCAGCTTGACGACCGATACTGATTGCATTTAGTCCACCATTATCTACGTCTCGCCCGATAGAAATACCACCAGCATTTGCTTCACCTCTTGCTCCATATCCTATAACAATCTGTTCGTCCGAACTGTTAGTTGAAGCTCCAGAACCCATAATAACAGATAGATTACTACCACCGTCAACAGCAGTATCTCCAATAACTATTGTAGTACTACTAGCTACCACGGAATTTCTACCCATTACGATATTTCTTTCACCACTAGTTTGTGATGCTCCTAATCCAATTACAATGTTTGCACCAAATGATGCATCAGTTCTACTATTAGCTCCATCACCTAGTACAATATCATCTATACCTCTTGCAAGTGTACCACCTGTAGTTAGTGAGTCATCTGACTTCATAGAGTCAGCGCCTGCACCAGATACAAGTCCTGCAGCACCTCCACCACCTGCAGCGTCAATAGTAATACTATTACTACCGTTATCTGTTAGTGTAATATTTGTTCCTGCAGTTAATTGTACAACATCTGTAGTTGCATCACTGCCTGTTAGGGTTACATCTACGTTTGCACCGTCTTGCGCACTTGCTAAATCATAAGTAGTATTAGTATCGGCTGGAAGACCACTTACAGTTGAACCTGTAAAGTCTACAGTACCGCTAACAAAGTTAGTAGATGTATTGCTAATCTCAATGTTAGTAGCATTACCTAAACCGTCTGTAACGGCTTTAGCAGTACCAGAGATAGCTCCGTTATCTGTTGTTTTTATTAGACCTTGGTACGAACCATCGATCTGTTGTCCTGTTAATGTTGCCATATATTTGTTTTAAATATTTATGTTAGGGACCAAGTTCTAGTCTCAGCTTCCCAGTTATTTGTGTTTGTATTCCATACGAATGGTACGCTTGGTGTTCCATTACATGCTTCATCAGCAATTGCATACCACCATGTGCCATTTTTAGGTGCTGTTATACTATAATAATTAGCTAAGGCTATAACCCAACTACCATTAACTGGTGTGGTTATGCCTAATTGAGCACATAATGTTTGTAGCCATGAACCATTTACAATGGTTGTAGCGCCTAAGTGTATTGCGTATGCAGAAATCCAGCTACCATTGTTAGGAGCAGTTACTGCACCGCCTGAGGCACACTCTACATAGTCTTTTGTTACTGATTTTATATCCATCTACTTAGAAATATAATTTTAGTTAGAGTTGTTTAATTTCTTAAGAGCAACTTTTAATTTTTTAATATTCTGCTTAGTCGCCGACGATTGTCGTGGAAGGACCGCAGTCCGAACAGTTTCCGTATTTCTCTTCATAATATCTTAAATTTGAGTGAGGTACTACTAATCCGCTAAAATAAGGATTAGATTTATCTGGTGACATTCCGTCAGTACCTGGGTTTGTATATTCTGCAAACATACTTGGATTATCAAAAAAGAATTTAATTAATCTTTTATTGTAAAATTCTGCAGTATCTAATGTCGATTGTCTAATATATTGTAATTCATCTAACGTAGTAGGTGAAGTCTCTTCTGTGGTGCCATTCAGTATGCCCTGGTTAGCTATCTTATACTTAATGCTAGGTAACATTAAATACAGGCTATATTGCATTAGAGTTGGCCCAATGTAGTCATTAAGTAATGTCTGTTCGTTAGCTGTTAAGTCATTAGCAATAACACCAGCTTTAAGTCTATCATATAATTTAGTACCTAAAGTAGCCTGCATATAAATGTCTTGCGCCTGTATAATAAAAGGTGTAATCTCATTCATACGAACATTGTCGTCTAACTGAGTCCATTGCTTAAGTCTTTGTTCTGATACTAGTAATGCTGTATTTGCCATATTAGTCGTTTGCTATATTTGTTATATCTTCTTGTAAAGCAGGATCATCTGCTTCAGTTCCGATTATCATTGGTACTGGCTCTACTTCTAGTTTAACATTAAAACCTGCAAGACTTAAGATATAACCGTATGTATCAATAATTTTAGATTGTTTAGGTCTTACTACAGTATTCATAAAGTGTGAGTAAGATGTAATGATTTCATCTGAGTTGCTACTAAAACCTGCGCCGTCTTTAATACCTAAAAGAAGTGGAGAAGTAATACGGTGTGCAGTAAGGATTCGTGACGTGATTCTTTGTTCGAGTGTCAAGTAGTAATCGTCGTTAGCATTCTCGATTGGTGTCACCTGCAGTTCTTTACCTGGCTCAGAAAAAGCCAAGAAGAATCTACCAGCATTCTCTTCTCCACTGAATGTATCTTCTATTTCTCTATAAATATCTCTACGCTCTTCGGGATTAGGTATGCCGTTTCTAAATTGTACAAACATACTTGGTGCTAGTCCATTAGAAATGTTAGCATTGTGAAACCTTGAAACACGCGCATCAAGTTGTATATCATTAACACCACCAATATAAGCAGGTAAAGGATATATTTCTTGTCCCGGGTTGTAGTTTTTGCAATAATAGATTTGACTTGCGCTATCTTTCTTAGTATCTGTTGGATCATAACTTCTATATTCTACTGGCTTATATTTTCTGATTTGTGACCAGTCAGATGAATAGTAGTAAGAATGTATATTATCTTCATCATCCGGCTTGCCTGATCTTACGTTTGCAAATGGTAGGTGGTAAATTTCAGCAATTCTAGTGCCTTCTTTATTCCATATAATGTTTAGTGAGTAACCACCAAATAGTGTGTAGTCTAAACTGATTCTAGAGAATATCTCGTCAATAGTATCTCCATCAGTGTTAATGTATTCTCCACCATAGTCTTTAATACCTTCTCCAAAGATACCATCTTTAATAGCGTCAATACATGTGTGATTCATTGCAGAACTATCGTATAAACCGATTAGTTGCTGAGGGAATAGATTATCTATACCGAACTTAATGTAGTCTTTTCCTCTTTGTTCTTGGATTACAGGTAAGTCTAGTGCTTCAAATTTGCTACCTTTAATACTATATAATCCTTCTGGGTTCGTGTTTCTCATATTATGTTTTAATAATTTGGTCTAAAGTATGTATCTGCCTCTCTTTGCTCGTTATCTGAGATATAATCGACAGTACCAACATCACCTCCAGGTTTTGTAATTAGTTTTACAATGTCAGTATAAGGACCTAATGCCCATGTATAATAACCATTATAGTGTTTATCTTCAAAATCTGCTGGTAAGTCTACCATAAACTCTGCATATCTTGTATTCTCGCTAACGATTGACCAGTTACCAGATGTTACAGTTACTAGTATTTCTTGTGAATATTGTGACTTAAGCGTGAATGTGTCGTTAAGATCTAGTGCTGAAGTAGGATTATTAATGAAAAAGAATGCTTCTTCTGCTGTTATTGTTGTCGTCATACTATATAATGTGTGTTTCTACTTAGAAATATAAAAAGACTACAAGTTGTAATTCAAAAAAAAAGAGACCCGTTAAGGTCTCTTCTTTCATTTATAGTGATGTCGATATTAAGCCTCGACGATAGAGCTAGTAACTTCAAATGATGGAGATTCTTCCATTCCAGAAATTGTTAATTCATATCCGTTTCTGTCACCGTAAGCGGTACCAGATACTGATGAACCTGCAGTCATAAATGCTCCTCTTTCAACACCAACGCTAAAGTACTTATCGTTGTTGTCCTTAAATATTACAACCATATCCGTTGCTTGCGCCATCAGTAAAATCTGATCTCTCTTTGCAGCTTCCATTTTGTTGAATATCATTGTAAGAGCTTGGTCATAAAATACAGTACCATTCTCTTGAGATACATTTATAGTTTCGGTAAATGAACTAGTTTGTCTTGGAACGTCAAAATCAAAGAAGTCACCAGGTACAAGGGCTGCACCACCAACAGTAATTGCTGAGATAGTGCCTGAGGATTGTGTGATAGATTGTACTGGTCCGTTAGCGATAAAGATCTTATCAATACCACCATTAGAATCATTACAGTCTAAAGTAAATCCTGCTGTTAAATTGCTACATGCCATAGTTTATACTTTGTTTTTTTAGTTAAAACTAAGGCCCGAAGGCCCTAGTTATTGAATTATGCTAATCCGTTTGTACCGAATTGATCTACTTGAGATACGGCTACACCTAATCTCCATTTAGCGATGAATTTTACAACATCTTGTCCTTTGTCAAAAAAGAACTGTACTGTTGACATATCATCTTCTAAACCTGTACCTGCTACAATCATTGAAGAAGGACCTGCTGCTACGTAATCAGAACCAGTTAAACCTGAAGTTTTAACTACTGTGATGTTAGCACCTGGAAGTTCGAAAGAACGTCCGTCTCCTTGGTCATAGTGGTAATAGTTTTGTGCAACTAAAGCTCTTCTTAGAGTGTTAAAGTTTGCTGGAGAAACGATCATAATTAAATCGTCTCTATCTTTAGATGCTTCGTTGATTGCATCAAAGATGTTTAACGCTTGCTCAACTGCATTAGCTAAAGTCCATGCTGCTGGGTTAGCAGATAAAGTTGCTCCTGCTGCTGCAGTTACTTGATCTTTAATACCAGTTCCAGTACCGTCTCCGTCTACTAGGTAAGCTTCGTTATATTTTGAGATTCTTTTTACATAGTAATCAGCGATCACTTCCTCGAAAGGTACTGATTCTTGATTAGCTGCTGCAGACATTCTCTGGCTTAACCAGTATTGTCTTAAATCTTCTGGACAAAGGTCCATCTTTACTTGTTTGTCTCTGATAGTGATGTCTACTTGTGAGAAATCTACATTACCAGAAGGATTCCAACCACATGCAAGATCAGCAACGTTTAAGTCACCGTCCATTAAGTTGATTGCTACTGTTCCAGCAGAAAGTCCTGATCTTAAGTCTACATAAGACATTAAGTCAGTTTCTAATACTGCCTTCGCAATTAAATCCATTGATGTTTCATCTGTGTACGCTGTTAGCGCTGTTAAATCAAATGCCATAATTTAGTTTTTGTTTTTAATTGTTTGGTTTATTTTCTACTCTTTCTTAATGATACAAGTCTTTCAAATCTTGCTTCAGCTGTAGTAGCTCTGTTTTGTGCCTCTTGTGAGAAGGTGTTGGCAACCTTTTTTGCTGCAGGTTCATCTGCAACTTCGTTAAATCTTGAAGTTAAAACACTAAGTTCTTCTTTAAGTTCTTTAATCTCATCTCGGTATGGCTCTAACATAGTTGCAATGCCTTCTAGCATTCCGTCTAAATCAAAGTCTTTTTCCTTTACAATTACTTCTTCTTCCTCTTCGAAAGATTCTTCAGCTTCAGATACTGACTCTTCAGAGCCTTTTTCTTCAACATTAGTAATTTCACCAGATTCACCTACTGTGATTAATAAACCGTCAGTTGTTTCGTGTTTGCCTTCCGGCGCGAATGGATCTTCTGATGCACCTTCTCCAGCTCTTACAAATAAGATTGCTCCTGCTTGTAGTTCACCTTCAGTGTACACTTCTGTTCCATCAACTAAAGTAGCCTCCGCCATTTTAGTTTCCACAACTTCTTTAACTTCTTCAGTAGCAGCGCCGAGCATTACTCGTAGCTTGCTGATTGCGTCGTTGACTGTCATATACTGTATAAGTTTATTTAGTTTAATCAGACCTATGCCTGACACTTAGAAATATGTATCTTACTCATATTGACAGAAGTTCCTTATTTATACTGATTGTAAATAAGCAAGTTTTTGCAAAATAATTGCCATTTTATTTTTTTATGTCAATTTAATTTCGTATATTAGTACTATAATTAATCAATAAAACAAATAAACATTATGCTTACAAACAACACAATCGGACAAGACTACAAAGTTGCTTATGATTTCTCTGAAGCTGACACCGTAGCTGAATCACTTACCCATAAAGTATGGGATAACTTACCAGAAGATTTTATTAATTTAGATCATGAACTTAAATTAATTGACCATGACTTTATTAGTGTACCTTTTAAATCTAAGACATATACTAGAGAATACTTTAAAAAAATTAGACACACTATCCACTCGGATCAAATTCAAATAGAATTCTATACTAAAAGTAAAGATACTGTTGAGTTATGGTGGATGGAGACAAAGCCAAAAGGTAAAGGTATGGGTACTATAATTCTTAATACTATATTAGATGCTGCCGACGAATTAGGTCTTAAAATCACATTATGTCCAATACCACAAGGTAAAGATGCTATGTCAGTTACTAAATTACGTCAATGGTATTCTGAATTTGACTTTAAAGGAAACATGTTTAGTCCTTACATGACATACACACCACAAAATAAAATGGAACAATAACCAGCTACCAACTATAACTACTATAAATCAATAATTAATAATATGAAAATTATTACAGAAGGTAACACCGTCCTTTACGGTGGATTTGAATTCCGTTTAACACCATCAGCGGGTAAAGGTAAGACTACACACTACTTACACGTTTACAAAAATGGTAAAATGATTACACCTCCTAAAGCAGGAGCATTCGTTAACTTAGATGAAGGGATATGGGATCCTATGGTTATTTGTGATAAATCTTACCTTGTTGAGTTAAGCTTTATTGTAAATATGTACTTTAGCTCTATTAGAACTATTAGATACTATAAAGGTGATCCTGAAAATGTAAGAACTATGAAAGATCTTAATTCTAAAACTACAGATATAGTATGGCGAAGAAATGGTTAAAACCCAGTCTTTCTATGGAACATGCGAAAGTCCTTAGAGCCAAATGGCTCGAGGGCACTAGCATTAATACATTATGTAAGCAGTATGACCTAACTAGGAATTCTGTTAAGTGTATCTTAAAGGGTAAGACATATAATAAGCATGGTGAACATACTAATTTATATGAAGAGAAGTTTACTGGTCTTTTTTAGGCTTTCTACGTATCTCTATAATTCTAGCAACGTTAAGTATTATACCAGTAATTATTAGAGCCATCGTTAGTATTGATGACCAATCAATCATTGCAGCACCCGCTGCCGCAACAGTTGTCCCGTTTGCTATTGAATCTTTTAGTTCGTCCATTATAGTTTAGCAGCTTTTTCGATAAAGTTACCGGCAATTGAATAACCGTTAAGCTCACCATTTTTAATTTTATTCCAAGTTTCTTCATCATTAATTTTGTATGATGCCATCCAAGTTCCTGCAGGTACTTCAAATCCCATAGCTTTCGATTTATCCATGTTAGGATCTTTAACAATCCAAGATTCAAGTAAAGTATTGCCTGTCGTAATATTGTCATCATGATTAATGTCTGTATTATTCATTTTGTTATACTCAAAGAATTTCTTAGCGATTTTCTTAATAGTATCTTTACTAAAGTAAACATGGAATGGATTACCCATCTCATCTTTACGTAAGATTAGTTGTTGTGGCACCATTGCTGGTCCTGTTACTACCATTTCATCATCTGCAGAGAATGCAAATGTACCAGGGTATCTCCAGTAGTCATTACTACTCGATGCTACTTGACCTGCACGACCGTCAGCTCTACCTTTAGACATTATGACAGTTTCTCTACCATCTCTATAAACTTCTAGTTCTTCCCAGTAATGATTGCAGTTTACGCCTCCTTTGTAGTCAAAAATACTGTAGGCTTGACCTCTATGTCTAAAGCCAGTATTAATTCTACTATCCATCTCTCTTATTTCTTGACGAGTATAGATTTTTTGTAATCTCATCATTGCTTTACAGAAATTACGTTGTGGTGATGCGCCGGCATATCTGTATTTAATCTCTGGCTCGTTATCTAGGTCCTGACGACCTAAAATATCTAATCCACGTATTCCTTTAACATAATCACCAATGCCCTCAAAGTTAGTCTTAGTACTATCTACGTATACGGCGTTTTCATAGTCAACTGGCTCTCCAAACTCATCCATTAATTCTAGAATAAGTGTTTGTATCTCTTCGAACTCTTCATCTACAAATTTCTGTGCTTCTACTGGTACACAGTTAGGTACTGTTTTACCATTTAGCTTTTTAACACCGATTGCTTCGTAACCAGGCCAACATGCTTCGTCTAAGTCAAAATCAAGACCATAAGATGAATAACAAATTGCAGTAGCTTGATCTTCTTCATAACCTTCACCAATTAGTACTGGTATACAACGTGATACGTAATCTGCTTCTGATTCTCCTGATTTAGGCTCTACAAATTCTTGTATTGCAAAGTCTTTACGTAATTGTTCGTATTGACTAGCTACATAGTACTTTTCTAGTTCTTCTATTTCACTGTAATCCTCTTTCCACTTAGCATATAGCTTAAGTGTTTGAAAACTTGGCACTGTAGTATCAAACTCTACTCTATCGTCGCCCACGTTGTAATACGGGAACCCCAGATTAGCTCTTTTACCTTCCGAATAGTAATCATTAATATCTAGTATGCCATCGAACTGGGATGCCGTAAGGTCTACTATATTATTAGTCTCTTTATGTTGAATATACCAGTGAGTTGCTTCGAAATCTACTCCGCCAACTTTATACTGCATTTTTTTAATACATTTTAAGTCATAGTCACCATTGTAACCGCCCATTGCGTAAAACATAAATTGTGCTACTTGGTAGCAGTAACCAAATGGAAATTCTGTGTCAATTCCAGCTTCATTAAGCTTTGTCATTTGATCCGCATGGTTTACGCCACCGTCTCCGGCTGCACCACCACCTGGTTTCTTAAATAGATCTATATTAGCATTAATAAACTCATCAAACTTCTCAAAACCAGTATTATCTACTACTTGCTCTTCTGCAAATGCTAAGAAGTCAATACCAATAGCTGGAGAATCCACGATTGACATTACATCAACACCAAGGTCTTCCATTTCAACGTTATCCCAATCTATTAAAAGTTCTACTATTTTCTTCATAATGTATTTATCTTACAACCTTGCTAGGTCATTAATTTTTGCGTCAGCCTCTTGTTGTGTTGTCATTTCTTCTGCAACAACATAGGCTCTAATTACTGCTGGATTATTACCGCCAGCTGCTACAGAGTCTGGACCTACTTGATTATCTATATCCACACTACCTTGTGCGTCTGCAAGAGCATCAGTTGGATTAAATGTAGGTATACTAGGTGTAGTAGGTGTACTACCACCGGCTCCACCGCTAGGACCAGGTGTTTTAGTTTGCATGATAGCTTTTACATTTGCTAAACCAGTTGCAACAGCTACACCTGCAGCTAGTGCAGCACGTATAGGTGAATCTGGTGTTAGTGTCATTTGAGATGTATAAGCCTTCTGAGCTCCTAAATACGTGGAAATTGTCGCTGCGGAAATCGCGGCTGCTTTACCAGCAGCACTATCTTGTCCAATAAGGTTAGCGATAGCACTAAATGCACTTGCTGCTAATTGTAAATTATTTTCAGTTACTTGCTTTTGTAACAGTTCATCAAACTTAGCTTTTTCTTCGTTTAATTTTCTTGACTTACCATCATAGAATTCTCTAACTTTTTGCTTTTCTTCTTCAGTAGCCTTAAGTCTATCTAATTCTTCTAGATCTTTAAGCTGGGCAGCCTCTAACTCGGCCTGTGCCTTTTCAAACTCATTCTCTATGTCTTCTAGCTCCATTTCAGCCAGTTTATCACGTATAGTTTGCTTTCTAGCTATCTCTTCGTTCTCTAACTCTGCAGTAATACGTTGTGCATCTAATCTACGTGTTTCTAACGCAGTTTCTGCATCTATTCTAGTAGCAACTGCTTCTGCAAGCGAAGTTTCTAGCTCTTCACGCTTTTCGTAGTTAGATTCTTGTGAAATTTGTAGTCTTAGGTTCTGTTCTTCTAGTTTTGCTTGTTTTGCTAAGTTTTCTGCTAGTTTTACTTGTGCTTCCCCTAAAGCTTCTAGTGCAGTCTTTCTTTCTTCGTAAGTTCTGTTAGTATCTTCCGCAATCTTCTGTTGCGTCTCCATTTCTTTATTAAGTAGGGCATTATCTACAATCAGTTTTTGTTGTGCATCTCTAATATTTCTAAATTGATCTACTAGTAATGTGGCTACTTCTACTGCCTCTTTAACTTCTGCAACTACTGTCTTACCGAATTCTATAACAGATTCTGTAGCATCAGCCACTTTATCTGTAATATCTTCTACTCCAAGTACTACTTTACCTACGGCATCTGCGGCTACTTTACCAGCTTCTTTAAATTTACCTGAAAATAAGAGTCCAATTGCTTTACCTAGTTTAGGTACTAACTCTAATAGACCTTCAAATCTATTAAAGATATTCTCTTTTAGTAGATCTACAAAATTCATTAGGGCTTCTTTAGGATTAGTAAAGGCCCATACTATTTGTTCACCTAATGCAGAGAAGAAATCACTAATCTTACCTGTAATAATACCTAAGGCTTCCATTGCTATGGCTAGCTTACGTGAACCCTCTTCAGAATTCTTAAAGTATGCAAATAGTGATGTAAGTGCGATTAACAGAGCTCCAAGTCCTGTAGCTGCAATTGCACCTTTCAGTCCCTTGAATCCTGCTGTTGCACCTTTGATGCCTGCTTTCATATCTGCGAAAGCCTGCTTACCTTTTGCAAGTATTGAGTTTTCTTCTGCTACCTTCTTGGTTTCTTTACCAAGATTCTTCATCTCTTTCTGTAGTTCTTCTACAGATTTGACTTCTTTCTCAATACCATCAATGGTAAATGTAATTTTAACTTCTTGTTCTGCCATATCTACTTAGAAATATAATTGTTGTCCATTTTGAATTAGCGTGATAGGTTTACCGTATTTATATGCCGAACCACGTTGTTTCATTTTTCTTGTTGGTAATCTAAAGTTTAACCAATAGAGACCGTCTTGCCACACACCACCAAATCTTGCATTGGCTCTACTATTCATTCTATCCACCGGTTTAGCCATGTTAACAGTAATTGGTGATTTAGTATTATCCCAGTCTTTACCGTCTGGATGCGTACTGTAATATGCATCCCATGGTCCCAGTCGCTTCATCTCTGTTAATAAGTAGATAATATGCTCTGGGTCGTAAACACCCCAGATACATGCGTCTATATCTGGAGTGTCCCAATCACCTGTAATGCCACCAAAGATTGTGAGGTCGTAATCTCTCCAATCTAATTCCATAATAGCGGCTATCTGTTCCTGGAATTGTTCATCTCCTAATCTCATTAGATCTGTGCTACAAATATGTAAGGATTAGTACCTATTGTTTGTATTGATCCTGAGAATCCATTTGTATTAGGACAGAAACATCCATCAAACGGTCTTCTTAATGCATCAGTGAAACTAGTTGCACTGTAGTACCAGTCTGATTGGTTACATGTATTATCTTGATCCATAGCAACTAGAGTACCTTGTGCAGTTCCATAAGCAGATTGTAATGAAGCCCAATCGCCATCATAACAGTAGAAACCATCTGTAGGTTCTGCTGGTGAATTACCAGAGTTAACTCTAACCATTACTACATCAATACTATCTCCAACAGTTTCACCTTGACATAGACCACCTACGTAGTATTCTCTAATGTATGAAATATCACCTGATGGTATAACTACTTGACAACTTACTAATTGTGAACTAGAAGTTGTACAACCAACATTATCTGTAACAGTAAATGAATATGTTGCACTTGCTAAGCCAGTTCTTGTAAATTGAGTACTACCGTCAGTCCATAAGATTGAATAAGGTGCAGTACCGCCCGCAGCTGTAATAGTTACGGCTCCATCAGAAGTATAACAATCTGAAGGCTCTGTAACAGTTGCACTAGTTGTAAGTTCTGTTGCAGTAGATTGTGGTATAGTTATTTGTTGACTATCTGTTCTACCCTGATTATCTACTACAGTAATTGTATAAGTACCTGGTGTTTGATTATCTATAAGTCCAGGGTTAATGTTAAACGTACCACTATCACCTGATGTACTTGACCAACTAACTGGGAAGTTAACTGGTGTACTAAAGACATAAGTGATTTGACCATCTGCACCGTTGAAACAATTAGGTCCCGCCGGGGTTGTTGTATAACTTAAAGCATCTGTAGCTTGTGGTACTGGTTTGTAATCTATTAGTTTTATTAACTGTACTTTAACAGGACCTGTAACACCTATTTGTGCATCGTTAATCTTTTCTGGTCTATAGTATGCTCCGTCTACAAATACAATATCATCAAATGAGAAGTTTTGTAGATCTACATTGTTTAGTGTAAAATGTGCAGTTACTCTTCTAGCTCTAGTATTATAGAGTGATTGTATGTAACCAGACCAGTATGTTGTGTATAAGTCAAAGTCAGTGACTAGTCCGTTAATACCAGAGACATTAGTGCCCCAATAAGGTATATCGACATTCCAGTTTAAGACCTGTGTATCTTGGTCCATTGGCCATTCGTTATATTGACTTACTAGAGGGTATGTTGTAAAATGTGAAGCTGCTCCTTCTAAGTGCCAATGGTATGAATTATTACCTACTGGCTGTAAACCATTATAGAATAGTAATCTACTCTTAGGTTTAATAGGGTTATTCTCTCCATCATTCTTTACAACTAATTGTGGTATAATAAATTCTGATGTATTAGGCGCACCTTCTATTTGTGCTAGAGGAGTTGGTGCCCAAGTAGTTTCTATCTTTCTAGTTCCTTTTAGTAATTCGTTACCTGAGTCAAACTCTAAGTAGCCGAATACATTCTTATATGCTTGTGTATGGTATATGTTAATCCAATCACCATCATCTTTATGTGTAAAATCTATTTGATCTGACTGTGTATTAAATAGAGGTTCTATTACAAAGTCTTTATCTCTGATTAGTTTATCAGACCAGTCATAGAGATCACCAGATGCGATGTAGTTAATAAACGGTTCAATAATGAAGTTCTTACCATCTGTAGGATCCGGCGCCATCACGAGCCTAAAAGTGGTTAGTATATCTTTAATAAAATCTATCTGCTTATACTCACAGTCTAGTGAAGCATTAGGTAATGCGTTACCCGGTGCAGAGACTACATCAAATTCTTTATTTCTAAATACTGATTGTTCTATTAAGCCAGGGAATTCAGTTTCACCATAAACTCTGACTTGCTCACCTACTGCTAAAGTAATAACACCCTGTACTGAAATAGTAGTACCATTACCAGAACCATAAGCACCAATTGATGCATCTGACCATGTAGTACCACTTGGAGATGTTTGTAATTTAAGTCTACCAGAAATAGCAGAGAATGGTGGCGATTGTCCACCTTCACCAGCATAGAATGACTGTGCTCTAATTATGTAATTACCTGCAACAGGTGCTACGTAGTAACTATAAGAGCTACCAGTAAATTGGTAGTTTTTACCATCAGTTGTATTAACGTTACCACTTGAAGGATCACTTACAACTTCTGCAATGTATAATGGGTCATCACCACCTTCATCATTAGAATCAGTAGCTGATACAATATTTGTAGAGTTAGCACTTAGGTTAAGCCCGATTGCAGCCTCATTACCAAATGCACTTACATAGACTTGCTTAAAGAATGCAGAGTCTAAGAATGTAGAAGTAAATGTATAGCCTGTGTTCTCAAAGATTTTACCAAAGCATTT
>Ga0209272_10001379_pt1 | contig 15459 bp, 16 predicted proteins | sample tdDd002_FD_187125 | JGI IMG/M metagenome (GOLD analysis project Ga0209272, IMG submission 187125) | Marine sediment microbial communities from the Atlantic coast under amendment with organic carbon and nitrate - tdDd00.2 (SPAdes)... | ecosystem: Environmental > Aquatic > Marine > Coastal >... | reverse complement strand
CTATACACAGGTACCATCAATGGTACCGAGTATAACAACGAAGAGACCAACCAGGTTAACGTGCGTCAGACCTACACAGCTGAACATGAAGGTGGCTCAACGACCTTCGGCGGCTCAGTTCAATATGGTCAGATCTACAATAACAAAACCGGTAATACCGGTGATCGCTACGCCGCTGCGCTTCATTTAGACAGCAGCTACAATGGCTGGAACCTACAGCTACAAGCGATGCAGTATGAATACGATGCTGCGGATGCGGTCGATTCAAACAAGATTGGTGTATCGGTAGTAAGTTGGCAATATGAGATCGCCTCTAAGGGTCAAGCTTATAGCGCTAACATAGCTAAGACCTTCAATACTGACTGGGGTAGCGTGAAGTGTTATAACGATTTCGGCCTTATGACACCTGACGTCGATGACAGCAGCTACGACAACAGCATGCAGAACGTCACTGGTTGCGCCGTATCAGCAGGCCCAACTTATACCATGATCGACTTCGTCATGGGCAAAAACATGACCTTCTCAACCGCGAACAATGATCATGTCGGTCTGCCTGAAATGGGCGATGACTGGGATAAGCGCGTCAACATCAACTTTGGTTACTACTTCTAGTAACCAAAGCCTAAGTAATCGCTGGTTCAGGCTCGCTCCCGCATCTGAACCAGCTCTTAGTGCAAACATAGTAGCTCAAACTTCTGATTTTAATACGGATCATGTTTCATATTAGTCCATGACTTTTACTTACTGATTTCCCCGTAGATTATTGAATCAAGCCCTATTTTATAGGGCTTTTTTTTAGACCAATCCCTTCATGTAGTAGATTATGAACATAAAAATAAGCCTAACTCTTACCCTGTTACTGACTCACCTTCCAGCACTTGCTGCCACTGAGACCGAATATGAGCTGGGTGGCTTTCTCAAGGCCAATGCCCGCTACGTCGACGGCACCATTGCTTTCCAACCCAGCTGGAACGGAGACGGAACAATTCAAGAGGAGGCTAAACGCACCCAATTTGGTGCGCAGGAGAGCCGGTTTAACCTCAAGCTTACCCGGGGTGAGATCACCGGGTTTGCCGAGATTGACTTTGTCGGTTCCACTCAGGGTAACCCGGTCATCTCTAACTCTTACAGCCCGAGACTCAGACATGCGATGATCCAATACCGGGAGTTCACCGCCGGTCAAACCTGGTCAACGTTAGTCAACACCAGCAGCTTCGCAGAAACGGCAGATCTTGGCGGTCCCCTAGTGGGACAAGCTATGGTGAGGCAGGCACTGCTGAGGTATCAAACGGATCATTGGCAAATAGCTCTGGAAAATCCCTATACCTATGGCACACAGGCTAGCAATACTCAGGAACAAGAAAACTGGATAGAGACAGATAATGACTATATTCCCGACGCCATCGTCCGTTATGACCAACAAGGCAGCTGGGGGAACATCTCATTGTCAGGTTTAGTCAGATATCTCGATCCCGGCGATACGGCGCAGCTGGGCCTGGGTGGTTCACTGGCGGCTAAAATAAACACCTATGGGAAAGACGATCTGAGATTTCAACTACACTACGGTAATCTGGGGCGTTATGTCGGCACCGATGCGGCGAAAGATATCATCCAGGGGGAGATCGAGACCACCCGCTCGGCCATGATCGCCTATCGGCACTTCTGGAGTGAAACTACACGTTCGACTGTTTTCTATGGTCGCAGCCGTACGGAGGTTGAACAGACGGATCGCGCTCACTTCGGCATCAACCTATTCACCAGCTTAACTCCCGGACTGAAGGTCGGAGTTGAGCTCGGCCGATATCAGATCGACGATAATCAGAAATCATGGTCGAACAAGCAAGTACAGACCGGGCAATCAAACTATGCCCAGTTCACTCTGCAGTTTCATATTTAAGTGAAAAGGCTCCAAAGCCACCATAAACAGAACCGATAGGTAAGATTATTCGCGAGCTCTGTCACGAATAAGTTTGCTGCTAAAAAGAGTGCGTGATCCAATTCACCTTTACAGCACCATTATCACTTTATTGTTAGTTCAAGCCCAAAAGAACAAGCACAATATCGCAGCTTTCGGGCACCAAGCCATAACAGGATATGAATGATGAAACTTAAAATGATGTTCGGCCTTGCCGCGCTAGCCTCAACCACAGCATTGGCTGCGGGTCCACAGTGTAACCATGCACAGCTGCCATTCCAGCAGATGACACCGGTTCCATATGACAGCACTCCCTATTCGCCACAAGATACTATGCCGGCCCAGTGTAGTGACCCTATGGTCGAAGCCTATATTGCCGACTGGGAAGCAGGCAAAATCGATTTTAACAGCATCAAGTCAAATGACAGCATTGCCGTAGATCAGCGCTTCTGTAAGACCATGGACGATGATGGCAACATCATGGAAGCCAAAAACTGTGACCTGAAAAATGCGCCGGTCGGATATCTTTGGAAAGAGCTTTCAGACAGCCCAATGGTAATGGGTATCACCAATGGCGGTAAGTCGGATCATGCCCCGCACTTCCATGGTCAGCCTGAGTGTTACTATGTCGTTAACGGTGAAGGTAAGACTCTTGCCGACAACAAGTTCCAAACCTTAGGAACTGGCCAATACTTCTACATTCCTGGTGCCACTATTCACAACACACCTATCATGAGCGATAAAGGTTTAGGTGTGATGTACTGGTATCCTAAGAATGCACATTTCGATGGCTTCAAGTACTACTGGCGTAAAGACGTGAAGAACCTTCGCGTTGCAGAAGAAGCATTCGATCGTGTGGATGAGATCCGTAAACGCGATCTAAACTTAGGTCCATATGGTACTAACGAAGCTTTCTTCAAGAAGTAAATCGTTTATGATCCGCGGCCGAGAATCATCGGCCGCAATATCTCCAAGCTCAACACTCAATTCACTATCAGCCCGCAATCATTGCCGAGCCCATATATAATCGCGACATTCAGGTTAAGCCAATTAACAGGTATAGAGTAAATACTCCACCCGAACGAGACAAATCAAGCGCAATACAGTAACACTATAAAAACAAAGAGCTATTTTTCATATCCAAAGTGATCAAATTCAAAAATCAGCTGTATTTCATACGGTAATACCATTCAGTCAGCGTTCAGCTAATGTCGCTTAATATGCCCTCAACGAAACGAAATATCGATTAATTCAGAGAGTGAGAGCATATTATGAAAAACAAATCTTTAGTTCTGGCAGCAGTAGCAGCAACAGCAATTTCAGCCCCTACCTTCGCAGCAGATTGGTTCGTCGGTGGTACTGTCGGTGCACAGCAAAACAAGTATGAAGGTTCAGTCAATGTAATCGATCCAGTCGACCCAGGCTTCAGCGTTCCAATGACTGGCTCAGAGAAAGAAAACAATGCCGTATACGAACTACGTACCGGTGTTTACTTAAATGACAACAACCGTGTGTATGGTACTTACTCTTACAACTCAGATGATTTTGCTAAGCAGCAGAGCCTATTGATGTCTTATGACTACCTGGTTGCTTTAGGCGATAGCAATAAGCTTAACTGGTTCATCGGTGCAACAGCCGGTGTTAACCACGTAAGTCCTGATACAAACGAAGTAGGCTCAAGCAACAACTTCGTCTGGGGTGGTCAAACGGGTTTGATGTATAAGATCAATGACAAGCTAAGCACCGAAATTGGTTATCGCTACCTGAAGCAAGATTACGATGTATCACACTTCGAAAGTGCAATCTCACCAGCGGCGGCAACAGGTCCAGGCATTCAGTCTAACCTGTCACTCAATGACAGCCAGCAACTATATCTAGGTGTTGACTACCGTTTCTAAACGAGTCGCTTAAAAGAGCCCCGCAAGGGGCTTTTTGCTGTGGGAAATATAATAAAACATTCAACCTTACTCTCTCGTTCAACCCTCTTCCTGTAAAGCCTCTCTTCGAGAAAATTTCCCATTAAATCGAGTCAATAACAAGAAAAGCCCCACGGCTGTCACTGCAACGATAAGCCAAACGGCATAGCCTGGCAGAGCCAAATTAGTTAATTGATAACCCAAGAGGGAGGCGAAGGCCGCGATCATTGCAAAAGGGAGCTGAGTAATAACATGTGAGTGAGGCTCACAACCACTGCTGGTTGCACTCAACACACTGGTATCTGAGATGGGTGAGCAGTGATCGCCAAAAACAGCGCCAGCCATTACGGCGCTGAGCGCCGGAATCAACATAGTGACATCGACGGCTGAGGCGATCTCGCCACCTATGGGGATCATTATGGCAAATGTTCCCCAGCTGGAGCCTGTCGTAAATGCCATCACGGCGCACAATAGAAAAGTGCCGGCGAGAAGAAAGTGCTCTGAGAGGAACTGTTCGGCCCAGCCAGCCAACAACTTAGCGACACCTAAATCCTTAATCACGGCGCCGATCATCCAGGTAAAGATTAAAATACCGATAGCAAAACTAATACTCTGAATACCAGCCAATATATCCTTCACCAGCTGGCTTAAGCTACGTCCGGATAACTTAAGCAAGAAGACACTGGCCAAGGTTGCCACTATACAAGCATTTCGCATCGAACTACCGATATCAGCATTCGACAACCAATCGGTAATGCTCCAATGTTCGGACGCCGCACCTCCCGACCACAGGGTAAAACCAATCGAAGCTATGAGCAGTGTTGCCATAGGCACACCTAATAACCAGGGGCTCCCTACCTGCACAGACTCTGGTTGAATATAGGTATTAGTCAGTGGCTTAAAACCGCTACCAAACCAGGCAGCCAGCAGCGACAGACCGATAACAGTTATCGCATAAAAGTTAATTTGAGCCATCTCCATAAATGCCTGTAATGGAGAGACGGGCAGCAAGGTGATCCCAGCCAGTATCGCCATCACGTAAGGCCCCCAACTTGAAAAAGGCAGCAATGAACATAAAGGGGAGGCATTAGAGTCAACTAAATAGGCGATCTGCTCTTTGGGCATAGCGTAACGTTGACTCAATGGCTGACAGACATGGCCCACAGCGATACAGCTAAAGATCCCGTCAATAAATACCACCCAGCCTAAAAAGACCACTCCCAACCTCGCCTGCCTGCCATTTCGAATTCGATGATATAACCAATCGGCAAACGCATTGACGGCACCACCCCGTGCCAGCAGTTGAGTCATAGCACCAAGCAACACCATCGCAATTAACACATTCAAGTGCCAGGACTGCCAACTTCCATCGGCATAGACTTGCTTACCTGCCGTTACAGCTAAATATTCCAGCATCACGATGGGATCAAACGAGGCAATCATAAGCGCCCCGGAGAGTATCCCAACACCTAAAGCCACAAGAGTTCGTCTAAGTGTCAGGGCTAAAATGAGGGTCAGGGCCAAAGGTAAGAGTACGGCAATACTCGCTGTCATTTAAATGTTCCACGAGAAAGTGAAGAATAAAATAAGGGTGTTATCATAACACGCACAAAAAAAACACGATTCACACTAATTTGTATAGAATTTTTTGGACATTCAGCATAATTAACTATTCACTACTGTATCAGCACTGATAGAATCACACTACCATCCAGAAACTACTAGGACTCCCCATGAGCCTTGAACTACTGTCCAAACTGGAGACAAAAATCCAGGCAGCACTCGAAACTATTGAGCTACTAAAAATGGAGCTTGAAGAAGAGAAGCAGAAAAGCATTAGCCTGACAGAGCAAAACCAACAGTTAAGCCAAGATCTAAATTCTTGGAATGAAAAAGTCACCGGACTTGTTGGCTTGCTCAATGAAGAAGTGAGTTAAAAACAGCTATAGCATTGGCGAAGACCTAAGCAATCTTCGCTTCGCTACTTTGAGCTTCGATAAGCTCATTCAACTCCAAGATTGCCAGCTTCACATTTGGCTGGGTTCGCCTTGGTAATAAAAATCTCCCCTTCTCAAACTCTAATCGACCTAAGTCTTTAACCCAGATCACCCCAGATAAAAAAATACGCGCGTGCTTAACGATAAGCTTTGGTGCATAGACAGGAAAAATTCTCACATAGCCTCCGACCGCTTTATTATTAATATTTGGATAATACCTTGTCTTTGACAGGTGTTTTAGCCCTAGAGTTTCATTAAAAAAAATTTTTTTTTGAAAGCTTGTAAACCAAGCCTTACTACAGAAAAAATCTCATTGTCTATCAGACTAATAGCTAGCAAATAACTCTAAATTGACACTTGCCAATAAATTGACGGCCTGTTAAATTAGAATAGTTACTCAGGGTAAAACTGAGCCTGATGGCTCGATGACCGTATTTCTTGCGACCAGGAAATACGGTTTTTTTTATGGGTTTCTCAAGCGGGAGAAGAGTCAAATTCGCGGCTGTGGAACAAGATATTTAAAGAATTCGCGGCTAAAGCCGCTCCTACATGTCATACACTATGCCTAAATGTTGCCCGGAACATCATCGGCCCTTGGCCTCTTCATGAAAAAGACAGGCATAACTCTCAGCAACAAGAAGTCCAGACATAAAGCAGATTATTAACCTTGACCTACACGGATGTAGGGAATGCCAAGATGATGTCCGGAACATCATTGGTCCCTGGCCTCTCCTTGAAAAAGACAGGCATAACTCTCAACTACAAGAAGTCCAGACACAAATACCAAAGCTATCCGTCCATGGGCTTTGGCATAAGTGTTCCAGACACAAAAAAGGAGCCATTGGGCTCCTTTGATTGATATAGCAATATATCGTTTACTTCATTACAAGCTTATTTCATTGTAGTCAGGTAGTAAGCGATATCGAGAAGCTCATCATAAGACTTGATAGCGCCAGTCTCTACACGATATTTACCATTAACCACCAAGGCTGGTACGCCGGAGATTTGAGCATTAGATGTTGCGCGCTTCATCTGTGACATTTGAGCACTCACCATAAATGAGTTTGCCGCAGCATCGAAATCTTTACCCTCTACACCATTGGCGATAAACAGCTTACGGATGTCGTCACGATTGGTGAAGTGTTGTTTCTTCTCATGTATTGCAGAAAAAAGTGCATGCTCAATTTTTGCATCAACTTTTAGCTGATGAGCAACGGCGAAGGCACGTGACATCTCGATGCCCATCTCTTTACCAATAAACTCGACATGATTCTGTTTAAACACGACGCCTTCTGGCAGGTTAGCCTTAATCTTAGGCACTTCAGTCTTAGCGAAGTTAAAACAGTGCGGGCAGTAAAATGAGAAAAACTCTGCAATTTCTGGCTTAGCTGTCGCCGGGCCCTGGTTGATTACGGTGTAATGAACACCCTCTTTGTAATCGGCTGCGATGGCAGCAATAGGTGCTATCAACATAGCCACGGCAATAAGTAATGCTTTTTTCATGCTTTTATCCTTTTAACTCTAAAGCGGATTCTATTTAATTCTGTGGAGACTAACATAATCTATATTTTGAGAGTATCTCAAGCGTAAAGTTCAATTTTCTGTTACAAAATGAGTTACTGATTGCGATCAATAACCGGGTATCAGACTCAACACAGGCTCATCGAGTACCGCTAACTGCTCTTTAAAAGAGAGGATCTGTTGTTCCCAATACTTCTCTTCCGCATACCAGGGAAAGTTCATCGGGAAAGCGGGATCATCCCATCGGCGACTCAGCCAGGCATTATAATGCAGCATCCTCATCGCCCTCAGAGGCTCAATAAGGGTTAACTCTCGAGTATCAAACTCACAAAACTCTTCATAGGCTTCGAGCAGAATCTCTAGCTGCAACAATCGCTGTGGACGATCGCCGGTTAACATCATCCATAGATCCTGAATCGCCGGACCGGTACGCGCATCATCGAGATCGACAAATCCCGGACCATCCGGCGTCCATAAGATATTACTGGGGTGAAGATCGCCATGCAGTCGGATCTGTTTATGGGGCTGCTTAAACCAGATCTCTTTGGACTTTTCTAATGCCTGTTCAACGATGGTGAAATAGGGAATTACCAGCGATTGAGGTACATGGCCAGACTCTTTAAGCCAGAGCAAGGATTCATCACCCAGCATTTGTGGATTAACCACCACTCTATGCTCAAACTTTGCCTGCCGTGAAAATTGATGAATACGGCCGATAAAACGTCCGGTCGCCTCTAACTGCTCCAGATTATCAACCTCAAATGAGCGGCCACCTATCGATGGAAACAGCGCGAACCTGAACCCCTGATAATGATGCAGTGATCGCCCATCGATAATCACCGGCGTCGCGATAGGGATCTCTTCATCGACTAAAGCCTGTGAAAAGTCATGCTCCTCCTGAATCTGTTCATCGGTCCAGCGCTCAGGACGATAGAACTTAACCACATAACGTACGCCGTTATCACATCGAAACTGGTAGACACGATTCTCATAACTATTAAGCGCCAATAAACCTGTCTCGGGATATACACCCAGGCTCTCAATCGCATCTAAGATCAGATCAGGGGTTAACGCCCGAAAGTGAAAAGCAGAGCCTTGATTCACTTGACTCATAGTTGGGACTCCAGCAGGCCAGCTAAGTATTCCAGAACTTCAAACTCATCATCATTTTCAACTGATAACCAGCAGATATCACCATAAAATTCATAGTTGAGCTGCATATGCGTACCTTCAAACTCCAGTAACCACTGATGCCTGTCAGCTCCCCACTGCCTATCGAGTACACGCGAGTCGATAGCCTGAGTCAATGACTCGGCAAACGGTTCAAACTGCTCAAAATCAATAACGGCCTGAATTGACAGGCTCTTAGATTCCGGATTGAGCTGTAATGAGTCTAACTTCATTAAATATGATCTCTTTAAAATCTCTAAATTAGGGATAACTACAAAGACTCGAGCATACTATCGCAAGTCAAACCACTGTCCTCGGTAGCAACGCACAGGTGCCCACATTGAAAGCTGCCAACACCTGAGTCACTTAACCGAATCAACCCCTTTCCTTTAGCAATACATTGCTCCGATGTCGCATAGTAGCCTGAAATATTTTCACTCAAGGTTACCGACTCGGGGATCGCTTTCGAGTCAGCATAATAAAACAGTGTCCACTGCGGATCTTGGGTACAAGCAGTCAAACTTGAAAGCGACAGAAACAATAATACCAACCAACGAAAACCCATAACCTCTCCACTCATTGACGAATTCAACCCAATAAAAAAGGCGAAACTTAGTTCGCCTTATTTTACACCGCTTACGCTAATATACCTAAACCACTTAGAATCGCTTGGGTATATTAGCTATCTAATTACTTCGCCACTTTGGCCTTGGCCTTTTCGATTCGGGTAATTCTCCCTTCGAAACCGGTAACGGTACCGTCGAGCACACCATATTCGATTGCCTTTTGGCAGACCGCAATGGCGCTATCAAATCGACCATTATCATTGAGAAGTGTAGATAGATGCATGAAGCCCACCCCTTTCTCGGAAGATGGTGACTCGAGTTCTGCAAATACCAGCAGATATTCAGCCGTTAATCCCGCCCCATAAGCACAATATTGCGGTAATTTGCGTTGCTTATAACATTCAGCAATCGCCCCCAATAAAGCCTGATGTTTAACGGCTTTCCCGGTGGAGCTTCGGTAATCTGACAGAGCTTGAGATAACTTAGCGTTCATCCAAGATTCATCTGTAGCTACCACAGGAACATCCTCTGGCTCTGGCTCTGGCTCTGGCTCTGGCTCTGGCTCTGGCTCTGGCTCTGGCTCTGGCTCTGGCTCTGGCTCTGGCTCTGGCTCTGGCTCTGGCTCTGCAGGAGTATCGGCTTCTGGTTCACTCATTACAACTTCAGCCTGCACCTTAGGCGCTTCTTTAGTCTCAAAACTAACTCCCTCGTCCGGCGGAGTAGAAACCTCCTCAACCTCGACGGTCTCAGCCTTTTCCGCCGTAGACGCAGCTTCAGAAAAGGCATGCTCTTCATTCTGAACATCCTTTGCTGCAGAGGTATCGAAAACCTCTTTTTCTACAGGTTCACTAAGATCCTGTTGTTGCTCCTCTTCAGCCAGTCGCTGAGCTCGTTTATATAAATAAACCCCTAAAGCAACTAGCAAAATAATGGCTATATATTTCATTGTCGTCCACCAGTGATTGACCTTAACTCATAATACCTGACCCACTCAGTAATGCGAGTTTACCACCACCTCAAAAACAGCTGAACCAGGCAGTGGTTGAATGAGTAGGTATAAATAATCAGGCTATATTTATTCCATCTGAATATGTACAGATAGTAACCGATATTATTAATTCATTCTCTTGCTTTAAATCAAGTATTTATATCTCTTTTTCAAATAGTCATCAAAATAAAACGACTTTTATGGCGATTTAGTCCTTGTGACAAACCTTCCATTCCATAAATCTTTATTTTGCTACACTGCTTTTTTTTCTGATAACGACATTCCAGATGCAAAATATCCTCATCGTAGCCCATGAAAGTCCCTATGGAAGTGAAAAACTTTTTAATGCCTTACGTATCGCTATAGCGCTCAAAGAGCAGGAAACTGAAGTTATTAATTTAAAATTATTTTTAATGTCGGATGCTGTCTATGGCGCGGTAAAAAAACAGGTGACACCAGATTTGAGTTATAACATCCAGCAGATGTTGGACATTCTGATTGCACAGAACATTCCGGTATCCCTATGTAAAACCTGTGCCGATGGACGCGGGATCTCGCAAGAGGTGCTGATCGAAGGCGCAAATATAAGCACCTTAGGCGAGCTGACTCAATGGACACTCGATGCGACTAAGGTTATGCATATATAGCGCTTACTCTGAGCCATCCAGTTGATTAAGCGCCAACAACTGCCAGAGATATCCTCCTCCCCATTTTTTGTGCACATCTTCATACTTTACACATTCAATTTTGTTTCCTGTTCAGCCAAACGCTAAAGTACCCTAGTAAATTACTAGGGTATTTAAGCGCTTTAAACGTTAATACATTATTCTTAATATATTTCATAACATAGGTTTAAAGTTTAGGTTTCGGAGGACAATGATGGCAGAGCATGAACTTCTCAATGGCAAATTATTACGCGAGTTCCAAACCATCCAGGCTATGGTTGAGATCTACTGTAAAGCGCACCATCATAATAAGCCGCCTGAGTGTCAGGAGTGCCAGGAATTTCTCGAGTACGCCCACACACGCTTAGACAGATGTCCCTATGGGCAGATTAAGCCCACCTGCAATAAGTGTCCGGTACATTGCTACAAGCCCCATATGAAAGCGAAAGCGAGAGAGATCATGGTTTTCTCGGGGCCTAAGATGCTGCTGCCACACCCCATCATGGCTATTCGGCACCTGTTTTCTGAACGCAGCCCTGTGCCAGAGACTGTGCCGGCCGAATTCTCTAATCGACATATTCGGAAAAACAGAAAAGATCACGGCTAATCAGCCCGGGATATTGAGCCAACGACTCCATTTATCAACGCTGGCATTTGAGCGACTCCCCCCGGTTAAGAGCCAACTCAGATTGCCATTTAGAGCTGGCTTGCGTGACCCGCCTAAAATTTATTCTATATCTCTTGCATCCGGGTATCTCTTGCCATGACAATGAGTTGTTATGAATGAATTAAGCAGCTTTCTCACTCAAGGTTATTGGTGGTTGTCTCTGCTCGGCGGTATTCACTGTATCGGGTTGGGTCTTTATATTCGCTACATTTACCGAGAAAGCAGTGGTAATCACAAGCTACTTGCTGGTCTATTTAGTCTGATGGCGCTCTATTTTTTTACCGGGATGCTCAATCGAGATAACTCTCCGGCACCGATGCACCTGCTCTTTGCCTTGATCATTCCGGTGTACTTTCTCCTTATGCCTCTGCTTTACCTTTATTGCTATCGCAGCCTGCATAATATTCGTGCCCCCATAACCCTATCTAAACACTTTTATCTCCCAATTCTGATCGCCATTATCATCTTTGCCATCTCACTGCTAAGTAACAACTTCATTCCCGACACGGGGGCACTGCAGAGGAGTATCGGCCCGGGCCTCAGAGATTTCAAGATAGGCGCCGCTTTACCTGCACTGCTTAGCCTGCAGACCGGATTTTATTTCATACTCATTGTTCAGATGCTGAGAAAGTATCGGGGGCATTCAGGCTGGGCGCATCAGGAGAGTCTAAAGGATATTAAGTTTCGCTGGCTGTTAGTGCTCACTCTGGCCATGATGAGCAACTGGCTGGTACGTGCAGTCTTAGTCATCTTGCCATTTTATATGGGCGACCAAATCTCTGAGGCCACCCAGGCATTTACCCGGTTAATACTGCTGCTGACGGTCTATCTGCTCGCCCTCTATGGGCTTCAACAAATAACCAAAGCCGCCTATTTAAGGGGGCGATTCATGCGTCAATCAAAACATAGCCCGACCAATACTAAAGCCAGTAGCCAGCTCCTCGACTCTGAAGAGCTCGACTACCTTCAGCAGTTGATGCAAGAAGAAAAAAAGCACAAGTAGCTGATACGACGTGAGTCGACCTAAGCCTTGGTTTCACAACCCTCTAAAAAACATCTTACCGCCTGAAAAGAATATTGTTTCAACTCTTCATCGGTCGGAATATCCATGCCCAGAACTATGTCCTGAAAATAGTTGCCTCTGAGCAAGCCCATAAGCTGAGAGCTTGCCAATGCCGGGTCTTCAAGGACTATCTTCCCCTGCAGCGCCTGGCTCTGTAAAAATTCACTGAGTCTGTCATAGAAGCGATGAGGGCCACGAGACAAGAAAAATTCGACCAGCTCTTTGTCGCGGCGCGCTTCCGCCACTATGATGCGATACATATCAATGATAGGTTGCGAACATAATGCCCTAAGATAGTCGTAACCGAACAGGGTCAACTGCTCCGACAGGCTGGAGTCACTCTCTGTATCGAACTGAAACACGTTGCCAACCTCTTCGGTACAGCTGGTAATAACCTGAATCAATATTCCCCTCTTGCAGCCAAAGTAGCTATAGAGGGTCTGTTTCGATCCGCCACAGAGATCGATGATCTGATCTAAACTGGTCTCGGCGTAGCCTTGTTCGAAAAATAGCTTAGTCGCTACCTCTATGATTTTTTGTTGCTTTTTCAGCGTGGATGGACGCATTCCAGTACCTCTTATTCTGAGTGCCAATTAAAACAGTTCTACTCATTTCATGCAATTTATGTCCGGACTTTCACCTCTAAATACCCGTCACCCAGCCACTACAGATACCCGCCATGAACACTGTTTCTGAGTCAGTGGTGAAAAAATAACTTGATCTATTTATAACAAATCATTTATCGTACTGTCCAGTACGGTACATTAAGTGTCTTTGAGAGAGGTATCATGAATACAAAAATTAAGGCGCTCGTTATTGCGCTGGCACTGTTAACCACCACCGGCGCCACCCTTAACACCTTTATGGCCAATGCAGATAGCATCAAGACTGACAATGCTTATGTCCATGGCGAGATCACTCAAATAAGTGCCGAAGCTTCAGGAAGGATCACCGAAATTTTTGTCACCGATAATCAACTCGTTCAAGCCGGTGACCTTCTGGCCACAATCGATCCCCGGGATTACCTTGCCCGTAGGGAGCAAGCCAGAGCAGCCCAATCCATGGCAACAGCTTCTCTAGAGAACAACCTTAGCCGAACCGAATTGCAACGCGTCAAGATCGACGAAACGGCAGCCTATCTTGAGGTCGCTAGTGCAACCTATGGGTTGGAACAAAGAGAGTTGCGACGCTATTCAGAACTGGTTAAAACCGGCGCGGTCAGTAAGACACTTCACGATGCACAAACCAATAAGGCCAGGATTGCCAGCGCCAACCTGGAGGCGGCAAAGCTCAAGCTTACTGCCGCAAAATATCAGCTCATCACATTACAAACCGAGCGCGCACAAATTGTTGCACAAGAGCAGCAAACCCGTGCGGCATTAGAGCTGAGTGAACTCGAATTACAAGACACGCAAATTTTAGCGCCCATCACCGGGCTTGTCGGTAACCGCTCGCTACAGCTTGGCAAATTTGTCAAGGCAGGCTCCGGCGTGCTGGCCATAGTGCCTATCGATAATTTATGGGTGCAAGCCAATTACAAAGAGACTCAGCTGACTCATATAAAGACCGGACAAGAGGTCGAGGTATTATTGGATATGTTTCCCGGCACTGAGTTTAAAGGCAGAGTAACCAGTACCTCTCCCTCTACCGGAGCCCAATTCAGCCTGCTGCCACCCGATAACGCCACCGGTAACTTCGTTAAGGTGGTTCAACGCGTACCGGTTAAGATCCAGCTCGAGATCCCAAAGGCGCTTAAGGGGCGTGTCGTACCAGGGCTTTCGGCAGAAGTGACTATAAATACCGAAAGCGACTCCGATGTGCTTGAGCAGAAGGGATAAGCAATGAGCCGCCGTCATGAACTTATACTGCTGGTCACTCTGGCCATGATCCCCTTCGGTATCACCTCGGCAGTCTATAATGCCACCGCAGCCGAAATAGCGGGCTCACTCGGGTTATCTGCCGATGATACCTCTTGGTTGAATATTTTCTATATTTTGGCACAACTGCTCGTCCTGCCACTCGCATCCTGGCTCATATACCGTATCGGTGCCACAGCAGTGCTTATCGGTGGCGCCATATTTGGTCTGGCCAGCACCTTGATACTGGGATTCACCTCGGGAGTGCCGGCACACTTTCTGGCTTGGGCCGGATTAGGAGTGGCAGCCAGCGCTATGCTGGTTGCGGTACAGGTACTTGTACTACGTAATCTATCCCTCAAGGATATCGCACTGGCCGAAGGCTGCATGTTGCTGATGACGACCCTATTGCCTATGGGGGTTTACCCCTGGCTACTGGCGGAGCTGGCCGAAAGTGGACTATGGCAGCTATTGTTCGCCGCTCAAACGAGCCTATATATCATCTTACTGGCCTGGCTGTGGGTGCGCCCCTTCCATGACGAAGACAAGGTGATCCCCGTCAGATTCAACCTGCTTCAGGCAGGTCTTATGGCAGGGGCTATCACAGGAGCAGTTCTGGTACTGATGCGTGGCCAGTTTTATAACTGGTTTGACAGCCAGGTCATCATTAATCTGGCCCTAAGTACTGCAGCGCTCTCACTCCTGTGTGTGCTAGCCATCAAGAAACAGTGGGGGCGGGGTGAATTTATCCGCAGTGATGTGTTAAGCCCAAATAAGAACAAGGTCTCCATGTACAACGCTGCCCTTGCCGGATTCGCCGTATTGGGGACATCTATGCTTATTGGGGTTTATCTTGGCAGCGTGCTCAAGTATAGCCACAGCGAGCAGGGCTGGGTTCAGCTACCCGCCTTCGCCAGCATGTTCCTGGGGCTCCTGGTCAGTATCTGGGTCAGCAATCACCCTAAAATAAAGGCCGATGCAGTGGTTCCCGTTGGGGTCTTGCTAATCGTGCTTTCCAGCCTGTTCCTCTCCAGTAGCAATGCAGCAAGTGGCGCCAGCGATCTGCTACCGGCGCTGATAGTACGCGGTTTCGGAGTAGGCTTGCTCAATGTGACGGTATCTATCTCTATTCTTT
>Ga0209272_10001376_pt1 | contig 15463 bp, 11 predicted proteins | sample tdDd002_FD_187125 | JGI IMG/M metagenome (GOLD analysis project Ga0209272, IMG submission 187125) | Marine sediment microbial communities from the Atlantic coast under amendment with organic carbon and nitrate - tdDd00.2 (SPAdes)... | ecosystem: Environmental > Aquatic > Marine > Coastal >... | reverse complement strand
TTAACCAGGACGGTATTAACGATCGACTACAAGCCAGTAGTAAAGTTGAGACCGGTATAGATGGGGCCGGTGCGATTAACCTTCTGGGTTTGTTAGGGCTTCTTTGTGTGGCGCTGATACGTCGAACCAAGGCCTGTATAGTCATGCTTCTTTCTGTTCTCGCGCTGTTTTCGGTCACGGTACAGGCAAACGAGTCATGCGCTTTGGAGGGGGCGGTCCAAGAGAGTGGTTGCTGGTACTTGGGAGCGGGAGTCGGTGTCTCACGTTTGATGCCTGACAAACACGATACCTCCTGGCGGGTGAGTGACAGCCAGAATACCGCCTTTAAGTTGCTTGCCGGCTATGGTTTTACCGAGCACTGGTTTGGTGAGATAAGTTATGAAAACATGGGAGCGGCGAGTCTGACCAATGCGAATCCAGCCATAAAAGATAGACCTGAGATTGGTTACAGTGCTTTTGGCGGGAGCCTGGGTTACTGGTTGTTTGAACAGAGCAATACCTGGAATCTTTACGCCAAGACTGGACTGGCTTTCCTGCAGACCGACACTGGCCCTTATGTCGAGCAGAGTCACAGTCGTCAATGGACGCTTGGAGTGGGTGCGCAATGGCGGTTTAGCGATCACTGGTTTGCCCGAGTCGGTATCGATGCCTATGATCGTGATGCACGTGTCGTTGGTTTGACCATAGGCAGGTACTTTGGTGGCAGTGCAAAAAGTGTGGTGAAACATGTTGAACCGGCAGTGATTGTAGCCAGTTCTAGCATAGTGCTAGATCATGATAATGATGGTGTTACTGATAAGATGGATCTGTGTCCGACCACTGCTGCTGAGGCTGTAGTTGATGAAGATGGTTGTCCCTTGTTAGAGACAATCACGCTGCATGTTCAATTCGATACGGCATCTTGGGTCGTTAAGCCTGCTTATCTTGAACAAATAAACTCAGTGTCTGAAAAACTAAAACAGTTTAAAAAGGCCCGCTTCACCGTCGAAGGGCACACCGATTGGCAAGGTAAACAGGCTGATAATCAAATATTATCTGAGCATCGTGCTGAAGCCGTAGCCGAAATTTTGATGCAAAAAACAGGGATGGATCGCGACAGATTTACTGTGGCTGGACATGGAGAGTTGCAGCCTAAGGCGGACAATAATACAGACGAAGGACGCATTGAAAATCGCCGGGTAGAGATCAGAATTGACAATCGCTAGATAACTACTCATACACAATAGGGGCATTTGATGTGCCCCTATTGCTGTAGAGAGTTTTTCTGTTCTACTCAAAAACTCTGAAATAGAATATAGACAGAGCCTGATACTAACTCTGCAGCCAAGACTCGACGAGTTCACGGGTCGGAACACTGCCCTTGTGTATCAGTTGCTCATCTATGATCACTGCGGGTGTCGACATTACCCCGTACGCCATGATTTGTGAGAGGTCCTCAACCTTCTCAAGATTGATTTCTACCCCGTTTGCCTCGGCTATCTCTTTAATCATCTGAGCCGTTGTTTTGCAGTTGGTACAACCTGAACCTAAAACTTTGATATTTTTCAAAATACTATCCTAATAAGTGTGGAGAGAAAGCATTGAACACCCAACCAACAAGGGTAAAGGCAGTCAACAGAACAAAAAACAGGGTCGCTAACAGACGCCATTGCATAACCTGTTTCAGTAAGATGAATTCGGGAAAGCTGGCTGCAACGGTACTCATGCAAAATGCCAACGTGGTACCAATGGGCAACCCATTGATGATAAGGCTTTCCATTACAGGGATAACCCCAGTAGCGTTAGAGTATAGCGGGATCCCGAGCAGCACAGCTGCAGGCACCGACCACCACTGTCCCTGACCTAAATGAGACTCTATCCAGCCTGCGGGAACAAAACCATGAAGCGCCGCACCAAGCCCTACACCGATAAAGACCCACTTCCATACCCGTTTGAAAATTTGAATTGTTTCCTGTTTCGCAAACTCATGTCGCGCTTTGAGCGTCAGTTTTTGAGTCGGGGCCTGATGAACTTGAGTATTTTTAGTCTGTTGACTCTGACCACGTTTTAAGGCGTCGGCGGCAAAAGATTGTAACCAACGTTCAGCCTTGATCGTATCGAGAAACAGACCACCTAACATGCCTACTGACATGCCTACAACAATGTAAAGCAGGGTGAATTTCCACCCCAGCAGGCTCATTAAGAGTAATACTGCGACTTCGTTGATTAAAGGTGATGTGATAAGAAATGCCATCGTGATCCCAAGTGGGATCCCTGCAGAGGTGAAGCCCAAAAATACAGGAATACTCGAGCAAGAGCAGAAAGGCGTTACCACACCGAACATCGAGCCAAGCATATAGCCGACAAAGCGATTTTTACCCGCCAGGTAATCACGAACCCGCTCGACATCTAACGAGGCCCGAATGACCCCGATGACATAGATCATCACTATCAATAGGACAAATATCTTGCTGGTATCTTCTAAAAAGAAATGTGCCGCATCGCCCAGCTTCGTCTCGGCTTGTAAGCCGAGCAGTTCGAAGACCAGGTAGTTGGCAAATTCAGTGAAAATTTGGAACATTGATTACCCCATTCTCTCTTTGAATCACATATTTTTCAGACTAATGATTTGATTGGAATTCATTCAACCTGAATTTGACTTACCTATAAGACGAAACTAACTAGCAAAGGATGCACAAAAAAGAAAATAATTTTACTTTCTTGGTGTGTAGCAGCAAACGTTTTGATTTTCATCCAGTTTGACTTGGCAGGAGTGGCTAAGTTGTTGCTTAAGTTTTAATCGAGCCCTAAGCAGACGTGACTTTGTTGCCGGCAGGCTGAGTCCGTGGCGAGTGGCGAACTCCCGTTGGCTCATGCCATTAATGTCACAGTCTTTGAGTAATTGACTGTCTTGGGGGGAAAGTTCATTTAATACCCGAGGTAAACAGTGGGCTAATTTGTCGATGACATCATTATCGATGACAGCAAACTCTGGCTCTTCTAATGCCACCCCTTCAACCATAGGGTGCGCTTGCTGCTTCCTGGCATGGTCAATCACCAGATTTCCAGCGACTCTGAATAACCATGCCTTTGTATTTTGAATATCGCAGAATGCTTGTTTCTGGTCCATGGCGCGAATAAAGACATCATGTAATAGGTCTTGGGCCAAGGAGTCGTCATGGGTTTGGCTTTTTAACCAGAGTGACAGCGGGCTCTGGTATTGAAGCCAGGCTTCCATCAAGCAGGGCATGGTGCTGTTTTCACGCATTTTCAATCTTGGTACTCTCACCGGATAAGGATTAATTTTTAGCGCCAATTTACTTAAAAATAGGCGCCGATTATTACTCACTTTATTGATGAAAAAGTAACATATTTGTCATTGGGAACAAAACTTGTCGATAGAAAGTGAGAGAAGGTAACAGATCCGGCGATTAGCTTAATCACGAATAGCACCTTAATCGCAAATGGCGCTCTTCTCCATCTTCAACTCCGCGAGTTGCAATGTTAAAACAGGTCTCTTTGTGCAGTTTTGCCAAAATTACGATTTCAGGGTCCAGTTTCCCGTTGTTTGCAAATGCATCTAAAATATTGCTCACTTCCACCAATGGCATCCCATCTCTGTAAGGCCTGTCTTGAACCAGAGCCTGAAAAATATCGGCCACGGCAATGATCCTGGCCTCAATGCTCAACTCTTTTTTGTTAGGGTGGAAAGGATACCCTGCACCATTTAGGCCCTCATGATGAAATGCTGCCCATTGAGCGATCTCTTCGAGTCCGTCTATATGTCTTAGAATTTCATAGGTTTCATAGCTGTGCTGTTTCATTATTGACTGTTCGATCTCGTTGAGTGGTCCGGGTTTTTCTAAAATGCGATCTGGCGTGTGAAGTTTGCCGAGATCATGTAGTAATCCGGCAACTTCAATTTTTTCACAACGTTCAGTAGGTAAGCCGTAAATAGATGCCAGGTAGTGGGCTAAATGGCTGACTTTTATGGAATGCTGAGCCGTGAAAGGACTCTTCTGATCGACGACATAAGCCAAGATTAATGAAAGTTGTTTGAGCTGAGGAATCGTCAATGTGTGGCTACTTTTTAATTGCCCCATGTCCCATGTATAACGGGTGATATGACGATTCTCCAATGCTATCCAAAAAGCTTCTGATGTTTCTATCTGCGTGAAAGCCTCTACGAGGGACGCTTCAAAATAGGTACCGGCATAGCTGGAAATCGTTTTTACTATCTCCTTTCTTGCGAGCAAAATATCGGTTTCATAGTGAGTGGCAGCCATCACATCGATACGATCGGAAAGAAAAATAAGGTTGGCCATAAGAGCATCTTGTGGGGAAACAGTTAATTCACTGAGCTCTTTCCATGGTGTGTGGTGATACAAAATTGGCACGGCAAACTTTGAAAGCGGTTCAAAGTCATTTAATAAGCGATAGCCAATCTTGCAGTGTATATCCGCATCATTCCAGTCAAAATGGTTGACCAGATTAGCATGCATCTGTTCGGTGGATACGCCGCAATCATGAAGTAATCCCAACTCGAATGAGTATTGTATCGCTTCGTCGCTAAAATCAAGCTGATGGGTAATTTGGCTGGCAATATAGCCGACACGCTTTCCATGATTTGTATCGTTCATTCCGACTAGAGAAACGGCAGTTTCTATAGCGAGAATCATCTGGCGTAGATCTATTTGTAACTCAGAATAAGAACTCACTGCACCACCCTGATTTTATAGCTCTTATACAAACGAGTACGAGCTACAAAACTCCATGTGAATTGTCTTCTTATTGAAACGAAAACTACTCCTGAACTTGTATTATTGAGTTTAGTTCAACTTTTCCTTTTGTGGCCAATACTCAGCTGAATGCGTTTTGTGCAGGCTAAGCACTCAGCTTGAAGTGAGAGCAGGCTTCTTGCAAAGATGAACTCGACTCCATCAATTGATGACATTGGTTTACTGTCTCCACCGCCGTTTGAGAGGTCGAGTGAATAACACTATCAATGTCATGTAACCCTTGGTTGAGCTCGACAGCCGCTGCCGTATGTTCTTCAGTGCCTTGGGCGACGAGCGACATCTGCTGGGCGGTCTCATTCATCTGGTCCACGATCCGATTGAATGTGGCTGCACTCTGGAGTGAGTCGTGTTTTCCAGTACTAATTTTATTTATGATCTCCTTGATTAATATCGAGCTACGCTCCGCCGCCTCACTCGATCGTAGCGCCAGATTACGTACCTCCTCGGCTACCACCGAAAACCCACGTCCATGTTCGCCGGCTCTCGCGGCTTCAATCGCGGCATTTAGAGAAATTAGATTAGTCTGTGACGCTATCTGAGTAATGTCAGCCATGATCTGCTCTATTCTGGATCCGGAGTGAGCGACCTCTTGCATGGATTGAGTTAGCTTTTCCATGGACTCTAATCCAAGTTTCGCTTCGTTTAAGGCCTGTTGAGAATGTGAATGAAGACTCGAGACTGAATCAGAATTCAAGGTGATCTGGCTTTCAATCTGATTCATTGCGGCACTCGTTGATTCGATTGACTTAGCCTGAGTACTGGTTCCTTCGGCGACCAAGTTTCCGTGCAGTGCTAACTGCACCGAACTGCTATCGATCACACTGGCTTTATTAATCACGTTAGCAATGATTTGGTTTAGGTCATTTTGCATTTTTTCCAATGATTGGCCTAGTCTGTCGACACTACTGCAGGGCACTATTTTTCCGGTTAGATTACCGTTTGCGATGTCACCGGCGTGTGAGATATGATTTTTTTGCACCTTGATCAGCCGTTGTAATGCATTGGCAATTTGACCTAGCTCATCTCCTCTATTTAGCAGGTTTATCCATGGCGTCTTTGAAACTGATTGGAGTTCAATATCGCCTTTTGCAAGATCATCGATAGCCGATACTAAAAGGTGGATTTTTCCGGAAATATGATTGATTAATAGTATTAACACACCTAAAACGACGATTGCAGTTAACAAGGCTATGGCTAAGTTTGAGTATATCATTCTATTTTTAGCTGTAAGTATCGGCGAGTACTTACTACCCGATATGACAATCCAGCCTGTATTCTTCTCTTTCTCTATCCACCCTGTGTAGGGCTCATCACCCTCGTGCCATTCGATGTGCCCGCTCTGTTTACAAAGGGAGGAGTATCGCTGACTCTTATCTCTTACTAACTCTGGATTCGGGTGGGCCAGGGGGGTGCAGTTGCTGTTTAAAATGAAGCTTAAGTTATTCTGATCTTGCTCTGTGATATTAATGTAGCGGTTGTAAAACTCGCCCAAAGGTAAGCTGATAAATAGCACATCTTCAAATCTGGTTCTTGCCGAAATAGTCAGTAAGGGTTTACCGTCAATACGGCTCAATCTGGGCGGGGCAACATAAAGCTTAGTGCCCTGTTTAATTTCATTGAAGTAATTCATCTTTCGGTAGTCTGAGCCGATTCTTTTGGGGTTGCTGGCCGATATCGCAACTCCATTGGTATCGAGCAGTGCCGCGTTTCTAAGGTGATAGTTAGTTGCAAATCGAGTTAAGCTTTCCGAGAGTTCCACTGCCTCTTCGGGGCTTTGTTTTAGTCTACTCACTTCGGGAGCATTTTGAGCCAGGGAGGTTGCGAGCTGAGTGTTCAAGAAATACCAATTACTCAGGTTTTTAACGAGTAGTGCATGGGACGATTTTACTTTAACTTCGTTGAGTTGGTGGATCTGTTGACTGGACTCCTGAGTCGAGAAGAATGTCACGCCCAGCAATCCAATTAAGATCACCGGGAGAACACAACGAATAAATTGCCCTTTTATCTGCATCACACACCTCAAATCGATTCTGATGTTATATTTTATTTTTACATGTTAATAGGCGTGTTTGTATGATCTGGTCGTGATTAGTTTGTTTTTGTTGGCTGTTAATTAGGTTCGAGTTCACAGTTTTATACTTGTCTGAAAGATTATAAGGCTACTTAACGAAAGCAAGGTGAACTGTTAATATCGACTCACTTTTAGCAATCCACTTTTAGCAATCCATTTTGGAGTTCGTTTGGCACCTAAATTGTTACAAGCTTGTTCATTGCCGACAGTTGAGCTCTACTTTTGTCCTTTGGATATTACCGCGATGAACTTTGCACAAGCTCAAATCATCCAATCTTGGTTGAGTGAAGAGGAGTCGATAAAGGTATCGCGTTATATTCAGCTTAACGCACGAGATAAAGGGTTAATGGTACGCGGATACCTGCGTGGTATCTTGTCTATCTGCTCTGGATATAAACATGATGAGCCAATGGGTGACAAGGGCATAGCCCCCGGCGATTGGCACTTTCAATACGGAGAGAAGGGGAAGCCAAGCCTGGTTCCTAAGCAGAGGGAGATGACGGGGCTGGAGTTTAATATCAGCCACAGCGGTGATTGGTTAGTCATCGCCGTGATCAAGTTGTCATGTGGTCAATCAGGCTCTTTAATGCCTGCATCTATGGTAGAGAGCATCGAGCTGGGCGTCGATATTGAGCGCTCTCGGACGAGTACCAATATTTATCCGATATTGAATCATTATTTTACTAAAGATGAGTCTGAGTCGTTATTGGCGTTGAATGAACATGAGCAAGGTTCGCGATTCTTCGATCTCTGGGCGCTGAAAGAGTCTTATATTAAGGCTAAAGGCTTAGGTTTAGCCTTGTCACTCAAATCATTCAGCTTTGGGTTTAGCCATGTAATGAACCAAGAATTAGCCCTATATGAAGATAACGCGCTTATCGAAACATTAAGTTTGCTGAGTAACCTGGAGCTTAACCTTCATAAAGAAGCGCCTATTTCTGAGTCGAGTACAGATGTAGTAAGATTGCCAGCAAGTGATGAGTGGTCAATATTTCTAGGACGGTTAAATTCTGAGTATCGTTTCGCCATCAGTATCGGCTTAGCAGGTGACTTGGATTTAGAGGCGCATAAAATGAGTCTGGGCAGTTTGCTGGCCCAATACCTGTGATCCGTTAGTCGTGTAAGGGGATGGGAAAAAAGAGCAGGGAGTTAAGCTATCAATAGCGTTAAACCTGCTCAAAAGGGAGTGAGAAGAGAGCCTTTTGTTTAATGTATGCCCTACTTAAACCGTATCTCTGATTTTATTTTCAAAAACAGAGCCGACCCTCTAATGCACTTTTTGCCTGATACAGCTAAGTACTAAGTTCTAGCTACTTAGTACTTATGCTTAGTCCTTTTTTAGTACTTAGCTTGAAGCGTTAGCCATAGCTTATCGGTATCATTTGAGAAACCATAACCAGCATCGGCGCCGCTGAAACTGGCATATTTAACACCTACACTGTAATGCTTAGCGAATGGATATGTTGCTGCAACGCCCCATTCCTTACCCATGTCGATGTCGCCGTAGTCAGATTCGAACTTGTGATATTTTGCCAGTAACTTAAGACCTGCAAGTTTTGCAGTTAAGATAACATGGGTATCTACAATACCATTCTCCCAGTTCCCCTTGCCGCCGAATAGGAACTTATCTGTCCAACCGTTGAAGGCATGTAGTGTTGCCAGCGGAGTGATGAATCCGGCTGCGCCGTCATCAGATCCCAGCACTTCGTAGCCAACTTTAGCACCGAATGCATCGAAACCAATTCCTGCACCTAGCTTGTAGTAGTTAGCTGTATATTTAGTTGGGTTATCGCCACCTTCTGATTGCTGGGCATACTCAGCTTCATAGCTAAGCTTAATTGCATCTAACTTGAGCTTACCTGTTGCACGAACACCATAGGTATCGGTAGAGAAAGCTGCAACATTGGTGTTATCGATCAGGTATGCGTAACCTGTGATATTGGCGATATCACCCGCTTTATAGTTCAGGTTGAGCAGGCTTGTTTCGTTTGTGTGAGACTCTTTTCCTGAACCTTCAGGGAAGATACGGTTGACATTATTCACGTATGAGTAGTAAGCCGTTAAATTTTCTATCGCAGTGTTCTTTACCGAGAATGCATCGTAAGTTTGTTCATTCTGACGGAAGCCTACACCACCAACGAAACGTTGGTTGTCCAGCAAGATACGCTGACGACCATATTTCAATAGTGTTTCTGCAGGTGCCTTATAACCAATGAAGGCCTGGTTAATTTGCGTGTACTCATAATCGGCAATGAGCGGCTCATTATCGGTTGAACGAACATCGTCAACTTCTGCTAGCGCGAAGAAGTTATAGATATCACCTGTCTTGTAATTTAAGCGAGTACGTATGGTTGTTTGGTCTTGCTTATCGACAGTATCGACATCGGCTTGTTCGAAACGTAAACGGAATTGAACTTTTACAGCAGAATCATCAATAAAAGCTTTCTTTAGTGGGTCGACAGTGTCAGCTGCGACGGCGGAAGAAGCTAAACCAGCTATGATTGCTAGGGTAAGTGCACGAACTTTCATTTTACAGTCCTTTTGTTTCATTATTGTTTCGTCATCATCTCAGGAGTGTTATACGCCTTGTTCGGCTATGGTTTTCTTGATCTTAATCAAGTCTTGAGATTTTTTTACATCTATAGTGGTTAATTGTGATTAAGATCAATAGCTTATACTTACAAAGAGGTACTCCTAAAGAGGTATTTCTTTGACTTGTACTAAAGCCGCTTCCGGTGAATTGTTTAATCTTTGTTTGTGGCCGCTTTACTTATGTAACAGATATTTCCGCTCTGAGTGTTATCGCTCAGTTCTGTTTACGATGCAGGATCTGAGGAGTTGTGGGCAGATTTTTTTGAAGGGCGAGGTTTGAAGTTTTGAGTATGGTCACGCGAATAGAGCGTTATCTTGGAATGATTGAACGTACGGAAAAAGATATGAAAAAGCCCCTGATACTCGTCGTTATCTGTCAGAGGCTTTATGGGAAAGATGACACTTAATTGAAAGAGCTTTTCAGTTAGTGAGCTTTCAGAGGGACAATTTCAAATTCGCTGTCAAATTCCACTAAGGTTGATGCAATCTTATTAAAGGCCTCTTTGTCACCCGACATCGTCGCCTTACCTTGGTCTAACAGCGTTTTTATCTTCGCTGTTCCTAATAATATGCGAGTGATATCGGTCTGATTGACCGTTAGCGTAGCATCTGCTTTTTTAGTTTGATTTACCTCGATATTGCTCAAGTTGCCGTTACTCATCTCGACATAGAGTATTTTGTTATTGTCCGGAGTGACTATATTCATCGTGATTAGCCCAAGTTCGGCGGCTTTCAGACTATCGACTTTCACGGCCAAAAAGTCAAACAGGGTTGGCAGATCCATCTCGCTGATGACATCGGCTGAGGCGGTTTTTGGGGTGCCCGGCTTAATACCGACTCTTAGCTCTTGAGCACCGGTCAGATAGATATTTCTCCAGCCTGCTCCCTCGGCTTGATAACCTAGCTGCTCATAGGTATCGGCAAGGAGTTCACGTGCACTTTGGTTATCCGGATCGGCCATCACTACTTTGTTGAGTGCAGTGGCGACGAAACGGTATTCCCCCTGGGAAAAATCGGCCTGAGCTTTAGTCATGACCGTCTCTGCCCCGCCCATGTACTCGACAAATTTAACTGCCTCTGGGTGATTCGGCAGGGGATTGAGGTTAGCCGGGTTCATATCAAAATACCCCAGATACATGTTATACACAGCTTTAGCGTTGTGGCTGTATGTCCCGTGATAGCCATTAGTATGCCAAGCTTTAAATATTGACTCAGGGATAACCTCTTGGATCGCATCACCAATGTCTTGAATTGTTACCCCCTGATTAGCCAGACGAAGCGTTTGATTATGAACGAAGCCATAGTTATCACGCTGTAGCCTGAGGAAATCATTGATTGCTTCATTTCCCCATATAGGAGCTGAGTGAGAGGCAAACAGGGTTTGAACGTCACCGCCGAAGGCATTAATCATCTCATTGATATCTTTTGACCACTTCTGGGAGTCGCGCACTTTAGCGCCGCGTAGGGTATAGACGTTGTGCATGCCCTGATAGGTGAGTTCTGCAGTCCACAGAGCCTTCATCGAAGGGATGTAAGTGATCATCTCTGATGCGCCTTCGGTGCCGGAAGCATCCATAAATATCATCTCCAGGCCATCGATAGATAAGGTTTCCCATTTTCCATCGCCATTGAGGGTGTGATCGGGTTTAACGTAAGTGATCTCACCTTTTGATATTCCCTTACCGAGTGCAGCATCGACGATGCCATGGTCATGCTTACCCAGTGTCGCCCCATATTGATAGGCGGCTCGTCGACTCATGGCGTTGCCGGCTAATACATTTTCATCGACTATCTCTTTAGTGATGTTGTTTGATCCATACACTTTGACATTTGGATAGAGCTCCTGCACGCCACGAGCGCCGCCGAAGTGATCGGCATGACTGTGTGAATAGATCATCGCCACAACGGGAAGATCGCCGTCTTTGGGAAGATTTTTCATGGCAAACTCAAGTGACAACTTTGCCGCTTCTTTTGTTAGCAATACATCGTAGGCTATCCAGCCGTTATCGCTGCGGATCAAGGTTAAATTCGAGAGGTCGGTACCGCGGACCTGATAGATGCCATCACGGACCTTATATAGACCATTTGCAACCATGTTAAGTTGTGCCTGACGGTGTAACGACGGGTTTATTGAATCCGGTGCTTTATCAGTGAGGTATTCGAATTCAGATCGCATGATGGCAGCTGTTTTCTCGTCAAGCTCGGCTATTAAGTTTTTTGAAGACTGCTCAAATGCGGCGGTATCATTGAAGTTTAATGTCTTAGCCATTGCCTTGTTGATGTTGGCAGTGTGTAGGGTTGCATCTTTCCCTTCATAGCTTACGCTGATGTGATCATGCTCGTGTTGCGCGGCGAATGCGTTAAACGAAAAGCAGGTCATGATCGATATGGCAATAAGTGATTTTGTCATAATGTTTACCTTTAAATATTGATTAAATTGAAATCGAAAATACGTTGAAATCACATCAGGTAACCCTTGAGTCGCTGCTGGGGCTGATTAATTGAACTTAGTATACGGCGGCTAGATTCATTTATAATTGGGGCTGAATGACTATGTAATATTCATATTGTGAATGCCAATCGGGGTTTATCGCTTAATGTGTGAGTCAACTCGCTCTGTTTGTGAATGAGGCTGGAGTGGGCCGGTGATGGCTCTTGTGAGCTGTTATTTTTGAACACATAAAGCTGGTGGTTTGGTTGAATTCATCGAATTAGAGCGTTAACCTTATGATTAATATTTACACTATGAATGTATAAGGGCGTTATTCATGCCGCAGAATAAGCATTTTGATCTCAATTTATTACGGGTTTTTCTGGTGGTCTGTCGAAAAGGTTCTTTTACGCTTGCCGCCGAAGAGCTGGATCTGACTCAGTCTTCGGTTAGCAATGCGATAGCGCGCCTGAAAGCCGTGGTTGGCGAAGACCTTTTCCTGCGGGTTGGAAGAGGGATCGAACCCACTGCGACGGCGAAACACCTGTATGAGCAGTTAGATGGTCCTCTATTATCAATTGAGAAAGTTATTCTTGGTATGGAGTCATTTGACCCGGATAAAACCACACGTCAGTTCAGGGTCTACGCTAACGATGTGGTTATCCGTACCCTGCAAGCACCACTGGAAAAGATGATTGAAGGTTTAGGCATAGATATTATTTTTTGTGAACCACCGAGTCAGGATAGTGAGCTGGAAACTGCTTTGCAGATGGAACAGGTCGATATGGTTATCGATGTTAACTTTCCGCAGCAAGCTTCGCTCTCAAGACAGAAGGTAATGGAAGACAGTTTAGTGTGTGTGGCCGCAAATAATCATCCAAGAATAAGAGGCCAGATCACTCGAGAGCAATATTTCAGTGAGAAACATGTTTTTATGAGATTACGCAGGGCCAACCTAACCATTGCTGATCTATTCACTACTGAGGTACTTCCTAAGCGACAGATGCACAGTGAGCAATCATCGTTATTAGGACTATTGGCAACCATAGCTAAGAGTCAGGCGATTGGCTTGTCTACGAAACGATATGCACAGGAGTATGCCCAAGCATTGGGTTATCAAGTGTTAGAGGCACCGATTGAGGCGCAGCCGATTGAGATCTATATGGTGTGGAAGACTAAGCTAACGCAAAACCCGGCACATAAATGGTTAAGGGGGACTATCTTAACCGCAATAGAAGATGCAAACTTGATATCGTCCGGTTAAGCCGAGCCATGTCGTTGGCTTGCTTTGGTGAATGTTGATTTTATCTACATTTAGATATTGATAGGTCTCAGTGTTGCAACTTGCTTACTTTGTAGTGCTAATCGTGTTCGTTCTTATACTAAAGAGCCCCATACCTCTATCGGGCTCTGTATATTGTGTGTGACAGGTTATACCGATTGGTATTATTGTCTGGCTAATCTGTGACTCTCGGGTGGGTTCTCAAAGTCACTGCGGTAGGGATTGATATCCAAGCCCCCGCGGCGGGTATAACGTGCGTATACCGTCAATTTAGCACAGTTGCAGAAGCGTTTAAGATCCACAAAAATTCGCTCGATACACTGTTCGTGAAACTCATTATGTTGACGAAAAGAGATGAGATAACGCAGCAGTTTCTCGCGATCTATCTTAGGTCCCTGATATCGGATCATCACACTTCCCCAGTCAGGCTGAGAGGTGATGAGACAGTTAGATTTAAGCAGGTTCGAGTTGAGTGTCTCAGCAACCATCGCCTTGTCATCTGTGCTGCCTTGCAAATAATCTGGGTTAAAACTGTAATCGTTGACGTCAATGTCAAGATCGTCGATACAGGTGCCTGGTAGCTCGACGACACGTTGAGTGGAAAACTGTTTTGGCTCGAGTACTCTAACTAAAACCTCACCCTCTGCACATTGACTCAAATCATCAGCCAGTGTGGTTTGAACCTGCTTTACGCTGTCAAATTTGGTTTGATTAAAGGTGTTAAGGTAAAGCTTGAATGATTTCGATTCGATCAAGTTCTGACTTTCATAGCTTAGATGAAACTCGGCTATTGCAACCATAGGTTTGCCTTTGGCATTGAGCCATGACAATTCGTAACCCGTCCAGATATCGGTTCCATGAAAGGGTAGCGTTTCATTTAGACCAATAGCATCGCGGTTAAGCTTACGGGGGACCCCTTGCAGCAGAGATGCGTCGTACTCAGCCTGATAGCCTGTCGCTTTACCAAGCGTGAGTTCAGACAGAGCTTCTGCACCAGTGTAAGGATCATGAACTTGTGTCATCAATAGGTTTTCCATGTCAAAATAGCACTACATTATACTTAAATTTTGGACTTCTGCTAAGTGTCTTCTTTACCTGCATTAGATAATTTTTTTAAAATATATCACCAAGCTTATACAGAACAACTAGGTGAATCCCCGCGGTATTACCCCCAAGGTGAAGATTCTCTCTGTATCGAGGGGGAGTTTGATGTCAGTGCGAGTCATGACAATACGGTAATGTGGCGGCCGGTAAAAAGGCAAGAGAACGGATCTTTTCACAATGTCGACAGCGCTCTGGAGATCACTCTACGAACTGAAATCAATGCTTTCTTTGGTGAATATTTTTCCGCCCCTCTGTTATTTAACTCCCAGTGGGGAGAGGGCGAGTTATTACAGGTTTGGAACGAGACTGATTTTGAGTATCTGCAGCAGAACATGATTGGTCATCTGATGATGAAGCGAAAGCTGAAACAAGCGCCAACTTGGTTTATCGGAGTGTTGGGCGATGGCGATAGGATGTTAACGGTCGACAATAGCGATGGCAGCGTATGGATTGAGGTACCGGGTGATGAGCCCTGTGAAAAACTAAGTGATAGCTTGGATGGATTTATTGCCTCTTTAACACCGAGAGTCGCTCCTCCGGAACTTCATGTAGAGGAATCTATGCCTGAGCTTGATCATCCGGGGATCTGGCAGCGTATCAAGTTGATGTGGCGTAATTTAAGAGGTCATTAGATTCTAGATTCTAGGACCTAGTTCCTAGAATCTAACCCTAGCCCCTTCTTTTAAAGATGATCCCAAGAGATATTTGAGACAATTCTGCAAGTATCACAACGGAAATGAAACAGATCCAGAAGTGGTTCTTCGAGTAACCAGTCTTTATTTCCGCAACGTGGGCAAGAACGAGCCTTCTCAGAAGCCAGGTTATCTCCGCCAACGCGATAGAGATAGTAGTAGGTCGGAATTTTTGTCAGATACTCAATGCGCCCTCTTAAATCCCAGCCGCGGCGGAACAGATCGCTTTTCAGTGATGTCAGCTCCTCTAACGCCGCAAATTCGGCTTTTGTGGCCGCAGCCATCTGCAGTTCATCACAGGCTTGCCATTCAGTTTGCCAACGAATAATACGTTTGTGATCACCGTTAAATGTCGCTGGAAGTTGATACAGGGGGATCGGTTGCAGTGTGTCACCATTACGAACCGGCGAGCACATATGCACATAACTCGTATAAAGCAGCTGCCAACTGGGTGCTTCAGTGCTACTGACCTCTGAATTGATATCTTGGCCGATATATTTGTCTCTCGGAGCC
>Ga0209272_10001373_pt1 | contig 15484 bp, 14 predicted proteins | sample tdDd002_FD_187125 | JGI IMG/M metagenome (GOLD analysis project Ga0209272, IMG submission 187125) | Marine sediment microbial communities from the Atlantic coast under amendment with organic carbon and nitrate - tdDd00.2 (SPAdes)... | ecosystem: Environmental > Aquatic > Marine > Coastal >... | reverse complement strand
TTGTTCATCGCCCTGATGCTCGGGGCCATTATTGGTATCCAGCGGGGCTGGGTTGATCGAAATGAAGCTGCTGGCTCCCGGATTGCAGGGATCCGTACCTATTCTCTGATAGGATTGTTGGGGGGTATATGTGGCTTGCTGACTTTGTCCTTTTCAGAGTTTTTTCTCGCCTTTTCACTGCTTGCATTTTCTGTCGTCATTATAGTTGCCTATATAAAGAGCCAGAAAGTGAAGATAAACCTCAGCATTACCGGCTTGGTCGGGATGTTGATCACCTTCTTGCTCGGTAGCCTGGCGGTTGTCGGAGAACCTGTTATTGCCGCATCGGCGGCCGTGATCACGGCAATCATTCTCGATAATAAGAAAGAGCTTCATACCGCCTTAATGAGGCTGCAGGAATATGAACTTGATGCAGCACTGCGCTTATTGCTGATTTCCGTTGTAATGCTCCCCTTGCTGCCCAACCAGGGAATGGGGCCGTGGCAGGCTATCAACCCGTATGAGATTTGGTGGATGGTTGTGCTTATCGCCGGTATTTCGTTTGTCGGCTATTTTGCGATTAAGATCGGTGGGGCTGAAAAGGGAATACTGTTTACTTGTCTGTTTGCGGGCCTGAGCTCCTCAACAGCGCTAACACTACAGTTTTCACATTTGTCAAAGCAGCAGACACATTTAAGTGGCCTGCTTGCCAGCGGTATTTTAATTAGCTGCGGAACCATGTTTCCACGCATTTTGTTTGTGTGCTCGGTGGTGAACTATTCCTTGGTAGAAATGCTGTGGTTGCCGATGCTGCTGATGATGTTTGGCTTCTATTTGCCGGCGTATTGGATCTGGACTCATAATAAGTTGGATACTGATAAATCTCCGGAAGTAAAACAGAATCCGCTGGCGTTATCATCAGCCTTCTTTTTCGGGATCGTACTATTGCTGATTATGCTGCTGTCTAATCTGCTGCAGGAATGGTTTGGTAATACAGGGACATTATTATTAGCGGCCATATCCGGTATTACCGATGTCGATGCTATTACGTTGGCGCTTGGCAGGCAAAGTGCGAATGGTCTATTGGCTAACACAGCGATGCTGGGTATTTTTATCGCAGCTGCGGTAAACAGCCTGATTAAAATGGGAATGGCTTGCGTTATCGGTGCCAAACCGTTGCGTAAGTTTGTAATTATACCGATAACGGGTTCTGTGCTATTAGGAGCTACGGCGTTGTGGCTTACATTTGGTTAATGCAACTAGCGAGAGACGGGCAGCTGCCTGGCCGCCCCGGATAACGAGTTTTAGCATTCAATTTTTGGCGTAGCACTGCTGATGCGGTTGGTTCGGTCATGCGCAGGTGCCGAGAAATGGCTGTCGAGTAGTTTTTGAGTCAGCGAGTGCTGGGGGGCCGCAAACACTTCGGCCGTCAGACCTTGCTCAACAACCTCCCCATTTTGCATGACCATCACTTTGTCGGTGAAATGTTTGATAACGCCCATATGTTGCGATACATAGACATATGACAATCCCATTTCTTCCTGAAGTTCCAATAACAAGTTGAGGATCTGGGAGCGCATCGACATATCTAAACCGTTCAAGGCTTCATCAGCCACAATGATACAAGGCTGAAGGATCAGGGCACGGGCAAGGGAAACACGCTGTTTCTGTCCTGTCGCCAACATTTGCGGATAAAAGTAGGCATGTTCGGGCAGCAGGCCAACGCGTTTGAGGGTCATCATGATCCTGCGCTCGCGCGCCTGAGGCGTCATGTTGGTATTACGCTTTAGCGGTCCTTCTAAGATTTTTCCAATCTGAATCCGGGGATTCAGTGAAGTATTGGGATCTTGGAAGATCATCCTGATCAGCTTGCAGCGGGTCTGAAAGTCATTGGGGGCCAGCGGCTCGCCGTTGACCCGAATAATGCCTTCTGTTGGCTCGACAACACCTGATAGCATTTTTGCCAGAGTTGACTTGCCTGAGCCGTTTTCTCCCATAAAGGCGATTGTCTCACCAGCTTCCAGGGTGAATGATACCGGCTTTACGGCCTCAATAGTACGGCGTCGGAACAGGCCCGAGCGATAGTGATAGTCCTTCTTCAGATGTTCGACTTCTAGTAGTGCACTCACTTATTCGTCTCCTCCATATTCAGCGGGAAATGACAGCTGAATTTATGGTTCTTAATCTTTCTTCGCTTAGGCACTTCGACGCACTTGCGCTGGGCATGGGGACAGCGCGGACCAAGGCGACAGCCAATGGGCAGGTGCTGCAGAGGAGGAATAGAGCCGGGTAGCGTTTCCAGTTTACATTTATGGGGTAGCACATCCAGATTGAAATCCGGCATTGCACGAAGCAGTGCCTCGGTATAGGGATGATGGGGCGATTGCAGCAGCTGCTTTCGGCTACCGGACTCGACCGACTGTCCGCAATACATCACGGTGATCCTGTCTGCCCACTGGGTAACGGTCGTCAGATCATGGCTGACTAGCAGGATAGTGGTATTGCCGAGCTGGTTCATCCGGCTTAGCAGGCGGAATATTTGCGCCTGGGTGATTGGATCTAAATCATTGGTTGGCTCATCGGCAATCAGCAGGCGAGGGCGGTTGGCAATCGCCATTGCAATCATTACTTTCTGACATTCGCCGTCAGTCAGTTCGTACGGATAGCTTTTCATTACCCGCTTGTGTTCTTTGATCCCGACTTTGTGTAACAGGGCTATTGCTTGTTTCTGGCGCCATTGAAAGCGCTGCCACCAATGGCCGTTGAACGATACCTGAGGAATGGCTTCTTCCAGCTGTTCTCCCACCTCTTCGGATGGATCCAGACAAGAGGAGGGCTCCTGGAAAATCATCGCAATTTCGCGACCAACTATTTTTCGGCGCTCGCGTGTTGATAGTGAAAGCAGATCTACGTCACCCAACCTTAGGCGGTCGGCACTGACTCGCCAGCTGTCTTTGGTGACTCCGGCAATGGCTTTGGCAACTAGGCTTTTGCCCGAACCTGATTCTCCAACCAACCCTCTGATCTCCCCCTCGTTGAGGGTCAGGCTCATACGGTCAACTGCTTTGACTAGCCCTTGTGGGGTCTCAATCTCAATTGTCAGGTTACGAATATCTAATAACGGCATTAATCAATCCCCGCATTGATTGCTTGGCGGAGTCCTTCTCCTACTAAGTTTACTACTAATACGCTGAAGGTGATTGCCAGTCCGGGTAGAGTGACAGTCCATGGTGCCAGATAGATGAGCTCGATGGAGTCTCCCAGCATAGCACCCCATTCGGAGGACGGTGCCTGGGCACCAAGGCCAAGAAAACCCAGCGCGGCGATATCGAGGGTCGCAATCGATATGGCCCGGGTGATCTCGGTGGTAATGACGGTCAGAATATTAGGCAGAATAGAGTTATACAGCAGATAGAAATCATTGGCGCCATCAAGGCGGGCAGCAATGATGTAGTCCTTTTCAACCTCGCTATGTACCGCAGTATATACTGCGCGAATGAAACGAGGGATCAGTGCCAGCCAGATAGCCAGCAGGATGTTCACTTCCCCCGGCCCCATATAGGCAACCACTATGATGGCCAGTAACATGGACGGGATAGAAAGGACGGTATCGAGAATATGGTTCAGGAAGCTCGATTTTAACCCTCGGGTCATACCGGCCATGACACCAATGACAATCCCTATCATACTAGAGGCCAGGGCAATTAGCAGTGCATAGCCGAAGGTTAGCTGAGAGCCCAGAAGCAGCCGAGTTAAGATATCACGGCCAAGGTCGTCGGTACCGAAGAAAAACTCGACATGGCCGCTTGGATCCCAGGACGGTGGCATCAGTAGCTCACCGACCTGCTGGTTAGGTGCATAGGGCGCGATAAACTGTGCGGAGAAGGTGATGATCAGTAGAAAAAACAGGCACCATAACCCAAACATCGCCAGCGAATTGGAGCGGAAATTTTGCCAGGCTCGCTCCCATTGGGTTGGGATTTTCTGCTCCTGGTATATGTTATTTGATAGCATACCATTCCTTTCTGACAAGCGGGTTAACAATAGCGCCAGTAAGATCTGACAGAATGTTGGCAATCAATATAAAACTACCGACGGTAATGACACCGGCCTGAATCGCGACATAGTTTTGTTCGGCGATAGCGTTTAGCAGCCAGCGGCCAATGCCTGGCCAGTTGAAGATTGATTCGGTCAACATGGCAAACGTCATCATGGTAGAAAATTGCATGCCGAGCTTGGGAATAATGGGGGGTATGGCATTTTTCAGAACATGGCGCATGATAATTTCGAACATCGACAGGCCCTTGGTCTGTGCGACTTTAATGAAGTTCTGATTCATCACTTCTGCAACCGACGCTCGGGTCAGGCGGATCACCTCGGTAGTTGGTGCCATCGCCAATACCATGGTTGGTAAGATAAGGTGCCGGATGGTATCCATCAGGGCTTCAGAGCGGTAAGGCTTGTCAGAGAGCATAACGTCAACCAGCGCAATGCCGGTAACATGGTCTATCTCATAGAGTAGGCTGTAGCGGCCTGCAACCGGGAGCCAGCCAAGTTGCTGCGAAAAGAGCATGATAAGCAACACTGCCAGCCAGAAGAGCGGAATAGAGTAACCGACCAGAGCGATGGATGAGATTGCAGTATCGATAAATCGCCCGCGTTTTACACCAGCCAGTGTTCCCAACGGGATGCCCGCAAGCAGGGATAGGGTAAAAGCAAAGAAGCAAAGTTCAAGCGTTGCGGGAAAAACAGTGAGCACGTCCAGCAATACAGGTGAACCATGTCGGTTGAGGCCGAGGTTACCCATCAGCAGGTTATCGATATAGGTGAACCAACCTCCCCAAAAGGGCTGATTGCTCCAGAGTGAGCTTTGGTCGAGTCGAAGAATACTGAACCCAACCATGGTTAAAATTGCCATAGTGATCAGAAACAGATTCAAACGGCGAATAGTATAAATAAACATGCTGTTACTCGCTGCGATAAACACTTGAGAATGAGCGAGTACCGAAAGGACTCATTTGTAACCCACCCAAAGACTGATGGTGAACTTGGAAGTGAACACCGTGAGCGAGCGGGATAATAGGTACCTCGGTATCTAGAATATCCTGCGCTAGATGGTAATAATTTACGCGCTGCTCAAGCTTGGTGGTGCGGGATGCCAGTTCCAGTAAGTTGTCAAAGCCGAGATCACACCAATTCGCTACATTTAGTCCGGCACTTTTAGCGCTGCATGACAGTAGCGGGCGAAGAAAGTTGTCTGGGTCGCCATTATCGGCAATCCAGCCGGTAAGTACCATATCACTGTTTGTTGTTGCTGTTGTATTGAGCCGACTCAGGGTATCTTGAGACAATATTGTCAGTTGCACACCAACAGCATTGAGATCTGCCTGGATCAACTCTGCGGTTTTCCTCGGACTTGGATTATAAGGCCTCGGCTCTAGTGGTACCCACATAGTCAGGCGAAGATTTTTGTCAAAACCAGCCTGTTTAAGTAGTGCCAGGGACTTTACAGGATCGTAATCCAGCGCCTTGCTGTTGTGATTATAGGCCCAGGACATTGGCGGTAAGATACTTTTTGCCTTGGTTCCGGTGCCGTAATAGACCGAGTTCAGCAAATTCTCGCGATTAATGGCAAGATTGATTGCTTTGCGCACTCGCGGATCCTTCAGTTCAGTCTTGCTGTTATTGAGCGCGACAAATGCCACATTCATCCCCGTCTGGGCAATAAGCTCAAACTCCTCGCTGTTGCTGATCACCGGTAATTGGCTGGCAACGGGGGAAGAGAGAACATCACATTCCTTGCTGAGCAATTTAGCCAGAGTGCCGGTACCGCGAGACGAGATATCAAATACGACCTGTTCCATTGGTGCTGCGCCTTGCCAGTAGCCCCAGTGTCGGACGAGCCTGATCAGATCGTTGGGTAAATATTGAGCAAGGGAAAAGGGACCGGTACCAATCGGTTTCATATCTAGTTGCTGTAGCTTGCCTGTTTTTAACAGGTTTTGAGCATACTCTTGCGAATGGATGACCGCATAGGTAGTTGCCAAGTTAGATAGGAAAGCGTTATCTGGACGAGAAAGAGTAAACTTCACCGTATGGGAGTCTACGACTTCGATGTTATCAACCAGGCTGCTAAAGCCCTGGCTTTCAAACCAGGGGTAACGCCCACCGGAAACTTTATTAAAAAGGTGGCTAGGCTCGATGATGCGTTTAAAACTGAATACGACGTCTTGTGCATTGAGCTGGCGGGTTGGCTTGAACCAGTCTGTGGTCTGAAACTCGATCCCTTTACGCAGATTGAATGTGTATTCAAGGCCGTCATCACTGACAGACCAGCTGCGGGCGAGTGAAGGTAACGGCTGGTGGCTTATCGGGTCAAGCAGTAGCAGGCGATCGAAAATCTGCGCCGCCAGCGTATCCGCTGTCAGCCCGCCATCAATAAGTTGGGGGTTGAAGGTCGTCGGTGTATCTTGCCCGCAATAGACGAAGCCGCGGCTACGAATATTGCTATCTTGGTGCGGCTCTGAACAGCCGATTAGGCTGAACAGCCCAAAGCAAGCAAGCAGTAGACGAGTATAGGCGCTCATAAAGAAAAGGATTTTTTTGAAAACAAGTGGCTAAATTTAACATCATCCATCACAGTCACCAAGCTATCTCCTCAAATAACCTTCTATAACTTGTTTCTATCCCTTACTCCGAGTTGCCGACAAGTTGGTATTTACGCAATAGCCCTCTAAGTTGATGGTAGCTTAAACCTAATAGCTCAGCGGCTTTTCGCTGATTAAATTTAGCCTGTTCCAAAGCTTGGCTAATAATATTGGTTTCCTGATCTTGCTGCCATTGGCGGAAATCGAGCGGGAAGTTAATCTCTGCTTCTACGGCGACAGTCTGCTCTGGGTTGGTGTTTTCAGTTGGTTTGTCATGCCAGGGGGCATGAAAAGGGTCAAGAATGATGTCATCAACCGCTTCCTCCTCCAGGGCGTGGCGAAAGACCGATCGTTCGATGACATTTTTAAGCTCTCGGATATTGCCGGGCCAGTGGTAGGCCATTAGCACTTGTCTGGCTGCTGGTGAGAAACCGGCAAAATAGCTATAACCAAGTTCTCGGCACATACGTACAGCATAGTACTCGGCCAGAGGTAATATATCATCACGGCGTTCACGAAGCGGTGGTAAATGAATGATGTCAAAAGCCAGTCTGTCGAGCAGATCAGCTCGGAATTTTCGCTCTTCGGCTAGTTGCGGCAGGTTTTCATTGGTGGCGCAGATTAAGCGCACGTTAGCCTGGCAGGTTCTGTTGCCGCCGACACGTTCATACTCGCCATATTCGATGACCCGCAGCAATTTTTCTTGTACGCCAAGCGGGGATGTCGCTAATTCGTCCAGAAACAAGGTGCCGCCTTCTGCACGCTCAAAGCGCCCTTGATGGCGGCCTTTAGCTCCGGTAAAGGAGCCTGCCTCATGCCCAAACAGTTCAGAATCAATAACACCTTCACTCAATGCGGCACAGTTAAGTGTGACTAATGGCTGATCCCAGCGTTTTGATAAGTAGTGAACTCGCTGGGCGATAAGCTCTTTACCGGTTCCTCGCTCACCCAGGATGAGGATTGGCCGATTTAGCGGTGCGAGGCGGGAGGCCTGATCGAGCACGGCAAGAAATGATTCTGACTCACCGATAAGGTTATCCGTTTTTTGCATGGTCAATCTCGCTAACTATTGGCGTACTTATTAATACCATAGCATCGAGTAAGGTGGGTTGCAAAGGTAAGCTATTGATAAGTATGGATCAAAAAGTTGGCACAGTGTTTGAATTAGATAAGTTACTAGAACCTAGGAACCAACTCGCTAAAGGAGATTCAATATGGGCATTTTTTCTCGCTTTGCAGACATTGTAAATGCAAACGTTAATTCATTGCTGGATAAGGCCGAAGATCCGCAGAAAATGATCCGTCTTATTATTCAGGAAATGGAAGATACGCTGGTAGAGGTACGAACTTCATCGGCACGGGCACTGGCTGATAAGAAAGAGCTACAGCGCCGTATCGATTCACTGCAGGCACAGCTTGATGACTGGCAACAGAAGGCAAGCCTTGCGTTGCAGAAGGGCCGTGAAGATCTTGCTCGTGCGGCGTTGATTGAGAAGCAGAAACTGAGTGATGTGATACTAACGCTTAACGAAGAGTATAAATTGGTTGAAGAGACCATCAACAAGCTGAGTGGTGAGGTGGCTGAGCTGGAGCGTAAGCTGCAGGAAACCCGTGCCCGCCAGCAGGCATTGGTTACCCGCCATCAGGCCGCAGGCAACCGCCGTGATGTACGTCGCCAGCTCGATACCGGTAAGGTTGATGAGGCGCTGTCGAAGTTCGAGCAATACGAGCGTCGTATTGATGAAATGGAAGCCGAGGCGGATAGCTACAGTATTGGCCGTGGCAAAAATTTGGAGCAGGAGTTTGCCGATCTTCAGGCGCAGGATGAAATTGAGAAAGAACTTGAACGCATGAAAGCAAATATCAAGGATAAAGAGTAAGATAGTGACAATATTAGGTTCTGCACGAAGATAAGGATGGAGGTAATTTATGGGGTGGATCGTATGGCCGTTAATGGCGTTTTTAATTTTTGTGGCGCCGTTATGGTTGATTTTGCATTACCGAGGTCAACGTAATGCCAGTCAGGGGCTATCTGGTGATGAGCATGAAAAGCTGCAAACCCTTGTGATGCGTGCAGAACAGATGCAGGAACGCATCAAAACACTGGAGCAGATACTGGACGAGGAAGCGCCACAATGGAGGCAACGCCGATGAGTAAAACCTTGTATAGAGATCCGCAAAACGGAAAAATAAGCGGGGTTTGTGCGGGTATTGCTGAATATTTCGGCATGGAAATTTGGTTGGTTAGGATCCTTGCCGTCTCCGCATTTTTGTTAGGGTTGGGCTTCTTCGCTATGGTTGCCTATATTGCGGCAAGTTTGATTCTGGACAAGATGCCGGAAGATCGTAGAGAACAGCAGTATGTTTACCGTGAACATACGGTAAAACAGAAACCCTGGCAGGCCGGGCAGCCTCCGGAGCAAATTCTGCAAAATGTCGAGGCTGAGTTAGATGGCATGGAGAAGAACCTGCGGCATATGGAAGCTTATGTCACCTCGTCGGCCTTTAAGGTCTCGAGAGAGTTTAAAAATCTCTGAGCCTGCGCTGAAAATCAAGCGTAAAAGTAATTCTTGAAGCAGGCCTTATGCCTGCTTTTTGATGTTTGCTAATCCATCCGGTTGAATCTAGCCAGACTAACATATTCATCAGTGGTTAATATTGGGATCGGTATTCTATTTATAGAGTAATGAGTTAGGAAGAAGTATGAATCGAGTTGGTAACGAGTTAAACAAGTTAGTGAACCGCAGCCTGGACCGTCATGTTCGGCTGGCGGTGACGGGGTTGTCACGCGCGGGCAAAACCGCTTTTATTACATCGCTTGTTAATCAGCTGCTTCATGTGAGTACCAATCCGAGGCTTCCTTTATTTTCTGCCGTACGAGATGGTTATTTGCTCGGTGCCAAGCGGGTTCCGCAGCTTGATATGCACGTACCGAAGTTCGCCTATGACGAAGGTATGAATGCGCTGCTGGATTCACCGCCCTTGTGGCCGGATCCCACAAGGGATGTTAGTCAGACCCGGCTGGCATTGCGCTACAAACCTCAAAAGGGGCCGATGAAACTGCTACAGGATACGGCGACCCTATATTTGGATATTGTTGATTATCCGGGGGAGTGGCTATTGGATTTACCGCTGCTTGATATGGATTTCCTCGGTTGGTCACAACAGCAGGCTAAACTATTAAAGGGCAAGCGTCATGAGTTGGCCCAAAACTGGCTGCAAATGGCCGAGAGTTTTGATCCGCTTGCACCGGCGAATGAGGCCGAAATTGAAAGGCTTTCGGCAGTATTTACTGAGTACCTGTACAAGTGCAAAGCGGAGGGGGGACTTCATTGGGTACAGCCCGGACGATTTGTGCTTCCCGGCGAGTTGGCAGGGGCTCCGGTACTGCAATTTTTCCCTTTTGTTTGGAGCGACAAATATTCTGATGCCCAGCTGCAGCAAGCGGACGAACATAGTAATTTTGGTATGCTAAAAAGTCGCTATAAGTACTATCAACAGCATGTCGTCAAAGCGTTTTACCGCGAGCACTTTTCCAAATTTGATCGCCAGATCATTTTGGTTGACTGCCTGCAACCATTAAACACCGGGCCAGAGTCGTTTAATGATATGCGCCAAGCATTGGATCAACTGATGCAAAGCTTTAAATATGGCCGTAGTTCATTGCTGCGAAGATTGTTTTCTCCCCGTATCGACAAGGTGTTGTTTGCGGCTACCAAGGCTGATCACGTCACTCCGGAGCAGCACCCCAATCTTGTCAGTCTGCTTCAGCAGATGGTCAATGATGCCTGGCAGACTGCGTCATTTGAAGGAATCAAAATGGATTGTGTCAGCCTGTCATCGATTCAGGCGACAGAGCCTGGGTTTGTCTCCCATCAGGGGCAGCAAGTACCTGCATTGCGGGGCCATACCATGAGCGGGCAGGCGCAGATGTTGTTTCCGGGAGAAGTGCCGCGCCGATTGCCAAATGATACTTATTGGCAGCAGTACGGTTTTGATTTTGTAAATTTCCGCCCGCTTGAAATCCAGAGTGATGAGCCTCTGCCACACATAAGAATGGATAAAGTACTGGAATACCTGTTGGGAGATAAACTGCAATGACTCAACCCTATAAAACAAAAATATTATTCGATGAGCCCGAGCAGGCTGCCGCAAAATCTGAGCCGGAACTGACTGCTCAGCAGCAGTTTGCCAAGGGTGAAGACTTTTTGCCTGATACGGTCTCTGAACCTGATGTGGAAGAGCTGCTGTCACAAACACTTGCCAGTAAACCCAAGCGCAGTGGTCGCTGGTTTAAGGGGCTGCTGGTTGCGGCGGCAGTGATGACAGGCTGGCAGACGCTGGATTATGTCGTAACCGCCTACCAAGGTGCCGATTGGCTTGCGCTTGGTTGGAGCTCGATTGTTGCAGTTGTTGCGGCAACCGGAATTACTGCGATTGGCAGCGAGCTGATAAAGCTTCGTAGGCTGAAACACCGCCAGTCCGAGCGGGAACAAGCACAGGCGCTATTGGATGCTGACAGTATCGGTCAGGGCAAAGCCTTCTGTACCAAATTGGCAAGGCAAAGTGCTATTCATGATGATCATGTCGGATATGATCGCTGGTTACAGTCGCTGGCTGCGACACACAATGATCGTGAAGTATTGCAGCTTTATGATCAGATGGTGCTGACACACCAGGATAAGCTGGCTCGCCGGTTAGTCGCAAAATACGCCAGCGAAGCGGCTGTAATGGTAGCCGTCAGCCCCTTGGCGGTTGCCGATATGCTGCTGGTGGCGTGGCGCAATTTCAAGTTGATTGATCAGGTATCGGCTGTCTATGGTGTTGAGTTGGGTTACTGGTCTCGGATCAAATTGGTGAAGTTAGTGCTTGCCAATATGGCTGTTGCTGGAGCGAGTGAAATGATTGCTGATACCGGCATGGATATGCTGTCGATGGACCTGGCCGGCCGGATGTCAACCCGGGTGGCACAAGGTGTCGGAGTCGGCTTGCTGACCGGGCGATTGGGATTGAAGGCAATTAGCTTGATGCGCCCGTTGCCGTGGCAGCCTGGACAGCAGCCTAAGCTGAGTGAAATCCGTAAAGATTTAGTCCTGCGGCTGACTCGTCAGCAGAAAGAGTCGTCATAATTGGCGGTTAAAATGGTTACTAAACCGACAAACCCGACTCGATGAATTGCGTTATCTCTCATCATGCCATGTTGGTAACTTGACTCGTTTACAGTGAAGGCGCACACTTCTTGGGTGTCAACAATTCCTGACACCTTGTAAGAAAAGAAATTGAGAAGGCGTGTGATATGAGGCTACAAGTCAATTGTGAAGACCGACTTGGCATGACCCGTGAGCTGCTGGATATTCTGACCAGCCAGCATATAGATTTACGGGGTATTGAAATTGATCGTATAGGGATTATCTACCTCAACTGTCCAGAAATCGAGTTTGAGCAGTTCAGTCAGATCATGTCACAAATTCGTCAGCTAGATGGTGTGACGGATGTTCGAAAGATCCAGTTTATGCCAAGTGAGCGTGAGCACAAAGAGTTGAAGGCCTTGCTGGAGACCCTGCCTGATCCGTTCTTCTCAATTAACTTGCAAGGTAAAATTGACCTGGCCAATGATGCCGCCGAACTGCTGATGGGTAAATCTCGTGGCGACATCCTTGGTGAAAACATCCAGTCATTTCTCGGTTTCAACTTCCATAGTTGGCTGGAAAAGGAAGAGGCCGCCAAACGCAGTGAAATGGTTGTGATTTCGGGACTGGACTACATGATGGAGATCATGCCGGTCTATGTTGCCGATGAAAGTGAAAAGCAGGTACTGGCCAGTGCGGTGATCCTGCTTAAGTCATTATCAGAGGCCAAGATGCCTGTCGCGATGCGCGAGATCAGCAGCGACAATGGTTTTGAACACTTTGTCGGTCAGTCATCTCGTTTCAAGCACTTGCTTGCCCAGGCCAAAAAGTTGTCGCTTCTTGATGCGCCTTTGTTGATCCAGGGAGAAACCGGTACGGGTAAAGAAATGTTGGCCCGAGCCTGTCATCAGCGTTCCCTAAGACGAGAAAACCCATTCTTGTTGGTGAACTGTGTCTCAATGCCGGATAACGCAGCTGAAACCGAACTGTTTGGGTTTGCTGGCAGTGCTACCGAGCCTGGCAAGAAGGGTATTTTTGAACAGGCTGATGGCGGTACGGTCTTCCTGTATGAAGTCGGCGAGATGTCTGCACACCTGCAAATAAAACTGCTTCGCTTCCTGCAAGACGGAACATTCCGTCGGGTAGGCGAAGAGAAAGAAATGAAGGTCGATGTTCGGGTGATTTGCTCGACCCAGAAAAAATTACCGGACTTGGTTGCTACCGGTGAGTTCCGTGAAGATCTTTATTATCGCTTGAACGTTCTCGCACTGGTGGTGCCACCGTTACGTGAACGTACTGCGGATATTGTTTCGCTTGCCGAGTTGTTTTTAGCTCAATTTTCGCAGGAAATGCAGCAACCGAAACCTGTTATTTCTGATGAGCTGGCGCAGTATCTCAGTCAATATGCGTGGCCTGGTAATATCAGGCAGTTGCGGAACGTTTTGTTCCGTGCCATGACCCAGGTAGACGGTACGGAAGTTACCGTGGATGATGTTCAGTTGCCGGAAAACGAATCGGCTAGCATTATCAGCGAAGAAACGCTTGATGGCTCTTTGGACGAGATCATGAAGCGTTATGAGTCGGGGATCTTGAATAACCTTTATCGTAGTTACCCGTCGACTCGTAAGTTGGCAAAACGCCTAGGTGTTTCTCATACTGCAGTTGCAAACAAACTTCGTGAATATGGTATTAATAAGCAATAAACACAAGATATGAAATTGAAAAGAGAGGAGGCTTCGGCCTCCTTTTTACTTTGGTGGCTGTTGCTGCGATGGCTGAAATAATGTCAATTTACCGGACTCCAACGCCAACAGCTGCAAAATCATATCCTGCCCGTAGCGACAGCTGGTCTGCCGGTTATTGTCACCTTGAACCCGGTGACAGGGAATGATGATGGGAATTGGGTTGACATTTCTAGCCATACCAATTGCCTGCACGGCTGTTGGTTGCTGAATCTTGTTGGCAATTTGTTGGTAAGAAAAGCGTGAACCAAATGGGATCTCGGTGATTGTCTGCCAGACTTGTTGTTGAAACGGTGTACCTTGGGGAGCGAGCGGGAGAGTGAATGTTTTGCGTTGGCCTTGAAGATACTCCTGGAGCTGGGAGGTGAATTTTTGCATGAATTCCGGATTGTGCTCCCAACTGGAATCAGGACAAAAACCACCGCTTCCTACTGTAAGTTGCCTGAGTCCTTGGTTATCTGCGAGCAAGTAGATTTTTCCTAATACCGTATCAAGGTGGTCGTAATACATAATCATCACTATCAGGTTGAAGAATTACTACACGGCAGTAGCATTTGCTGATCCAATCATAGCTCAGAAAAAGGGATGAAAGTGGTGTTTCCGAGTAAAATGTTATGTCTGTCATTTGTTTATGAAATCACTAAAGGTATGTTGTCCGAACGTTGCGTGTGATAACGTTTTATACTCAGATATCAAACTAAAGGTGAGGAACTGTTGTTTCATTCAATAATAAACCGCTCTCCGGCGATCATGGTGGATGATCTCAAGGTACGGCTAATCACCACCAGTGATGCGCCACTGATTACCGCTTATTATCAGAGAAACAGGGCTTTTTTGCAGCCTTGGGAACCCTTGCGTGAAGAGGCTTTCTTTACGCAAGCGGGTTGGGATAAACGCTTGGGTCAGTTGACAGAATTACATAAGCATAAACTGGCGTATTATTTTGTTATTGTGAAACCAGACTCCGATGATATTTGCGGGGTGATTAATTTCAGTAATTTGGTCAGACACCCCTTCTTTGCCTGCCATGTTGGCTACTCATTGGATGAACGATGCCAGGGGCAGGGGATAATGAGACGAACCCTTGAAGCCACAGTGGAATGGATGTTTGAACAGCAACACTTTCATCGAATAATGGCGGCATATATGCCAAGAAACCAAAAAAGTGCTGCGGTCCTTGGTGCTGCTGGTTTCGAGAAAGAAGGGAAGGCGAAAGATTACTTGCTGATTAATGGCCGCTGGGAAGATCACATCCTAACTGCCCGTACTAATCCGGACTGGATTCCGCCTAGACAATAACTAATTGCTGATAGCAATAACCCCCTCCCACATAAAGGGGAGGAGGGCGAGGGTAGCTACAACCATCATGGTTGGCGCGAAGTTTATTCTACTGTCAGAATGCGCATATTATTGGTCGAGCCAACAATATCCATCTCGTCACCCTGAGTGATAATTACCAAATCTCCTTCGGCCAGATAGCTTTGTTCTTTAAGCACGGCAATAGCATGTTTTGCTGCATCTAGGCCGGCATCGCTGTCACGGTCGAAAAAGACGGGTGTGACGCCACGGTATAAGGCTGAACGATTCAGCGTGCTTTCGTTGCGAGACAGGGCAAATACCGGTAGGCCAGAAGAAATACGCGACATCATCAGTGGTGTACGGCCTGATTCTGTCATCGTGATCATCGCTTTAACGCCTTCCATATGGTTGGCAGCATACATTGTCGACATTGCGATGGTTTCTTCAGCTGAAGCAAAGGTGCGTGCAAGGCGGTGGTTAGAGATGTTAATGCTAGGTTCTTTTTCGGCACCTACGCATACGCTTGCCATCGCCTTGACCGTCTCTTCCGGATACTGGCCAGCTGCGGTTTCTGCAGACAGCATGACCGCATCGGTTCCGTCAAGAACGGCGTTAGCGACGTCCATTACTTCGGCACGTGTTGGCATCGGACTGGTGATCATCGATTCCATCATTTGGGTTGCGGTGA
>Ga0209272_10001368_pt1 | contig 15516 bp, 16 predicted proteins | sample tdDd002_FD_187125 | JGI IMG/M metagenome (GOLD analysis project Ga0209272, IMG submission 187125) | Marine sediment microbial communities from the Atlantic coast under amendment with organic carbon and nitrate - tdDd00.2 (SPAdes)... | ecosystem: Environmental > Aquatic > Marine > Coastal >... | reverse complement strand
TGTGAAATCAAATCATAGAGTGCATGTTGAAGATGTAGTGAATATTAAAAATGATGCTGAAAAATATATTAAAGAATTTGTATCTAAAGAATTTGATATTGAAATAGAGCGAATTGATTTAACTTTAAAAGTAAATAACTTCATTCCTTTAGATAATATTGATCACTTGCTTAATTTACAGCCAAAAGAATTGGAAAAAGAGAATATTAGTATTATAACCGGTATTTTAGCACAAAATATTAACTATGATACAGTTTCTTATTTAGATCAGTTTGCTTTAATCTTACCTCAAAAAAATTATATTAGAGGTATTTACTCATCATTTGCTGAAAATGATAGCTATACATTTGAAGAGCAGAAAGAAATGAACCTTAAATTATTAGATATGGGCCAGGAGGCTGAAAAGGTTATTTATTTAGGTTTAGGTAATAACTGTTCAATTAGTTTATGGAAAGAAATTTTTGATGAATATGACTTATCTGAAATAGATTTTGTCTATACAGAGGTAATAAAAACTCAAGAAGAGATTGATTTTATTAAAGAAAATAATATCAAAATTTTAATTAGACCAGATATTGATTTTGCTTATTATGCGTCAATTATTGAAAATTATAAAAATATTTGTTTTGGCTCTGCTTTTGAGCAATCAGCAGGTGAGAATACTGATTTTGAAGGTGCGACATCAGCAGTTTTAGGCAAAATACTAAAAAATATGTATAATATTGATAAAAAATTAATAGAACAGTTGCTAAACTTACTATAAAATGGTTAAAATATAGGTGTAAATATTTTAATAATAATAGATAAAGAAGCTAAAAATATGAGATTTATTATTTTGCTATTAGCATTAACATCAAATGCTTATGCTGTTGATAATCCGAGACTGCCTATAAAAACAAATGATGATTTATCGTTGCATCAAACAAATAATGCAGCAATTGAAGTTATAAAAGATCAAAATAAAACGTTAAATAGCTCTATTGGCGGGCATAAAAAATGTATAGAACAAGGTCTTATATACGTAGGTGCTGGCGCGACAGGTGCTGATACAGATGGTTGTTATGACTTAAATAGTACTATAAATACAGAAACTACCATGCGTCCATATTTCGCAGGGTTTTATAAAGATGGGAACGCGTCACCAAAAGTAGTTTCATTTAAAACTTTAGATCCTGCATATGAAGCATCTTTAGCAGGTAGGTTTAATATAGATAAGGCTTGTCATAATGAATATCCTAGTTCAAGAGCCTTAACGTTTGAAGATTTAAAATATGTTTTACCAACTTTAAATTTACCACTAAATATTGATCATAGTCCTATTTGGGTTATGGATGGTATTAGAGCTATGTCATCTAGTAGTACTGATATGGTAATTACTAAAAACGGCTCTATTGCTGGTAAAATGTATGATTGTGAAGGGTGGAATACATCTGAAGAATTTTATAGCGGAATTGTTTTAATGAAAGAAACAGGCGTAACGCCTAATTATCTAAAAGTTATTAACAGCGCTTGTGATACCGGTGCTCGAATTGCTTGTGTTTATAATTAAAAGGGTAAAAAAATGAAAAAATATATTTTATTAAGTTTATTATTTGCTCCTTTTAGTGCTTTTGCTGCTCAAACAAATAGTCAAACTTTAACAACAGAGTCATTATCGAAAGATTATTTGTTACAAAATAATTTTAAAGATATTAATAATTTAAAAAAAGATGTTGATTCGTTGGTTTCTGATGTCAGTCTTGCAGCATTTCAAACTTGTGAATCTAGAAATAAGCTTTATTTAGGTTCTGGGGTTGACCAGGCTGATTCAGATGGCTGTGTAGATGTAACAATAACTCCAGATCCATTTAAGTCAAAAAAGCCAAAGTTATTTGATAAGGCAGTATCTACTTTAAAAACAGGACAGCTTGTAGGCCCCGAATCATACGATCCTGCAGGTCGCCCATCTGAGCCTTGGGGGCGCCATAGAGCAGACTGGTTATGTGATAGTGTAGAGCCAGGAACTAGAGCTTTAACAGTAGATGATTTGAAATATGTTTATGATGATTTGATTGGTAAAATTAACGGAGTAGGAACAGCATTTGATTTTAACTCATCACCAAGCTCAAAATATATTTGGGTTTTTGATAATATAGAATCTATTAATGAGCAAGGACCCCATGCAACTCCTAAATATCATATTGCATCTAATACTTATTCTGGACAAGGTTGGAGAGAAACATTTTTAAATGCCCCTGTTTTAGAAATTATACCAAACAGTGGTAATCCGTACATGAAATTCTCTGTTTTAACACATAGTAATAGTGCGTTAATTGCTTGTGTTAAATAATTAAAAATTAAGAAAGTGTGTTAGTTATGGAAAGAAGATCAGGAACACAAAGAAGGCAGCCTACTAGGTTTTTAAAATCTGGTATTCGCATTGGTAGAAGAATTGAAGATCTTGAATTTTCACTATTCTTAAAAATGGGATTAGTAACAGCAGTTATTTTAATAGCATGCTTAGTGTTTGCAATGAATATTAATTAATAGTAATATTGCTATAATATTAAATAGATAAAAAGGTAGCTAAAAAGCTACCTTTTATTTTTAAGAGTTATACCTATGCTTTAGAAAGTTGCTTTTCGGCATACATTTTATCATCAGCTTGTTGTAAGATATCTTTGATTTTAACATCTTCACCTTTTAAGATGGTTGAACGACCTATACTCATTTTAGGAGTAATAGTATCAACTAACTCAGTTTCTTCGACTGTTAATGGTTGTTCGATAATCTCTTTAATTTCACCTTTAACAATATCTTCATCAGTGTTTTGAGCAATAATAATGGCAAATTCATCACCGCCAAATCGATAAGCCTTAGCTTCTTTATCTAAAGTATACTGCATAAGCCTATTTGCAACGCCAATTAGTATTTCATCACCAACATTATGACCGTATGTATCATTAATTTGCTTAAAGCCGTTTAAATCCATGTAGTAAAGGCTAAAATCAATATGGTCTTCTCTTAGTTTTTCAAAATAAGACTCAAAGCCTTTTCTATTTTCAAGCTTAGTTAGCTGATCAAGATAGAAAATTTTATTAATAAATACATCATGCAAGTGTTTGCTGAACTTTGGTTTTAGTGAAAAGCTATCTCTAGCATAGTATAAAGTTTTTAATGTATCAGCTGGAATACCTAAGGTTTCGCTTGCTTTATTAAAATCTTTTTCATAAAAATCAACAGTAATTTTAACAACTTCATAATCTTGCATAGAATTAACACTATGACCGATATCTAAAATTTTACCTTTAATCTTTACAGCATTTTTAATTTTTTCAATAATATTGCTACCTGTAATATCATCTAAGTGCTTTTTAGCCTTTAAATATGCTGATGCCCAAGATCCAACTGCCATAAATATAGATAAAGCTAATAAGATATAGGCCTTATCAGATTCAAATAAATATGAGCTAGGAGCAATACCTGTTGAAACTAAAGCCCACTCAAGAAGGAAAGTTACTAACGGGATAATAGCTAAAATAGTTAAAACACCTTCACTTGTTATTTTATAACTTGCAGACCATTGGAAGAACCTGATAAATGGCGCAAAAATGCAACCAAATACAATACCTGTAAGTACAGTAGGTCCATGGAAAAAGTCTGAAAATTGAACTAGTTTTTCACTAAAGCCTAGTTTTGTAAAGATATCAAAGTATGAATCAATAAAGCAAATTGCAATTAATACAAAAAACATTAATGAACTAGTAATAAAAGTAGCAAATGAAATAACTCTCATTTGTCCCCTAATTCCACTTTCTTTAATTGCTTTTTCGTTTGTAGAGTGGTTCTCTGGGATAAAATAACCCATTGCTTCTAAGGCAGCTAAAGCTACGCATAAGAAGAAAATATTCCATAAGTATGCAGGATCTTGCATTGCAAAAATAACAGACATCGCTATTAAAATAGTTATAGTTGAAATTAGATCGTATTTATTAGGAACTCTTTTGTTAAATACAAAAGATAAAGCAATACAAATAGGAACCGTAAGTCTTAATAGAATTGATAGCTCAGTACTTGATACATATCTAATAAGATAAATATCAACAACAAAACTTAATAAGTAAGATACGCCATAGATCCAAGTACCTATGTTTTTTACAGTATCTAAAGCAAAACGTCCGGGTCCTGCTAAAATCATCATAGTTAAGGCATTACCAACAAGGTAATAAAATGGGAATGTAAAAGGACGAATATCAAAATTAATCCCAACAAATTTAATATACAAGTTATATAAAGTATCGCCTAATACAATACCAAATGCTTGTAAAATACCAATGAAATACATAATAAATCTACCCTTCTTTTATTAGTATGCAATTGCTAAAATTAAGCTAGCAATTAAAATAATGAACATTGCTACAATGCAAAAGCACCATAGGTAAATATCAGCAGGTGATGCTGATTCAATTAAAAACATAGATGATCGTTTTTCATTAAACATCTGTGGTTTTGATATACTTTGTCTTCTCTCATTCATATAAACAGGCCCCGTTTTTATACTTTTTATTATTAAAAAGCGCTAAGCTATTTGCATAACTTAACGCTTGTGTTTTTTAAATACTTAATCTTTTAACTGATTCTTCTTTTCCTAAAATTAACATAATTTCAACAACACCTGGTGCATCTGTTGTACCTAGTAACATAGCACGCATTGGCATCATAACTTTACCCATTTTTAAGTCAAAGTCTTTACAAGTTTGTTTAATTACAGCTTTAATAGAATCATTATCCCATTCTGTTTGCTCTAGTAAGTTAATCATAGCTGCAAATGCTTCAGTTGGTCTTGCTTCAATTAAGTCTGTAGCTTTTTCTGTAATTGTTGCAAATGGAAATTCTTGACAGAAAATTTCTGCTTGAATAGCTAATTCTTGTAAAGTTTTTGCTCTTGATTTAATCTCAGGCATACATTTTGTAGCCATTTCTGCATTAATTTTATCTGAAAAGTCTTTAATTAACTCAACAAGTTTATTTTCATCCGAGCTTTGAATGTATTGTGAGTTTAACCATTCTAGCTTTGTATTATCAAATACAGCTGAACCTTTACTTACATTTTTAATATCAAAGTTTGCAATAGCTTCATCCATTGTAAATACTTCTTTATCGCCTAAGCTCCAGCTTAAACGAGCTAAGAAGTTTAAGATCGCTTCTTTCATAAAGCCATTTTCTTTATATTCGCCGGTAGTTGTTGCACCATGACGTTTTGACATTTTCTTACCGTCTTCACCATGAATTAATGGAATGTGCGCAAAAGTTGGTAATTCAAAACTTAAAGCTTTAAAAATGTTGATTTGCTTAGGAGTGTTATTAATGTGATCATCACCGCGGATAATATTTGTAACGCCCATATCATTATCATCAACTACAACAGCTAAGTTATAAGTTGGAGTATTATCTGAACGTACGATAATTAAATCTTCAAGCTCTGCATTATCAAAGCTAATTTCACCTTGAACATCATCAACCCATGTAGTTTTACCTTCAAGAGGCATTTTTAGTCTAATTACAAATGGTAGGTCAGTCGGGTGGTTTTCTTCAGATACTTCTCTCCAACGTCTATCATATGGAGTTTTTCTGCCTTCTGCTTGGTATGTTTCTCTCATTTGAGTTAGTTCTTCTGTAGAGCAGAAACATTTATAAGCTTTACCTTCAGCAAGTAGTTTATGAGCTAGCTCTAAGTGGCGAGCTTCGTTTTTAGATTGGAATACCCAGTCAGTATCAGGTGCTAAGCCTAACCATGAAAGGTCTTGTTGGATAATGTCTACAGCTTCTTGAGTAGAGCGTTGTTTATCAGTATCTTCAATTCTAATTAAGAATTGTCCTTGGTTTGCTCTTGCATATAGGTAGTTAAATAAAGCTGTTCTAGCACCACCGATGTGTAAGCTTCCTGTTGGAGACGGTGCGAATCTTGTAACTATTTTTTTCATCTTTTAGATTGTTCTTTCTACTTTTTTAGTCTAAAATAAATTGCATGTTAGAAAAAATAAATTCAATTAAAAAGTTTAAATATAGTTTTATTGCCCTGTTTGCATTATCAGGAGCAATAATATTGAATTTATTGTCTGTTCTTAATGTATCAATTATAGCACTAATGTCAATACTTTGTATAGTTTTTCTACTGGTTTCTAGTAGATTTACCGAAAATATTAAACTTAGTTTAGTTATCTGTGTCTTTTTTATCTTAGGTTTAGTAAGTTCGGGTATTTATAATGCTAATTTTAGAGTCTACCAGTTATCTGATGCAATTCATGAAGAAAAGGCTTGGGTAAAGGGTCAAATTACTGAAATTAAGGTGAGAGGTAAGTATGCTCAAATTTATATAAAAGAGCCTGAGATATATTCAGACTTAGTAGAGTCATTAGAATATAGCTATATTCCAAATATGATTATTTCGACTTTTGCCTCACGCCTAACAGATGCAAAAATAGGTGATGAATTAGTAGCAAAAGTATTTTTGCAAAAACCATCCGGAAAACTTTTTGCTGATGATTTTAATTATCAAAATTATTTATTACAAAATAGAATTAACTTAACAGGGCAAGTAAGAGGAGCATTATATGTTACGGCTCTAGAGCATGATTATACTCTTTTACAAAAAATTCAAAATTATCGTAAAGATGTCTTTAATAAAATTAAGCAATATTATCAAAATAATGAAGTTGCCGGGCTTACTGCTGCTTTAATTACCGGTTATCGAGGTTCTGTCGATTATGAAACCAAAGAAATTTTTAAAAACTCTGGCTTAGCTCACTTAATGGCAATTAGTGGTATGCATATGGCATTTCTAGCAGGGATTATCTTTGTGCTTGTAAGATATTTGCTATGTTTAGTTCCAGTAGTTGCTTTAAACTATGACTCTAAGAAAATAGCGGGGGCAATTACTATTTTATTTGCTCTGTTTTATCTTCTTTTAGCAGGTGGCTCTTTACCAACTTTACGAGCATTTTTAATGGTCTTTATGTTTGTAGTAACTATGGTTTTAAATAGAAGTAAAGTTGCCTTACATACTTTATGTGTTGTTGCAATGTTGATTTTGCTAATTGATCCAATGGCTATATTTTCAGCAAGTTTTCAGCTTTCTTTTTCTGCTGTTTTTGCTATGTTGGTTTATAATCAGGCTAAAGAGCAGGAATTAATAGTTAATTATTCCAAATTTGCCAAAGTATTTAGAAATTTTGCTAATACTGCCAATATTTCAATTTTAGCTTTTACAGCAACTATGTTTTTTGTTTCTGCTCATTTTGGTTATTTATCTATTTATTCAATTTTAGCAAATATAACGGCAAGTTTATTAATGGGTTTATTAATAATGCCAAGTCTGTTTTTATATTTTATAGGCTATATTGTTTTCGATATAGAATTATTTGCAAAGTTAAATGAATTTTCATTAAATATACTGGTTAATATCGCTCAATATTTCGCTGAATTTGAAAATAGCAGTGTTTATATTTCTCCAAGTTATTCATATGTTCTTTTAGCAGTTGCTTTAGTGATTTTATTTTTAATTATTTTTGATGTTTCGAGAAAATATTTAATTAGTTTGGCTGTTTTTTCTTTAGCTTTTATCATTCCGGTTAATTTCGATTTAAGACCAAAAATTATTGAATTTTCAAATGGTTCAGTAGGGCTAAGAAATGAAAATAACTTAGTTTTATTAGGTCAGTTAGATAAAAGATCAACTAAAAAAGTAAGTACTTACTATAAATTGGATTTGGCTGATAATAATTTACCAAAAATATGTGATATAACAGGCTGTCTTTATCAATTTGATAATAAAAAAATCCTCCAGCTTAATGAAGGATTTGATATCAGTACAGAAGATTTAAACTTGGCCGATTATTTTGTTAATTATAATTAAAGCCTTTAATGTATAAATAAATATTTGTAGACTCCTTGTATCTAATATTACCAGTTTCTGCATTTGAATCGTCCAACTGGCTATCAAGTTGAGTAATTAAGGATTTTTTTGAAAGACTTGCCGTTAAATTCATAAATAATGAGCAGTCACCACTAGAATTACAAGGAAGATTATTCCACCAAGCTACAGGAGATAAGTCCCAGGTTGTATTTTTTAGATGTCTTATTCTAATAGATGAAAAGTCATTAAAACCTGATAGATCATTTAAAACAAGACAGTCATCAATATTACCATCTGAAGAGGTGCCCGCCATAGAAAGATAAGGACCTTTCCAGCCAGCCATAGAATTGTTAGTAATTAAGTCTTCAGCATTAAAACAGGCATTAGCGTCACCTTTATATAGTCTTAATCTAGATGTGTCTAAATAAAGCTGTTCAAAAGCCTTAATGACTTCTTGTGATGAAGTATATATTGCAGTTACTTTTGCATTTTGGATTGCTGAATATAGCGCTGCTCCAGAAATAACAGATAATGCACCAAAAATAGCTAGAGCAATTCGAGCATCAAGCCCAAACATGGCACCTTGTTTAAAGTTCATATTCATAGTTCACTATCTCCTTTTATTTATCATGCCTTGATATAAAAGGTACTCAGCAGTAGCATTGATTTTAATATATCTAACCTTACCAGTATCAGCACCATCTGAATTATCAATGTCTTTATCTAAATAATCAAACATTTTATTTATATTTGCAATTGTTGTAGCATCTGAACAAAAGACTACAGCCCATTCTATACAATCTGCATCATTTACAGTACAGTCTTGCCATGCGTTTGTTGCAGGCCAGTTAGATTTTTTTTGTAAAAGTAAAAATGTTTCAGTGGCTCCTAGCAATTGGTTGTTAATTGCATAAACAGCTGTTTTGGTAAAGTCTGAAAGATAAGGTCCTTTCCATGTCGCTAAGCTTTCTCTGTTTTCTATTAAATCAGGAGTGTATGCAACTCTTGCATCAAATAGAGGTAAAGGCTTGCCAGTATCTAGATAATATGCCTCATGCGCTTTTATCATTGAGTCAAACACTTGCTTGTATTGTTCTGTTTTTGCGTCTTGAATAGCAGAATATAAAGCAGCACCAGAAATAACAGATAATGCACCAAAAATAGCTAGAGCAATTCGAGCATCAAGCCCAAACATAGCTCCGCTGTTTGTCTTGAAGTTACCGCGCGTTTCTTGTGAATCCGCGCTTTGCCTTTGCGCTAAAAATAATCCCCCAAATTGTTGTTTTAACGCTTGGAAGAGTACAAACATCGCTCTTTTATTTATAACCTTCATGATTGCTTAATTCCTTTTTTAATTTCCTAAAAGAACCAAAATAACGCCTTTGCCTCCGCAGGCATCACAGATTCGTACATTACCGTTTAATTGATCTGCTGATCCATCAATTAAGATATCTATTTGTTCTTCAACATTATCTTCTAAAGCATACCATTCAAACCAGTAGCCACATGTATCGCTTTCAATATTTGTGCATGATGCTCGAGTGACATTTGTGGAATCTTTTGTGCCATATGAAACAGATATTGGCCCTTTATGGTTGGCATTTAAATTATAGCCGTTTATATCAAATGGTAGGTATGGCCCTTTCCAGCCTGGCTCTGTACTAGTTACTAGTTCTCTTAGATCTAACCTGTCGGGTGTTGTGCTAATTTCAGGAACAGGGTGTCCTGTATCATTATGATACGCGCTTAATGCTTTATCTATTTCACCTATTTGAGCAAGAACTTGTGTAACTTTAGCATCTTGAATAGTAGAATGTAAGGCAGCTCCTGAAATAACTGATAACGCACCAAAGATTGCTAGTGCTATTCTGGCATCAAGCCCAAACATCGCTCCGCGGTTTGTCTTGAAGCTACCGCGTGTTTCTTGTGAATCCACGCTATGCCTTTTCGCTAAAAACAATCCCCCAGATTGTTTTTTTAACGCTCTGAAGATCCCAAACATAACACCTTTATTCATATTAAAGTTTAACATTTATTTACCTCTTAAAATATATTTTACCGTTATGGGTATTAGCTATAGTATAGCAAATTATATAATGTAGACAAATACTTTGTTATTTACTTGGATTATAAACGCTTTTTTTAATCTGAAGTACAGCATAAATATCACACCAAGGCATAGCAGTAATGACGCAATAAAGAAGATTCTAGCGCTTGGATCATAGTTTACTTGAATGCCAGAAACTTCATCATATTCAACATTATTTAAAGAAATAATAAAACGAGAGTCTATATTTGAATAAACCTTTTCAGCATGAATTAGCTTTGAAATATACTCGATTTTTTCCTCTTTGCTTAATTTGGCAACATGCTTTGCAATATTGGTTTTAAATTGATCATGCTTTTTTGGATTTAGCATGTCTGAGAAGAGTTCCATCATACTCAGATCGTTATTTACTAAAGCTACCGGAATAGTTTGAAAGGCTAAATTACCAGTTTCATCAAAAAAGCCAATACCTAATAAATCAGAGTGGCTTTGATATGTTCTAAATACGGCATTCATGCTGCTTTCACTAGAAATGCGATATTCAATAGAAGGGCCAAAGTCTTGCTCTGTATAGCGAATATCTGAATTGTTAATTGGTAGCATAGTATGCTTATTAAATGATAAAATATCAATGTAAAAATCAGTATCTTTAATTTGAGTTTTTTCGCTAAGTTTAATACTGTATTTAGATTCTTTTTTTGAATTTAAATCAAAAATATTAAAGTTTACAGCTTTTACATTTTCATAAAAACTACTTTGATAAAGCCCAAAGCTGTTGATAAATAGAGGGCTATTAACTTTTAGCTCGTGCTTAGTTATGCTTTTTTTCGTTTGTTTATCTAAAATTTCAATAGATGTTGTATATTCACTAACTACATTTGATGAATATCTTGAAACTTCAAAATTATTGCTTTTAATAATAAATGGTAATTTTACAAGATAACGCTCATCTTCAGATTTAAAAATGATGGCTTTTGATGTTTGTTTGCCTTCAGCTAAATCAATATCTGCTCTGAAACCAAAAAAGCCATTAACAATTCCTGCAATACATAAACCTAAAACACCAATATGTGTCGCAAAATAACCGATTTTTGATAGTGCTTTGTTTTTATAAGCAATCTGCAGAATCTTATTCTTTTGTAGAGCTACTTGTTTATAAGAGTTTAAATCTTCAAGTTTAAAACCTTGAGTTTTTAGTTCATTTAAGGCTAATTCTTGAGACTTAAATTCATGTTTTTCACTTTTTTCTTGCAGTTCTGATAGTTTATTAATAGAAACTGGCTTAAAAATTTGTTTATAAATAGTTTTCCCATTAATAATTAAACAGAAAAATAGAGAAATCATTAATAACGCTAAGAAAAATAAATACCAAGCGCTAAAATAGGCACCGTCAAAATTTAAAATTTTAACAATGTCAGCTAAAAATAGGCCATACTGTGCTTGATAGGTCTCAAGTTCTTGATTTTGTTGAATAATAGTTCCAATAATAGAACCATAAGTTAAGAAGATAAAAATAAAAATCGCTACATCCATTTTTACAAATGCTCTTGTTAGCGATTTTAAATTAAATTTAATCATGTTTAAACTTTTTATTTTTATAAATTGATAAGTTTTAAGAAATTAGTCTTTTTTTGCAAATAAAGACACGTCAATTTCAAGCTGTTTAATTTTTTTACGTAAAGTATTACGGTTTAGACCTAAAATTTCAGCAGCTCTTAATTGGTTACCACCAACAAACTTAAGAGTTCTTTCTAAAAGAGGTCTTTCAAATTCTTCTAAAACTAAAGAATAAAGATTAGGAGCCGGAGACATACCTTTTAAACTGTCATAATAGTGTTTAAAGCAAGAATCAACAGCTTCAGATAGACAGTAAGTAGGTGTTCTTTTTTGACGAGGCATAATCGGTAGATTACCAATGTCTCTTTCATCACATACTACTCTGCAAGAAGCGCCAGTTTCCATTTGTTGGTCAGTCATTTTTATAGTCCCTTATTCTCTATTTTATTTATTTAGCTATAATTAGTGAGTCATAGTAATTATTTACCATGTCTAATACTTCATTAGCATTGTTCATTGTATTAATAGTTTTTCTAAATTCGTTACCGCCTTTAAAGCCTTTTGTATACCAGCCTAGGTGTTTACGCATCATTTTAGGTGCTTTTTTGTCGCCATAATGCTCTAGTGCTAAGTTATAATGCTCTAAAAGAATTTCTTTTTGTTCTGCAATAGTTGGGTCCGCAATAATCTTGCCTGATTCTAGATATGCTGCCACCTGACCAAAGAACCATGGTCTACCTTCACATGCTCTACCGATCATAACCCCTTGACAGTTTGATTGTTCAAGTGCTTTAACAGCATCTTGAACAGTTATGATATCACCATTTACAAGCATAGGCAAGTTAGTTGCTTGTTTAATTTTACCAACAAAGTTCCAGTCAGCAGAACCTGTGTACATTTGTGTACGTGTTCTACCGTGTACTGCAAGCATTTGAATACCTTTGTCTTCTGCTATTTTTGCGATGTTTTCACCGTTTTTAATTTCTTCTGACCAACCAGTTCTAAATTTTAATGTAACAGGAATATCTACTGCTTTAACTACTGACTCTAAAATTTCAGCAACTAGCTTTTCATCTTTCATTAATGCTGAACCAGAATAAGTATTAACAACTTTTCTAACTGGGCAACCCATATTAATATCAATAATATCAGCGCCGGCATCTTGGTTCATTTTTGCAGCAATTGCCATATTTTCTGGACTAGCACCAACGATTTGTACTGAAACAATACCTTGATCTGGGTGAAAGTCTGCTTTTTGCTTAGCAATTACATTATCTCTAACTAATGCTTCGCATGCAACCATCTCTGAAACAACAAGGCCTGCGCCCATTTTTTTACAAATCAGCCTAAAAGGTAGGTCTGATATACCAGAAAGCGGTGCTAATACCACGTTATTTTCTAGTTCATGTTTGCCGATTTTAATTGGTTGTAAGTGCATAGTTCTCCTTCTCTTGTGTCTAAGTACAAGAATTTATTGTAATTTTGCTAAATTAATGATTGATTTGATTAAGATAATATATTAGAATAAGAAAATCAAGTATTTTTTGCCTACTTTTTAATCAAGAAACAAAATAAAGAAAAATGAAGAAGACAATATTAACATTAGCATTGTTAAATATTACAAATGCTAATGCAGAAACACTACAGCAATTTAATAAATCTCATACGCAAAAGCAACAGCAGCTATTTGCTAGTTTAGACTATTGTTCAAACATTGGTAGCCAAGAGCTATTTAACTTAGGCACAAAATCATTAGATAAAATTCAAAAAGATATCGCAATTGTAAAAGAATCATTTGGAGTATTTAAAGAGCAAAAAACTAACTGTTTTGATAATTCTAAAGACTTTTTAGACTCAATTATTGCTGATAGCCTAATTTTCATGCAAGAAAATCCAGAAGAAACACTACTAGAACTACAAAATAAAATCGATGTTAACTTAGCAGATACGATTTTATTAAGAAAACAAATTAACGTTGATCTAATCGATTCAATTTTAGCAGATATTGAAACAAGCCTAAAAGATAAAGCACCAGAAGAGTTAACAAATCTATTTATTACCGAAAGTAAAAAAACAGGTTCATTAATGACTCAAGAATTAAATGTTATTTATAGTTCGATGGATGCTCAATTAAAATTAGATCAAGAAAATTTAGTTTTAGCTGATGAATTAGATTTAGCAAAAATTGCAAATGTTTCTGTTAGAAGTGCATTTTTAAGTCTAAGCAGAGCCTTATTATTATTTGAAAATATTGAAAAGGGGCCAAAAGCTTATAATGTTGCAAAAATTAAAACATATCTAGATCAAGCTCATAATAAATTATTAGAGTTGAAATCATATTCTAAAAACTTAGAAGGTTTAGACTCTAAAAAAGATATTAATAAAATTATTAGTCAGCTTTCAATTATGATTGTAGATGTTGAAGTTACAGTAAAAGATTTAATTGATGAAAACTTTTCTGAGGATTTCTTAAACTGGGCAGGGCAGATTTACCAGCAAACCTCAGAAAATATTACAATGCTACAAAAAGTATTAGATACAATCTATTTAATTGATATTACAAAAGAACCATATCCAATTGATATTACAATGAAAGAAGAGTTTTTAAGTTTTGAGCCAGTACAGGCAATTACTCCTCCTTCTGAAATTATAAGGCCAAGAACGGTTTCAAAAGAAGTGGTTGAAATTACTGGTGATTACAAAGAGTTATAAGAATAATAAATAAAAAGAGCTTTAAATAAGCTCTTTTTTTAATATGATGTAGAATCTTGCACTTTTTCATCTGGTCCTGCAGGAGCAACACGCTGTCCACAAGATATTAATGCAACAGCCAATAAAGCTAATGTTAAAAATTTAGTCATTTTTATGGTTCTTTCATTTACATTTACTAGTATTTTTATATATAATAAAGAAAATTAATTAAAAGAGCAAGGGGATAGATAATTAAATTATGAAGTTTTTTAGTTTACTTTCAATTTTAGCAATACTTTCAAATATAGCAAGCGCAGAAAATGACTTTGTGTTATATCCAGAGCCAGTTAAAGCTCCTATATCATTATTTGAAACCGAAGATGGCAATTTAGAAACCCTGGGGAATTATCAAGGCAGGGTTACAATCTTAAACTTTTGGGCTACATGGTGTAAACCTTGTGTTATTGAAATGCCATCATTAAATAGACTACAGGCTACTTATAAGGCTAAAGGTTTATCAATAATTCCATTAGTTGGAGATACAGAAATAGTGTCAAAAGTTAGATCTTTTTATAGACGATATAAGTTAAGAGACTTAAGATATTACATTGATAATGAAGCAATGACAGGGCAGAGTTATCAAGTAACAGGAGTTCCTGCAAGTTTTATTTTTAATAAGGACGGCAAGTTAGTTGCTTATGTAGATGGCAGCATTAACTGGATGAGCCAAGATAATAGAAAATTTATAGAAAAGCTTTTAGCTGAGTAAACTTTTTGTATAATAAGAACAAATAGGCTTAAATAAAGACATGAAGATATATCTAAACAAACAGACTCATTATAATTTAGACAACTTAAAACATCGTTATAAGTGTTTAGAAGATCTCGAAATTAAAGAATTTGAGAGAGATTTAGATGATCTGATTTCAGATGATCTAGATAATGTATATTGTCAATTAAAAGAAAAAGAAACGTTAAACTTCTTTTTGCGTAGTCCTCAGCAAATAAGTTATTTAGCCAAACAGATAGCTAAAGATTTTACAAATAACAGCTCAACTTTAAGGTTAAGTTTAAGTGAGTTATTAATGAACTCTTTAGAGCATGGTAATTTAAAAATAGATAGTAATACTAAAAATGAAATGATTTCAGCAGGTAGTTATTATGATTTATTAGAGCATTTGGTAGAATCAAATAATAATAAGTTTATTGAGGTTGAATATAAACTTAATGAGCCTAAAGAAATTAGAATTAAAGATCAGGGCGAAGGTTTTTGCTATCAGCATTACATAGAAGCTAATGATATTGAAGAAAACTCAACATATTCAGG
>Ga0209272_10001367_pt1 | contig 15520 bp, 17 predicted proteins | sample tdDd002_FD_187125 | JGI IMG/M metagenome (GOLD analysis project Ga0209272, IMG submission 187125) | Marine sediment microbial communities from the Atlantic coast under amendment with organic carbon and nitrate - tdDd00.2 (SPAdes)... | ecosystem: Environmental > Aquatic > Marine > Coastal >... | reverse complement strand
TATAAGTGTAAAAAAGTAAAATGGTACATGAATCGTACAATTTATTATACCCTAATTCAGTGCATTATTACCAGTGTTCTAGTAATAATTTACTAGATGAATTCTATCTAAAGTAAGTTTACAGGGTTTATAATAAGCCAAACTTCATCTCGAAAAAATCATAGAACCAGTGTATAACAAAGTTTATAAGAAGATTTATTGAACCCAATTTTAATTCGCTCAACTCCTTTTAGACGCTCATTTTTGCAAAATAAAACCCGAATCGGAACCGATACGGGTTTGGTACTTTTGCGTTTAATTCTGTATAAACAAGGATTAGCCTTATTTTACGCCTTATGGAAGGTTATTTGGCCACAACCTTCAAAGGCATTTTCATGAACCTCTTCCATGCTTGCTGGCAAGTACACATCTGTAAGACCTGTACAATCTTTAAACGCCCAAGCCGAAATCTCAATTGTACCTTCATTAATGACTACCTTTTTTAGTGCCTTCGATGCGTTAAAAGTAAATGGAATAATACGTCTAACCGTACCGGGAATTTCAATTTCTTCTATGCTTGTGCGTGTAAAAGCATACTGCCACATGTCTTTTAAATTAGGTGGTAATGTTATAGATTTTAGATTGCTACAGCCATCAAATACAAATCCACCAATTTGAGTCACAGTGTCAGGAATTATAACAGATTCTATTTGGGTATGACCTTTAAAAATACTATCATTTAAAATGGTAATGGTGATGTTACTCGGAAACTCAATATGTTTCTCTTTGCCAGTATATCCCGTAATACAATAGGTATCATCTGGCACTTGTTTATAATAAAAGCTCATAATGCCTCCATAATTATCTTAGTAAGATGCTTCCTCTGTTTTAGTGGACTCCGATACAAGTTTATTGATCATACTCATTTCTTCATCCGTTAAATGTCGCCATTTTCCCATTGGCAAATTTCCTAACTCAACATTCATAATACGGACTCTTTTTAACTTTGTAACATTATAACCCAAATGCTCACACATACGTCTAATCTGTCTGTTCAAACCTTGAGTTAAGATGATTCTAAATACAAATCGACTTTCCTGTTTAACTTTACACCTCTGGGTTACTGTATCTAATATTGGAACGCCACCACTCATTTTTTTAATGAACTTTGGTGTTATAGGTTTATCAACGGTTACCACATATTCTTTTTCGTGGTTATTTCCAGCACGCAAAATCTTGTTCACTATATCCCCATCATTGGTTAAGAAAATCAAACCTTCTGAAGGTTTGTCTAAACGTCCAATCGGAAAAATTCTTTTAGGATAGTTTATAAAATCAACAATATTACCTTCAACCTTATGTTCTGTAGTACATGTAATCCCAATGGGTTTATTCAGAGCAAGATAAACAGGTGCTTCTTTGGATTTTAAAGCTTTACCATTAACGACGACCTTGTCCGATGGTTTCACTCTTGTGCCCATCTCTGCTTTTTTACCATTAACGATTACTTTACCTTGTTCGATAAACTTGTCCGCTTCTCTTCTTGAGCAAATCCCCGTAGAACTTATAAATTTATTGAGTCTAACTTCACCTGAATTATTTTCAGCAGGTGTGTTCACATTTGTTTGCTGGTGACCCTGCTTATTTTTACTCTTTACTGAGGCCCTAGTCTTAGTCTGGCCGGACTTATTTTTACTTGATGTCTTATATTTAGAACTTTTTGAGGAATTACTTCTTGAACTGTCCTTTGTATAACTCTTCGAACCCGTCTTTGAACTGTTTCCCGCACTACCTTTAGACGTGTTTTTCGAATTGTTTTTTGATCTATTTTTAGTATTATTCTTATTTCTCATATTTCACCTTCACTTGCTAAGTTGTGAATTAACGTACAAATTAAGCATATTTCAACAAGTAGTATATCACAATTAAAACCTAGGTGTGGTTTATCGTTTTTTTGTGAAGTCCACATGGATCACATTACTCTTGACCAAGGGTTTTGATATATTATTTGTCGAATTTTTTTTACTTGGATTACGCCCTAAATCACCTTCTATTTCAGATTTTTTAAAGGTTGTATTCGCCTTTAACTCCTGTTTTTCAATCTTCTGAGCTTCATCTGAAACAAGTACTTCTTTTGAAGGCAAGTCTGAAGGTAAATCAGGTAAACTGTCAAAGTCCCGTAGAATGTCATCAAATGATCTTTGGATTTCAGTATGGTCAAATACATATAATTGTTCTTTTGCTCGTGAAATACCCACATAAAAGAGGCGCCTGTCTTCTTCTAATGTTTCAAGGTCATAGTTTTTATACCAATCATGGGTATGGAAGTAGTAAACGTTATCAAACTCTAGGCCTTTTGCAGAGTGAATGGTCGTTAACACAACTTTAGGATTTTTACCTTTTTTCAAATCCACAACGGGTTCAAGAATGATGTTCACAATAAAGTTTTCTAAAGCATCATAAGTAATCAACAAGTCGCGAACCAGCTTAAAATCGTCAGCAATTTCTTCTTTTGTGTAATAATCTGACTCAATACTTTCATAAACGGAGAAGTAAAAGGCACAAATATTATCAAAGAGTTGTGTTTTATCCCCTTCAAAACTCAAGAGTTCTTTTACTGCACCTACGAGTTTTAATTTTTCACCTTTCAAATGACTGATGTCGTCCATGTTGGTTTTAATAAGGCGTTTAGCTGTTTTTGCACCAATACCAGGGAGTAAGGTTAATATGCGGTTGTATCCCACAATGTCTCTACGGTTTAAATACACCATTAAAAAACTGAGCACATCTTTTACATGTTTACGTTCTAAAAGGCGAATGCCTCCATACACGACATAATCAATGTTTTCAGCTATTAATGCTTTCTCAAAAACAGTTCGATTTTTATTATAACGATAAATAAGCGCATGGCTTTTATCCGATTCTCTTTTAATGGTTTCCAAAATAAATGATTTATGGTTTTCTAGGGATGATCCAGAAATGACCTGAACTTGGCCATCCTTTTGACTGGCTGCTTTCAGCTCTTTGTGATACCCAAGTTTAGATCTTTCTATGGTTTGATTGGTCCACCCAACAATGTGATCATTAGACCTGTAGTTCTCAGTCAGTTTGATCATTTTAGGTGACTCAAAATCATTGTAGAAGTTCAAAATGATTCGGTGATCTGCCCCACGAAATGCATAAATTCCTTGGAAGTCATCTCCAATGGCCATCACATTTTTTATGTTAAGACGTTTTACAAAATCTAGCTGCATTTTGTTCGTATCCTGGTACTCATCAATCATCAAATAATCATAAGGTGCTGTAACTTTAACATCTTTGTCCTTTTCAAGGTACTTACTCATAACAGAGATCATATCGTCGTAGTTGGCCAACATATGGTCTACTTTATACTTCTCATAGACCTTCATATAAGCTTCAATATTATCTGCATCGTCAGCCATTTTGTGCAGGTCAAACTTCTTAATATACTCTTTTACACTCAGGCCCGTATTACAGCAATAAGATATCATTTTCTGAAGACCTTTGGCCCTGTGATTTTTATTAAAATTATCAAAATCCGCCATAACTAATTTATGAACCGCAATGTCATCTTCACTGTCTAACAATCGGAACTTTGAAATAGGTGACTCACTCCCAATAAGCTGACTGATGTGATTTGCAAATGCGTGGAAAGTCCCTACAAAACCCAAAGCGGTATTAGGCATTAACAAGTTAAGCCTTTGTTTAAGTACATTCCCCGCCTTACGTGTGAATGTAATAATAACAATAGCTCCAGGGTCTACCCCTGTTTTTATCAAGTGCAGAACCCTGTAAACCAGGGTGTGAGTCTTACCTGTACCAGGGCCAGCAATAACTAAGTAATTCCCCTCTTCTCTAGTTGCAGCAATCTTTTGGCCTGGGTTTAACTGGCCTAAGTAATCTATGTCTTTGTATTGATCTTCAAGGTCTGTGATTTCACGTGCAGTTAAGGCCTCAATAGCCTCATTTATCTCAATATTGGTTTTCATTTTGAACACCTCTTTTCAACTCTTTCGAACGTTTGTTCCATTGTATCATGTAAATTGTTGCAAGTAAAAAAGAGTAGATTCACCACTCTTTTAAGTTGTTATTTTATTCAGTTCCATCTTATTAAATCGATGCCTATTTATGAATCAAAAGCTCTATAAGTTCATTATATTGGTCACTTTTTTCTATATTAAGTACATGGCCTCCTTCATTGTGCACATGTAGTTGTACATGTGAAAGACCTTCTAACTCTCTCTTGTGTTTTTGTATGGCTTTGTTAATGTCTTTGTCAGCTGGTGTAATAACTAATGTGACTGGACACCCTGCATCTTGAAGGACAGACAGATAATCATAATTTCCTAATAGCTGATGAGAGGCAATAATAGCCTCCATTTTTGTAGACATAAACAGGTCTTTTAAAATTTTTCGTTTATTTGGATCTTTTAATGAAGCCTTCACTGCTATGTTTATATAACCTTCAAATCCAAGAAGTTTTACTAATCCACGGTCCATTAAATTTATCAATGAAAGTGTTAACTTATTGTATTTTAGGGCAGGGGCAGTCCCATTTGTAATAATTTGTTGAATGCGCAAAGGTGCTTTTTTAAGGACTTCATAGCCAATAACACCTCCCATTGAGTTACCTATCCATATAACCTTAGTAATGTCTAAGACATCTAACAGACTTAATACAACTTGACCATAGGCTTCTAGGGTATAAGATTCCTTTTCAATTGGCTTGGATGACCCTCCATGTCCTTGTAATGAAAATGCCACCACCCTATAATTAGGGCTGAAATGTTTAATCTGTTCTTCCCACTGATGCAGATTACATCCTAAGCCATGGGCAAAAATAATGACGTCTTCATTTTCAGGGTTAACATCAACATACTCAATGTTTTCCCCTAAAATATCTAACTTCATAATCTTATATGACATCTTAACCACTCCAATCTATGTATTTCAAATGATTTTTAAGTCCCTCTAAATATGTGTATTTTAATGATTTCCACTCATAATTTTCAGGAAGTCCATCCATAAAACTTCTATTATATGAGGCTAAAATGAACATTAAGTGCTTTCTAAGTCCAAGGTCAGAACCCATCTGCAAATCGTCAAACAGAGTCTGAGCAATAAGATAAGATTCACTATTCAGTTTATCTCTATATTCAACTAAATCTGGATGATTCATTTCCTTAGTGAACTGGAAAAAAAATAAATACTCGGATGTGTTGTTTGCTAAGTAGTCAAACTCATAGGCTGCATAAGCAAGAAGATTTTCATCTATCTTACCTTTCGAACTCGGGGTGAAAGACTGCATGTATTCTACGAGATTCTTCACACATCGCTCCAGTAGATAGAGGTACAAGTCTAACTTCCCATCGAAATACTTAAACAAACTGCCTTTAGATATACCCAGGGTTTTTACTAGTCTATTGGTAGAGGCATTAACATAACCATACTTTCCGAACTCAATAAAGGCTGCATCTATTACTAATTCCTGTTTTTCACTACTTATATTTTTAAATGTCGATTTCATGTAGGCCTCGTTTTCTCGGTGACCACCCAGTCACCAACTTAAAATAAAAATACTACAAATCTAAAACCGTGTCAAGATTTGTAGTATTCAGTGGTTTTATAAATACAAGCTTGATGTATTATGGCTTCATGTTTTCAGCACTTTTATAACTTATTGAGTAAACAACCAAACACCAAGGGCCAAGAACAAGAAAGCCCAAATGTAAAAGAATATTTCTGTCCCTTTCTCACCAAGGAACTTCTTAAAAAGTTCAATTTTTTTCATGTTCCAAATGGGTGCTGGTTTCACAACCGCAATCACAACAACGAGTGCTGCATAAATAATTGCAAGTATCGCCCAAATTTTCATACCGATTCCCTCCCTTAAACAGTACTTTTACTCTAATCCTCTTCTTATTTTAGGTGCTAGCAAAATAAAGACCACACCACTAATTAGAAGCACGATTCCAGAGTAGCTTAATACATCTAACCAAGTCCCTTTACTTGATAAAACTAGGTCGTTCCCTTTATATGTCCAGTAGAACGGTATCCAGTAAAACAAGATCTGCCATTTATCAGCTAAAAGCTCTTGACCAGCTATTGACCCAAACAAAGGCAGAAAGAGCATTTTCATATTCCCAGCCGCGTTCATTACATCATCGTTATTAATCCCCTCAATAAAGCCAATAAGAATACTAATTATACAAGAGGTGGTCACCATTAAAATTGCATGGAGGTAATTTATTTCTCTAAAGCCTGTAATAAGCAAAATAAGGACGGTTCCTACAATAGGAATAACCACACCAATTAGACTTTTACCTGCTATAAAACCCAACCTAGAAACAGGAGATAAATGTATGGCACTAATTGTGTTTTCCGTTTTTTCTTCAACAATATTTAGTGCAATAATCATACCTCCAAGAATGGAGGTGAACATCATAGCTGTATTAACCATAAGCTTTTTCAAAGGCGGAATATCCCTACCATAGTTTACGATTTCAACGGTTGATGTATCAACCTCAATATCATAATGGTCAAAGGTTGCTAAGTTCTTAACGTAGTCAATTACATAATCCGGCTCATTCCCTTGTGACAAGATATAATAGTCTCCCGCTTCATCAGGCAAAACCCCAATAATGTTATCTCTTTTCCTGACCCGGTCCTCAACTTCTTTTAGTGATTTCATTCGTTCCACTTTGGCAAACTGTTCAAAGTACACAGCTTGTTCAGGATTATCCCCATCTATAAGAACCACTTCCACTGTGGTGTCATTAATTCCAGGTGAAAAGATATTAATGATGATTGAAAATATCACAGGCACAACGATAATGTATAAGGTAATAAAATTCCTTACACTCGTTTTTAAATCTCTTTGAAATATAATGAGTATTTTTTTTAGCATAGTACACCCCTTATATAGACAAAGTCTTCTTAAACCGGTAGTTTGCCAGTATAAATATATCTAACCCTAAAACTAAAAATCCCAGTGAAGCAAGCATTACATATGTCATATTTCCCCCAACAGATACAATTTCTTTAAAACTTTGCAACATCACATAACTTGGAATGATTTTAACCCAGTCCGGGTCCCAACTTGGGGTAAAGTAAGATATATTAGGCATAATCATTATAATTATGACAATATACATAGCCCCAAAGGCTTCTACTATGTCTTTGTAAAAACTGGTCATAAACAAACCTAAAGATGCTGCAAAAAAACCAGATGAAATGATGAATAAAATCATGGCTGGATAGTTGGGTTGAAGCCCCATAACAGGCACCGTAATAATGAGTGTCGTCAAAATGCTTGTAAAAATAATAACTCCAATTTTGCTCAACAAGTAGTGCCAAACCGACGAGGCGGTAATTGCATAGGCTTTTATAATACCTTCACTTTTGTCTAAGAAGATGTAAGCTGCAATGATGAACAAACTCATAAGGCTACCATTAAAGGTTAAAAACACTGGAATCATATTCTCTTTATCCGTTAATGGCTGGGTATTTTCATACAACTTACGTACCTGGATATTGTCTGAGTGGTCTTCTAAGACATCATGTCCAGCGCGCCTATTATGATAAACAAAGAGTAAATTCTGCAGCTTTTCAGTTTCATACCCTTGTAAGTAATAGGTATGAATGACCTGTTTGTCTTCATTCACATGTACATGCACTGATGGAACGCGTTCTGAGTTTGAAAAGGCATCTAAGGCTTCTTTGCTATCTAACAAATAAATCTTTGATTCCTCAGTTTCATAAAGGTCTGCGTTAAAGATCCTGTCGTCTGCTTCAACTTCAATACGTTCCACTCGTTCATCCAAATCTTCTTCCCTAAGGTTCTTAGCGTATCGTTCTTTAACCACTTCAGGTAAGTCCAAGTAAATATACTGTTTACTTTTGCTATCAAAGTCTTCTGGCACAACAAATAGAAGAATCAATAATAAAACCACAGCCATGCCAATCTCAATATAGAAGTACCAGCTTTTAGATGATAGGCTCAGCTCTTTTGCAAAACTGTACCATAGTTTCATTTAAACCAGTCCCCTTCCAGTCACTTTAATAAAGATCTCTTCTAGGGTCGCCTCCCGTGTATGCATGGTTTGGATGTCGAACTTGTTTATAACCTCTACCATTTTGTCTTTTTCTTCTTGTATGACCGTTGAAAAGTTTTCTTTAACCAACTGCCCATTATCAAAGTATTCTATATCCACACGTTTTTCCCCATACTTTAATTTTAGAGCTTTTGGAGAATCAATGATCCTGATTTTACCGTCCACAATAAAAGCCACCCGGTCACACAACTCATCTGCTATGTACATGTTATGCGTAGTAAGAAAAATAGTTACACCCTTCTCATTTTCTTGCCTTATGATGTCTTTAATCTGGGCAGCAATAGCTGGATCAAGACCTGTTGTTGGTTCATCTAAAAACCACATTTCAGGATTATTAATCATGGATCTGGCAAAGGTTAATCTATGTTTCATCCCCTTAGAATATTTACCTGCCTTAACATGTTCTTTCCCACCTAACCCCACTAAACGTATCAGATCCATAGGATTTTGGGTTTCAACATCAAAGAGTTTTCTGTAAAACTCTAAATTTTCAAGGCCAGACATTTTGCTATAAACATTAGACTGTTCAAATGACATGCCAATCTTGTTAAACATTTTATTGCGGATATGTTTTACGTCATATCCTGCCACTTCAACGGAGCCTTCTTGCAGAGGAAGAAGGCCAACTAATATGTTTTGTGTTGTAGACTTTCCTGCACCGGACGGGCCTAGAAAACCAAAAATTTCACCTTTTTTAATTTCAAAACTTATATCATCTACAGCGTAATGTTTATCATTGCTATATGAATGGTAAAGGTTTTTAACTTTTATCATCCAATCCATCCCTTCATACAAGTACCGCAGCTTATCGGCCAATTAATCTTCCTGATAATTTAATATAACTTGATCTCCTTCTGATAGTCCTTCTAGTACTTCAATGTTTTTTTCAAATCGCGTGCCTGTTAGGATCTCCCTACGAACTAGTTCTCCATCTATCAGGAGTTCAACGTAGTGTTTGGACTTCTCATTTATAACACTTGCTATGGGTACAAAGAGGCTTTCGCGCTCAGGTTCAACCATAACTTTCATAGATAGTTCAACTCCGAAAGCTAGAAGATCTGCGTCACTAGGTAGACCAATTTCTACAGTTTGACGATTCTCTTCCACACTAAGTTCTGACAAGCTTATAAATGCTTTTGGGTGCACCTTATCCACTTTCAAGTCTGTCCTATGGACATCTAGATCAAAATCATCTATCTCAGCCTGCATGCCTTCTTTTATCGTCTTAGCATCTTCAACCATAAAATCAACTAAGATGACCTTTTCACTTGGATCATATACTTCTAAAATCAAAACACCTGGGGATGGCATGTCCCCTTCAAAGGTGTTCACTTCTGTAACGATCCCATCTACATCTGCATAAATAAAAGAAAGATCTCGACTCTTTTCAAGTATTTCAAGTGAGAGTATTAACACATCGATTTCAGCTTCATACTTGTTTTTATTGTTCTCTGATATTTCTTTAGTCAATTTATTATATGCATTTTGCGCTATACCTAATGCACTTTGAAGTTGGTCAACAGACTCGACAGCATCTTCTAACTCCATCAGTGAAGCAGCGCCACTGTCATATAAAGTTTGGGTGCGGTCTTTTGTTTTCTTTGCGCTGTCTAAACTAGATCTAGCTTTTGATATCTCTATCCGGGCACTATTAACACTCGCAACATCTGTTCCCGTAAGGGCTTCGTTGTAAACGGCTTCTAGGGCTTCTATTTGTTTTTGGATTTTTTGTATTTCTAGGTCTAAGTTATCTTCAAACTTTATTAAAACTTGACCCGCTTTTACAGGGTCACCAACTTCTAGGTTCATTTTTTCAACCTTGCGTGTACCATTTCCATAGTAGCTACGTATGTTTTTCGAGCTGACTTGGCCAACATCTTCTACATATTTCCCCACCTGTCCACGGGTTACTTGAACGGTGTCGTACTCAACACCTACATTTCCCATGGTTAGTAGATAAAACAGACCTAACCCTACTGCTGTGAACACAATAAATGCAATGATTAACTTCTTCGTCATAGCGACCTCCAGTTTTCTGGTCTCCCATTTCTATTTGTCATGGTTTGTTAGCCAAACTATGTGGTAGACGCATATTGTTAGCTGTTCACCGTATAGATACCCACAGACAGATCTATCCATTCTCATTTCAATGCAAAAAGCCGACTTAAGTCTTTAACAGACTCAGGTCAGCTTATAATTTCATACTACTTAAACATTAAGGGGGCAACGCCAGTGAATGCCTTAAAATCGTTGATCATATGGGACTGATCACTGTACTCAAGCTTTAAAGCCAAGTCTGCTAAGTCTAGATGGTCATAGCTTTTGATTTCTTCTTTTAACTCCTGCAACCTAAAGACCCGAATTACCAACTTGGGTGTTACACCCACATACTTGTTAAACAACCTCTGTAGTGTACGACTGCTCATGTGAAACTGTTCCGATATAAGGCCAACACGTACAATATGTCTATTTAAGCGAATGTACTTAACAATCTCTTCCACCAATTTTGCTTCTTTGTTTCGCTTGGGTTCGAAACTATTTAGAATGTCTTCAACACAAGCCACTTGAGTGGAAATCTCATTTAGTTTTAAAACTTCTGCCCACTTTTCATGGTATAAAACTTCATTTACTTCAATTTTTTGATTGGTAAGTGCACCCATGTTTAAATCAACAAAGCTATTAAATCCACCTAATTTAAACTTAAAACCAATCAAGCGACCACTTCCAGCCATTTCATACTCAAACAAGGACTTTGTTGGACCTTCAAAATAAATCCCCTCCGAATAGATTGCAATGTTTGAATTAGGATTTGGGAAAAGCTTTTGTTTAAAAACTTCACCAGGACTGAAATTCCATTCGATGATCCAAATTAGGTCAATAACATCTTTTAATGTGTCACACGGTTCGATCCTGCGAAAATCTGTTTTCTTTTGAAGTTCATCTAAGTTAACCACAGCTTTTAAATAGGCTTCAGACATTGTACGCTCCTAACAAATCCTGTCGCTTTTTTGCAATACACACTTTATACATCCATTATATAGTGTTGGTATCGAAGAAAGGAGTTTTGTATATGAATCTTGAGTACATTTTCTACATTCACGCATCTACTGAAAACGTCTGGTCCATCTTAACTCAACCAGAAAAAACCAGTGCTATATTCTACGGTGCAAAAGTTAGTTCTACATTTGAAGTAGGTCAAAACATCCAATATCTTGGCCCCGGAAGAGATGGAGAAAAGACATTACACATGTATGGTAAAGTTTTAGAATATATACCTCTTAATAAACTGGTCCACACAATTCAAGTTGGAGAAGTTTATCGAAATGGGACGCGTCCTTTCACCTCACGGGTATCTTACGCATTAGAAGACTGCGGTTTTGCTGTTAAACTAACCGTTCGACAGGATCAGTGGCATAAAGACGATCCATCCTACCAAGCTACAAAAGAAGGCTGGTGGCTCATGTTATCAAACATTAAATCTTTAGCAGAAACGGGGATTCCTCTGAACATAGGACACCACCAATAAACATAAAAAGGGTGTTCTAAAACTTAAATAATAGGTTATTCAACTTAAATAATAGGTTATTCAACTTAAATAATAGGTTATTCAACTTAAAAGAAGTATACCCATTAGACTGGGTATACTTCTACTTGTATAAATTTTGGCGTATGCATAATGTGTATCTACTCATCAAGTTTTTATGAGTCCTGTTATTACATATCCACTTCTAATATAGTCTTGTTTACAACGTATATATACTTTTCATCAATTGTAATAACACCCTCATTTTTAAGTGCCCCAAGAATATTTGACACCATTACCCTAGATGCATTCACAAGGTTTGCGATGTCTTGATGACTTAACTTTACATCAATTTTTACACCTTTTGATGTAGCCATTCCATACTTCCCATTTAACTTCTTAATCATGTTAATGATTCTACCTTGAACATCATTAAAAGCCATACTTGCCATCTGGTCAGTATATCCATCTAATTTATTAGTTAGGTGTTTCATCATTTTGATGGATACCTTAGGATTTTTAAGCAGTTCCATAAAATCATCACGGGTACACACACATACAAAAGTATCTTCTAGTGCTTTTGCATTAAAGCTATGAATAGCCTCGTCAAAGATGGTATGTTCACCGAAAATATCATCTTGATTTAGAATATCCAGCGACATTTCTTTGCCATCAACAGATACTTTATAAAGCAAAATACTGCCTTTTCTAATGAAATATATTTTGTCACACGACGTTCCTTCACTAAAAACAGTCTCCCCTTTTTTTATCAAAACGGGACGTGCCAATCTCACAACATCGTTTTTTTCAGCTTCATCTAAGGCACTGAATATCTCTAGGTCTTTCATACACTTTATCTTCTTAGTCATAGTCTCTTCCTTTATAGGCTTACGTTTATCTCACGCGAATCCTCTTTGTCTTAGAATATACCACAAATAAACTTTCGCCAAATCATCTTTGTTCTTGTGGAAAACTCTTGTGAATTATTCTTATAAAAAATTTTAATAGATTTTGTAAAGTGCTTTACAGAATAAAAGCTCCACATCCATTAAACTAAGTTTGTAAACAACACACACTAAATTAATTGGAGGTCATTATTATGTCCGTAAGAAATACTATTAAAGCTCAGATCGTAGCACACCTAAATAAAGCTACATTCCCTATTGCAAGTCCTGAAGCACTTATTGGTGCATTCCCAAATGGTGCAGACACAACTTGTACTGCGGGTGATCTAGTTGTGACTGCTGGTCAAGCAGGTACACTACTAAATGAAAACCACTTCCCATTTAACAGTGCTGAAGAAGTTGGTGAAACGATCGTTGAACTAGCAGGCCTATAGACATTTGTTATAAGTTTATTGTAAAAACCCAAATTGGAAAGATCTTTGTCTTTTGATGTTTAGCAAAGTGCTAAGAGTTGTCAAAACTCTGTGTACTCCACTAAAGCTTGATACACAAAATGACAAAGGTCTTTTTTGTATGTTCCATGTCCGAAAACGAGAGTTATTTGAACCTCCTCTATGATATACTTTTGCCATAGAAAGAGGTGGGCATATGAAGTTGAACCATGATGTATGTTATGAAGCTATCAAAACAAACGATGCACGATTCGATGGCGTATTTTTTGTCGCTGTAAAAACAACGGGCATATATTGTCGCTCAGTTTGCAAAGTTCCAGCACCTAAATCTGAGAATTGTACTTTTTTCAACAGTGCCGCAGAATCTGAAGCCAATGGGTTTAGACCTTGTTTACGTTGCAGGCCAGAATTAGCCCCCCAATATTCTGAGTTTGATCAGGGCAAAGAACTTGTAAAGTTAATCGTTGAATATTTTGAACTTCATGAGTATGGTCAAAAGTTAATTGCGCGGTGTGCAGCAGAACTGGGCATCTCTCCAAGGCATCTTAACAGAGTCTTTAAGAATGGTCTTGGCGTTTCGCCGAAAGAATATATTATGACTAAAAGACTCCTAAGGGCAAAAAGCCTTCTCACCGACACCAACTTAAGTATTACACAAATAGCAACAACATGTGGCTTTGGAAGTCCATCAAGATTCCACGATGCATTAAAGAAACGGTATCAACTCACAGCAAGTGATATTCGAAAAGAATACAAAAGTAAAAATAAATTAGATAGCATAAAAATAAAACTCTACTTCCGTCCACCTTACGACTGGGAATCCATGTTAAACTTTTTCAGACTCAGAGCCATTCCAGGCATTGAGTTCATAACCGACACAGGTATTTACAGAAGGAGTCTTAACATTCACCACAATGGACAAAATCATGTCGGCTGGATAGAAATTAAACCCAAAATAAATAATAACCACTTTGAAGTTAAACTTAGCCGAAGTTTAGGACCCGTTATGTTACAAGTGAGTTATCTAGTTAAAAAAGCACTGGACTTGGGCGCACTTCCCGACCAGCTCCCGACTGAGTTTCCAAAAGGCATTAGACTCCCTGGATGTTTTGATGGTTTTGAAATGTCCGTTCGAGCAATTTTAGGTCAACAAATTACAGTTAAAGCAGCCACAACCATATCTGGTCGAGTTGTAGATGCGCTTGGTAAAGAAGTAGAGACACCGTGGCCTGAAATAAATTATATTTTTCCTGAACCAAAAGATATACTAAGACTTGGTGAAAAAGCTTTTGATGTATTAGGTGAATCGGGTGTTATTCGAACACGTTCAGCTTCAATCATAGAAATTGCTAATGGAATCGAAACGGGCAATATTGTTTTTACAGGTTCACCAGAAGAGTTAAAGAGGAGTCTACTGGCTATAAAAGGGATTGGAGACTGGACGGCGGAATACTTGTCAATGAGAGGACTCAGCTGGCCTGATGCCTTCCCAGTAACAGATATAGTAATTAAGAATAGACTTTTAGCCTTATTAAAAAGTGATTCTGGACAATATATAAACGAAATAGAGGATCTTTCTCCTTACAAACTCAACAAGTTATATATATTAAAAGCAGAACAATACGCTGAAAAATACCGTCCATGGCGGAGCTACTTAACCTTGGCACTATGGAGAGATGCCATAAAGGAGGATCATGATGATATGTGTTAAACGTAATCTTAAATGGGGTGAAAGCCTGGTTGCCTTTAATGTGGATGCTGAGCTCATTGGCCTCTGGTTCCAAGGACAAAAGTATTTTCCAAAGAACATGGATGACGTCTTATGGATTGAAGAAGATGAAGCCACAGTTGATCAACTAGTATCTAAGAAAATAAAGAAAGTCATAAAAGAATTTGATAGACAGATGTCTGAATACCAAGCAGGTACAAGAAAAGAGTTCAATTTACCCCTTTCTCCAGTAGGTAGTTCGTTTAGACAGCTTGTTTGGGAAGAGTTATTAAAAATTCCACTTGGAGAAACAACAACATATGGTTGTCTAAGCAAAAAAATAGCAGCTGCCAAAGGCTTAGACAGTATGTCTGCTCAAGCCGTTGGAGGCGCAGTTGGACACAACCCAATCTCCATTATCATTCCATGTCATAGAGTTGTAGGGGCAAGTGGTCAGCTCACAGGTTACGCGGGTGGAATTGATAAAAAAACTGCTTTATTGCAACATGAAGGGATTTCTGTTAATACTCAGTCTTTAAGTTTAACGTAGTTCTCATATGTTTAACTAAAATAAAAAAATTAAAGCGTACGAAGCCAGAAGCACGCTCCTTTTATCGGTACAGTATTTTAGTTTAACTGTCCACTTTAATAGAGTTTGTTACTTCTAGGTTCCGTACGCTTTTTATATACACCATTTACTAAGTCATTAAATATAGCTGATTACTGATTTGAGCCAGTGTCTGTGTCTAGCAAGTTCTCCAAATGAGATTTATATAGCCCGTTTTCCATTTCTAAATATGCATTTATCTTCTCTCTTA
>Ga0209272_10001366_pt1 | contig 15523 bp, 19 predicted proteins | sample tdDd002_FD_187125 | JGI IMG/M metagenome (GOLD analysis project Ga0209272, IMG submission 187125) | Marine sediment microbial communities from the Atlantic coast under amendment with organic carbon and nitrate - tdDd00.2 (SPAdes)... | ecosystem: Environmental > Aquatic > Marine > Coastal >... | reverse complement strand
TATGGATCAAAATCCAGAAGTTATTTTAAGTAAGCAAAAGGATGTGCTGGGTGAAACGGATAATTATGATAAATACATTGTGTTTAATGGGCGTATTTTAAATATGGAAGAAGCATTAGAGAAAAAACTACTTCGTAATATTAGAGCGCATAGAGTAAATGGGGGCATTTGTACCGATATTATAGGCTGTAAAAGTGATATGTTTCATTGTTTAGATTGTAAAGATTTTGCACCAGATTATGAAAACCTTGAGTATTTTAAAGACCAGGTTATTTCTTGGGAAAAGAAAACAAAACAATTTGCAAGTTTACCCATGGTTAGTCAAAATGCTAGAAAGAATGCTAAGCTTTTCCAAGGGGTCGTTGATAAAATAGTAGCTGTAATAGGTGGTGATAAGGTTGAATAAACTGCCGAGAGTAATAGAAGAAAAACAAGCCTTACAAAGACAAGAAACCATGAGCAAAGTTTTAAGAGCAATAAATGATTTAACAAATGAAGGTGCAAATATCAGAATAAAAGATTTGATTGAATATACAGGACTATCTAGATCAACTTTTGCCAAAAGTCATGTCCGAGATATTCTCATTGACAAGGGAATTGTAGATTCAAAAAAGGAAAGAAGTAAAATTAAAACCAATAAACCGACTAGAATATCCAATTTAATAAAAAAAGCCGAAAAAAAAGAGGCATATATCAAGAAACTAGAAACAGAAAATGAAGAATATAAAAATGAATGCGAGCTTCTAAGAGGCAGATTATTTTTGTTGATGCAAAGGCTAGAAAACATAGAAAAATAGTAAATAAAAAATTGACACGATTATAGAAAACTATAGTCGTGTTTTTTTAATAAAAAGAAAGAGGTGTAAGTATGATTATTTCAATGAAAAACAGAGGTTTCGCAACAAGGATTAGGTGGCTTGAGCATTATGGTGTTAATCAAAAAAAGTACAGAAAAGCAGTAAAAATCTTAATTGCAGTAGTTATTGGAGCTTTATTATTAGGTGGTCTATACAGTCTATTCGGTGATGTAATTCTACCGACACTTACTCAAAGAATCAAGGATATGTTTGACTATACAGGTTAAGAATATGTAGAGGCTCTTATGGGTCTCTTTTAAGGAGGTGAAGCATTTGGAATATGTCATTATGCTTTTAATTAGTGCCATCCTCACAGGCTGTTTAACCTATGTTAATGATCTATTAGAGGGTCTAGTACCTATTGCACTTCATGCAGAACTGTATATGGACACCTTGATTGGGTCTAATGGCATCAGTGGTATTTTCGATATATTCTTTGCCTTTGGTATGTCGTTGATTGTCCTTAAATTTTTAAAGAAAGGTTTTGAAAGGTATATCCTATGGACTGAAGGTGATGCAGAAGTTGAACCTATTTTACTCATGACTGGATTTTTTAAGGCGTTAGCAGTAGGGATGTGTTTTCCGACCATGTATGGATGGTTAGCTGAGATTGTAAATGATTTAAGTAATCAGCTGATCGACATTATATCAGATGGGATGGCAACAGACTTTTCATCAGTAATTACAGGTATTACATCAGCAGGTATCTTTACAGGGATTGTGTCACTGATTTTCTTTATCTGCTTCTTTATCTTGTATATTCAGTTTCTAACAAGGGGACTTGAAATACTTATTTTAAGAGTAGGTCTACCTTTAGCTTGTGTTGGACTTATGGATGACGACGGTGGTGTTTTTAGGACTTACATTCAAAAGTTCTTTCAAAGTACCCTTGCAGTATTAGTTCAGATTGTATTAGCAAAACTTGGTGTAGCGTTGATGCTTAATGCTCATGTGTTTTGGGGACTAGCAGCACTGTTACTAGCTTTAAGGACACCTAAGTTTTTACAAGAGTTCATCATCATATCAGGTGGTCATGGTGGTGGCGGTATGATGAACAAGGTTTATTCTACGGCAAGAATTTACCAAATGGGTAAAGCAGTTTTTACTAAATAAGGGGGTGTCAGATGGAAATATTAAAAGAGCTGGCACTTGCCTTTATCATGTTAATCAGACTTGGAGCAGTACTTAGAATTGTTTACTGTTTTATTTCAATGAACTCTGATGAAGAAAAAGTCAGTTCCTATAAAAGAAGGATTAAGAATACGATTATCTTTTACATCATGGCTGAATGTATTTGGTTAATTAAAGATTTAGCCATGTCTTATTACATGTAGAGAGGTGAGTGATGGAGAATAAGAAAACACTATATATACCACAAGGCTTGAAAACTCGTGTTGAGATATTTTCAGGCTTTGGTAAAGATGAGTTATTTAAAGCGATACTAGTAACACTGGTTGTCGGATTAATAGATATTGTCTTTTATTTGGTAACTAAAAATGCAGTAGTCGCCATGGTGACAATACTTGTGACCATAGCAGGAAGTGTCATGATGCTGACTAAAGACCATAATAATGTATCTGTTGTAGATCAAGTGGGTTTTATGATTCGCTTTGAAAGGTCACAGAAGAAATATAAGTACAAATACTTAGACGAGTGGTTTTAAGGGAGGTGAAACAAATGGAAAGAAAGGAACTCTTAGATAAGGCAAGGTGGGAATATGATTCTTATCTTGATGAACTTAGAAGCAAAAGCATAGAAGAAGTAATTGAAAGTGCTTATGAAACAGCAGTTAAGTTTGAACTAAAGATGGCTTGTGAATACAATGCTCTATCAGATGATGTGATTAGAACGATAAATCGCTATGATTATCCACTTCATGAACTGTATTATGAGTTTTTAAGTTCAGAACTACCACTAGATCAAGAAAATCTATTTGAAACCATGGTAAATTTCGCAAATGAAAGAATAGATGATGAAGAAGATGCATCAGAAGATGGGGACATTGATTATAAAGCAGTTATCTTAGAACGGATGAAAAAGAAAATAGACTGGTGCAAAGACCTTCCACCAGAGATGGTATCTGATGAAATAGGTATGACCATTCAGAGTGTTTATTATAACTTTATGAAAGCCTTTGAAGAAATATCAATACCAGAGCATATCCTAAAAATTATCCATGAAGATGATTCCCCTCTCAATACTTTTTATGATTATTTCTTTAATGATGGTGATGTGAGAATAGGGAGTGACTGGAACAAGATATGTAGAGACTATGCAATTTATCGTGAAGAAGAAGTATTAGAAGAAAAACTTCACGATAAGGTAGAGGTGGAGTACCGTAGGTTTATGAGAAAGGTAACAAACATGTCCCCTTATAAAACAGGGAAGATCATTATTGAGATTGCCCTTAAGATGCAGGCCTTTTCAATTGTAAGGTATCAAGAACTGTTTACAAAAGAAGATGTAGAGGCCTTGTTAGGAACAGATGATATTTTAGACAAGATGTATAAAAAACATGATGGACATTTGCTTCCAATGGATGATGAACATTTGGTATGGGCTAAAGCCTATGATTATTTAGAGGGGGTTGTTAGAGATGAAAAGTTTCTTAACTACTCAGAAGAAGACCTTATGGAGCCTTAGTAGCTTAATAATTATATTTAGTCTAAGTATGATTGGATATAATGCTTCGCTTACGAAATTGGCTTTGTTTATTAGTGTATTAATACTGGCATCATACTTAGATGTGAAAACAAGGATTATTCCTGACTGGGTTCATCTTGTGATTATAGGGATAGGGTTGATTGATATAAACTTATTAGATAGTGTCCTTGGACTACTCGTATTACCTATACCATTCTTTATCATGGCTTATAAAAGTGAGGGTACGATGGGCGGAGGCGATATTAAACTTATTGGTGCTTGTGGCTTTATGCTTGGCTTAAATAGTGCCTATCTTGGGGTGCTGATTTCACTTATCTTAGTGATTGTCCATCAAGGCATCATTAAGAAAAAGGACGAAAGCTTTGCCTTTGTACCTTATATTTCGGTAGGTATGCTTATAGCAAGTAGTCTATAATTTATGAAAAACTGGAGGAGAAAAATTGAAAAACATTATTAGAAATAGAACAATTATAGGGATAGCGAGTATTTTGCTATCTCTTATTATTTGCTTTGGTTTAACACCACTTTTTAATGAAGCTGTATCTGCAAAAGTAACAGTGGTAAGGGTTAAATCAGAGATTGAAAAGGGTGAGTTGATCACTGAAAAGAAATTACAAACAATTGAAGTTGGTGGCTACAACTTAGCAAGTGATGTTGTAAAAACTAAGGCTGATATTGTTGGCAAATACGCTAAGTCAAATATTTATAAGAATGACTATATTTCAGTAAGTAAACTATCTGATGAACCACTTGCCAATTATGGTTATCTAAATGACTTTAATGGAGAAGAAAGGGCAGTATCGGTAACAATTAAATCTTTTGCAGCAGGTCTATCAGGCAAGTTAGAACCTGGAGATATTGTATCTATTTTGGTCTCCGATTATGGAGAATTAAAAGAAACCATTAGTCCTGTAGAGCTTCAATATGTACAGGTTTTAGCAGTAACTGCAGGTACCGGTTTAGATACAGATGAGTATGAAAAGAATACTGAGTCAATTGAAAAAGATAAGGAACTGCCATCTACACTGACTTTAAGAGTTTCAGCAGATCAAGCCAAGCTTCTAACTGAACTTGAGGTTAAAGGGAAAATTCATGCAGTCTTTGTATATAGGGGCAATAAGGACAATGTAAATAAGTTCTTAGAAGAACAAAAGAAGATTTTAGAAGCACCAGAAGTAAAACCAGATGAAGATCAAGAAGTTGATGATACAAGAGAGGAAAGTGAAGGTGTTTAAATGAAGCAGAATAAGGTCATTGCAGTTTGGGGAAATCCCAACAGTGGAAAGACCACAACTGCTATTAAACTTGCGACTTACCTTGCAAGCAAATCTAAAAATGTTGTTTTGATTCATTGCGACCATGTAGTCCCTGTCTTATCAACAACAATGCCTTTTGTAGATGCAGGTAATAAATCGTTAGGAGATCTTTTATCGTCTCCATCAATTACTCAGGAGTCTATCCTAGAAAAGATGATTTTAGTTGAGAAAGAAAAGCATATCAGTGTACTATCTTATCTACATGGTGAGAATGAAAGAACTTATGCTAAGTATTCTAAAGAAAGGGTCATTGATCTTTTGATTTTACTTAAGCATTTAGCAGACTATGTGATTATCGATTGTTCTAGTGATGTTAACCATGACATTTTATCAAGAGCATCACTTGAAATGTCAGATCAAGTCATTAGACTCATAACACCAGACTTAAAGGCTTTAAGCTTCTTTGATTCTACTTTACCCCTTATTGCAGAAAGAAAGTTTAATCTGCAAAACCATACTAAGGTTATTTCAAATGCAAAAGAGATTATGCCTAAAGAACATGTTGCCAGTCGTTTTGGGGCAAGCTTTGAACTGGCTTATGCTAAAGAACTTGAGACACAGTTTTATGAGGGGGAATTGTTCTTAGGACTTCATGATAAAAAGAGTAAGCCGAATAAAGAAGGCATGGACAAGTTACAGAGATTCTTATTCGATGAAGAGGATGTACCAAAGAAAGTTAAAGATAGGAAAAAACTTAAGTTTAAGCTGCCATCAATAAAGAAGAAAGCAGGTGATGTAAATGAATAATATGCTATTTGACTCACCTCAAAATATCAGGGATTTCTCTGATATTTTATATGAGGTACAAGAACATATCTCAGGCAAATATGCTTTACTAATCAGTCATGATTCAAGCCATCAGAAAGAACAGATTAAGTCTTATATCAGTAAGTATTTAATGGATGGGTCACTAGCTGTAGAAGCTATGACAATGGATGAACTGGTAGATAGTCTATATGCTGAAATGGCTGAATACTCATTTTTAACCAAGTATTTATTTAGAAATGACATTGAGGAAATTAACATCAATGCTTGGAATGATATCAAGATTTCATATTCAAATGGCGAGATATTACCAACCAAAGAAATCTTTAATTCACCAAACCATGCCATCGATGTTATTAGAAGATTACTTCATAAGAGTGGGATGATCTTAGATAATTCTCAACCAATTGTTGTTGGCCATTTGTCTGAGAAAATCCGTATTACAGTCTTGGGTCAAGGTGTGATTGATAATAACCTTGGTGTTGCTGTTTCGATAAGAATTGTAAACCCAAGGAAGTTAGTAAAAGAAGACTTTATTGCATCAGGTACAGCGACAGGTGAAATGTTAGATTTTCTAAGCCTTATCCATAGGTATGGAGAATCAATGTGTATCACTGGTGCAACTTCAAGTGGTAAAACAACCTTGATGTCTTGGATACTTTCAACACTGCCTGATAATAAGCGACTTTATACCATTGAGAATGGTACAAGAGAATTTAATCTAGTAAAAAGAGATACACATGGAAAAGTTATCAACAACGTTATCCACACTGTTACAAGATACAGTGATGATCCAAAGCAAAACATCACAATGGTTAAATTGTTAGAGACAGGGCTTACAGTGAATCCTGATTATATATGTGTTGCTGAGATGAAATCTGAAGAAGCATTTTTCGCCCAGGAAGCGGCACGCACCGGTCATGGGGTAACAACAACAATTCATGCTAGTTCTTGTATTGCGACTTATTATCGTATGGTGACACTTTGTAAGCAGCTTTATGACATGGATGAAAAGACACTTTATAACCTTGTAACTGAAGCATTCCCTGTAGTAGCATTTTGTAAAAAGCTTGAGGATAATACCAGACACATTATGGAGATTACTGAATGTGAAGTAAAACCAGATGGGACGAGAGATATTAGAACACTCTATAAATTTGTTGTAACAGAGAATGGACTTGTGGATGGTAAGTTAAAAATCAGCGGAAGATATGAGAAAGTTAACGATATATCAGAGTCTCTTAAAAAAAGGCTTTTAGAAAATGGTATGCCAAGACATATCCTTGAACTGATTAAGAAAGGTGGTACAAATGAATAGTATGATTCTAATGGCATTTACCATCATGGTGGTAGGTGCTTTTTTATTACTTGATTTATCACCTTTTGATCTAATCGATGATTTATCAAAATTAAAGCCTAAGAGAAAAGAGTCACTTAAGACTAGGGTTGAGTACCTTACGAAAAAACGTAAGAAAAAAGGGATTAAGTCAATGATTCAGGAGACTAAGATGGTCCTTAATACAACCAATAAATCAGATCGATTTACAGGACTACTCATTGGGTCTTTAATGATGTTTGTTGGTGGTATCTATATCTCGATTATTATGAATAACTTTTTTATGATCCCAGTATTGTCGGTAGGTTTTGCCTTATTACCATTTTGGTATGTAAGAATTATTGCCATTAGGTGGCGAAAAGAATTAAATAGTGAACTTGAAACAGTTCTATCAATCATTACAACATCTTATTTAAGAAGTGACAGCATTATAACTGCCATAGAAGAAAACATAAATTACATTAACCCGCCTGTCTATGATGTATTTAGAATCTTTTTAACCCAGTCAAAGTTGATTAATTCCAATATCAAAATTGCCCTTGAAAACTTAAAATCAGGAATTGATTCAGCAGTTTTTCATGAATGGGTAGATGCCTTAATTGACTGTAGAGAAGATAAGAATATCAAACACACCTTAGTACCTATTGTTTCAAAATTATCTGATATGAGGATTGTATCAGGTGAGTTGGATTATCTGATGTATGAGCCCGTAAAAGAATTTGTATCCATGGCAGTTTTATTAGTAGGGAATATCCCTCTTATGTATATGCTCAACAGGGATTGGTACAACACCTTAATGTATACCACTGTTGGCAAAGGTGTACTTGCAATAAGTGCGTCAGCATTATTCATTTCACTAGGTGCAATTATTAGATTAACAAAACCTGTAGAGTATCGCAGGTAGGAAGGAGGAGCGATGAAGATTATATTATTTGCTTTTTTCATTACGTTTTCATTAGGTTTGTATTCGATATTTCTTGATCTCTTATATATGCCAACACTTAAAGCGAAAAGAGCTATTGTAGCCATTGATAAAAGGGAAAAGAAGAAATCACAAAGCCTAGATGTTGTGGTGTCTTCTATAGCAGTAAAGGTAGCAAAGTTTATTAAAATATCTGATTATAAACAGAGGAAACTACGAGCAACACTAAAATCAGCAGGTGTTAAGCTATCACCAGAGGCCTATATAGCAAGAGCATGGGTAAAGTCAGGACTTACTTTATTGGTAATTGTCCCTGCCTTTTTTATTTTTCCAATCGTCTCACCAGTGGTTCTGTTTTTAAGTGTAGCAGTGTATTTCAAGGAAATCAGAAGTGCTGATGAAGCGGTTAGAAAGATGAAGGAAGACATTGAGTACGAGCTACCTAGATTTGTATCAACATTATCTCAAGAATTAAAAGCTTCTAGGAATGTACTTGCTATTTTAGAGAGTTATAAACAAAATGCAGGGCAATCATTTAAGAGTGAGTTAGAGATAACTGTTGCAGATATGAGGTCTGGGTCTTATGAATCGGCTTTAACGAGGTTAGAATCACGTCTTGGTTCATCATCTTTTTCAGAAGTTTCTAGAGGACTAATTGGTGTATTAAGGGGAGATGATGGTGTTGTTTACTTTCAAATGCTTGCCCATGACTTAAAGCAGTTAGAATTACAAAGACTTAAAAAGATTGCTATGAAACAACCTGGTAAGGTTAGAAAGTATTCCTTTCTTATGTTGTTCTGTTTCTTGATGATGTATCTTTCAGTTATTTTAGTTGAGATTGTAACAACTATGAGCAGGATGTTTTAGGGGGTGATTAACATGAATGTTTTAAAATGCAAAAAGGGTGAGGGCTACATTGATACGGTGATTATTGTACTAGTAGCCATGGTAGTGATTGCTTTAGCGTTAAAGGTATTTCCAGTCTTTATTGCAAAGAATCAGCTGAATACCTATGTGGATGAGTTAGCAAGAACAGCAGAACTTGAGGGCTATATTGGTAGTGTGACACAAAATAAGGCTCATGAACTCACTGGGAATCTTGGTATAAACCCAACGATTCAGTGGTCTAAATCTGGACCTATTCAACTGAATGAGTCTTTTACTCTTACTGGAGAGTTAAAGGTGGACATAGGTTTCTTTGAGTTTGGATCTTTTCCTATCACACTGAGGTCGAAGGCAACAGGACGATCGGAGGTTTATTATAAGTGATGTCTATATTAAGAAATAAAGATGGTAATGCTGCTTTGATGGCATGTGTGGTTGTTCTATGTATGCTTTTGGTTTTCTCTGTAATCAGTGAGTATCTAAGATTAGAGATTATTGCGAAAGACGTGAGAGATGCTACTCAAACAGCAGTTATTTCAGTCGCTACACAAAATTATGATGAGGTTTATAATGGACTGCGTGAAGGTTATTCTGGTGGTTATACCTTAGATGAAAGTGATACATGGAGACAAAATGTTGATAGTGGTGCAGTCTATGCTAATCTAAGTGATATTCTAAATTTAATTGATGGGTCGAAATACGCAGGTTCAGAAGTAGAATACAATGTATCAAACATTGATGTAGATATTATCAATGTACCTTTAGCATCTGGAAATAGTGGAGGTAAATTTGAGTCAATAGTTACACTTGATTTGCATGTTCCCTTATCATTTGGATGGGATTTTGTCGAACCATTAAAGATCAGATTAAAGGTTAATGCAGGTTATACGCCAAAATTTTAATGAACGATTAATAGACTTCTGTTTAAGTACATGATATTATGTGTATATAATACATGTAGAAATACTACATGTTGTAAGGAGTCGAAATATGAGAAAACTAAAAATAAATGAAACGTCACTTTATATCCTACTATCAATAATCGAAAATCCCTTAAGTGGCTATGAGATCACAAGAAAAATCATGGAGATTACAAATGGACGATTAAAAGTTCAGACAGGGATTATGTATCCAACTTTAAAGAAGTTATTAGATTTAGAAATGATAGCGATTGTGGATGTAGAAAAAGTGGAGAGAAACAAGAAGATTTATAGAATTACAGAATTAGGTATTGAAATTGTAAATAGAGAACTAGATCAATATGAAATGAAGATTAAAGAAATTAGGTCTATTCTAGATAATCGAAAATGACATAGATATGGAGGTCAAAAGCATGAAAACTAAAAGAATGATGATAACAATGATGTTATTGGTTTGTTGTATAGCTGTTGTAGGTGGTATTTATACAGTGTTGCAACCAAAGACTACTGCAACTGATGAAGAGCTAGCGAATAATGAGCCTAACCCAGTTGTAGAAATTATAGAAACAGAAGAGCCAGTTGAAATAGAAAAAATAGTTTCAGTAGATAAAGAACTGGTTAACGAGGAAGAAGCTGATAAAGAAGAATCTATTCTGGTAGAGGAGATTGTTGTCTCAGAAGAAAATGAAGATGAAAAAGAAAAAGAAAAAAATGTAGTTGTAGAAGTTCCAATGCCTGAAGTTCCTGATACAGTTCCAGAGACTAAAGATGATGTAACAGATACGTCAAAAGAGCCTGAGTATGAGGAAGAGCAAGTAACTTATCAAGAAGAGAAAAAGGAAGAACAGGTGAATGGTGATACTGAAGAAAAGAAAGACAGTAATTTAGTACCTGATTCACAGAATCCATTTTTAAATCCAAATAATGCAGGCAATCCTGATATTAGAAAAGGAGAAGACTTCTATGAAAATGGTGTTCCAGCAGGACAAGGTGACAAATTTTAAATTAATAATAGCTTAGGCAGTTTCTTAAATGGAGCTGTCTTTTTTTATGAAAGGATATGTTATGAAAATAATTAAAAGAATGGTTTTAATACTTTTGATACTGGCAATGGCATCGTCCATGATATTCGTATTTGCAGATGGTGATGATAATGCTGATACAGGTAGTGGAGGGACAGATCAAGCAGGAAAAGGAAAAGGATTTTATCGTGGTAGTGAGTATATGTATAAAGTTTCTGTCTATGTGGGACTAAGTGACAAGGCTAATAAAAACACTATGATTGCTACTGATTGGAAAATGATTGGCGATGAACCAATCTACATTAAACCTGCATCTTTTTCGCTATCAAATACAGTGATGTATGGACAAGAAAATAAAATCGGATATTTGCAAGGTGCTAGTTTCACATCAAACTCTACACCTATTATTTTAGTAGATAATCCTCCGCCAATCCCAATCACTAACGGAGGAAACATCAATTCAGTTAAGTCATATTTTGGTGATACAGCCACACTAAATATGTTACTTAAGAGATATGCGACAGAGTCAGGAACGACTAAAGAAGGACTTGTATCAAATATAGCCTTTAGCATAAATGATGAAGTGGATACTTATCCAGCAAATGAAATTCTTCCTATGAAGATTAATGGATCATATCAGAATAAAGTCCCATGGTTAATAATTTATGAGCCAGTAATCATTTCCTACTTAAAGGATAAGCAAACGGTCTTAGCTTTTACTGCTACAGAGTATGCCTTAGCACAACAACTTGGTTATTTTGATTTTAAGTATGGTACTGATGGTCAGCAGATTGCAAAAATGACTCACTCAGATTTACCAAATTCAGTTATTCTACAGGAGTCTTGGTTTGGCTATCCTGTAACTTCTGCCTTACCTGACAAAACACTTTGGGCTGAGAATCGAATCATCCAAGGTGGTGGTTGGGGAATGCGTATGCTCAAAGCAAATGCAGTTAATGTTATTGAAAATGATACGGTCTATGATTATGAATATAGGGTTAATACAGATGTAATTACATCTGTACGAGTTTATGCGAGTGGGGATATTACGCCTGATAATAGGCATGTGAGTAAATCAGCTTATAAGAACCCTAAAAAAAACACTGCCACTGTTACACTCAATGTTAATGGATACAATAAAAGTACAGAGGTGGTTATTCCGAGTGGTGGTTCTGAATTAGTGTGGATAAAATGGCATACACCACAGAAACCTCAGGAAGTCGATATAAATGTTTCTATAAGTGGAAATTCTGCTGCTTATTTAGATGGTGGTATAAGGAATACGATTATAAAAGGGAATGTCGTAGATTTAGCTCAAAATGTACCACCAAATCCAACAGCAAATGATAGAAATGATACTTTTATCGTTCTAAGTGTGCCTAATAAGGCAGATAAGACAACTGCTAACTGGGGTATTTACAGCTCTTACTGGATACCTAACTGGGTTTGGCATTCTAACTGGGTAATCCATTATGGCTCAGTTACTACTGCAACGGGTACGTATACTTACTCTTACTGGGTGGATGAAGGTGAATGGGTAGATGAGGGGAATTGGGAATATGACTATGAAAGTTATTCTGCATCTCTTTCAGCAAACCTTATAATTACACCTGATGACAAAGTACCAACTTCTAATGGCAAAATCATGAAGTCAGGCTATGGTTTTAATGCCTTAGTGACCGCGAATCCAAGTTCAAATGCACCTAGTAGTCATATTACCTATGTTCAAAATGCAATTTCTTACTTCCCTGAGTTTTCTTATCAAAACTTTTGGAGAGTCTTAGATTTAACAGGGAACTCTAGGTTTGAGTATAAGAGTAACAAATATTCTACGTACAACAAACGTGTTCATTTTACGCCAGTATGGTTCCCTGATGGAACTTATAAGGTTTATACTGAAATAATCGATTTTTGGACACCTGATGGGATGCTTAGAATGAATCTAACAGATGAATTGACCATCAATGGTTCATTGTATGATGATTGGCATATTGGACCCAAGAATGGAGGTGACTAATGGCTGTAGATCCAGCAACACTAAAAGTGCTTGCTAAGTTAGCAACTACTGCTGCAAGCGATGAAAGGGTAAGACGAGTTATTTTGATAGCTTGTCTTACCCCTTTTTTATTGATTCTGCTTGTACTGAGTTCTCCTTTTGCTATCTTTTTTTCGGTGCTACAAAGTGATTCATCTGATGTTGCAAAGTCTGTGAATGAAATAATCTATGATCTTCAGGCTGAATTTAAAGGAACTGTTGAAAGTGAACGTATTGATGAAGATGTAGATGAAGTAAAAGTAATTATTATGGGCAGTGAAGAGAATACACTGATTGATAACTCCGCTGATGTGCTTATTTCATTTGCTGTCAAATACAACATGGTGGATGACCAAGCGGAACAGGTGGCATCACTAGAAGAAAAACAAGTAAAAAAATTGAAACAAGTGTTTTGGGATATGAATATGATTTCAATAGAAGTTAAAGACATAGAAATAACAACAACTGAAAAAGTTCAAAATGATGATGGTGAATGGATTGAAATTGAGAAGACAAGTAAAAGAAACGTGAAGTATGTGCATGTAGATTCATTAACTTTTAATGATGCAGTTCATTTTTATGGATTTAGTGATAAACAGATTAAGGTTGGTAAAGAAATGCAATCTAGTGGGTTGTTTTTATATCAGAATGCAAATATCAAACTTTATTTGACCTCAACTGAAATAGCAGCTATTAAATCAAAGTTACCCAATGGTCTTATTTTGAATAGGGATAGTATTGTTGAATCTGCAAAGTCGATTGAGGGAAAGGTTCATTACTTTTGGGGTGGAAAGAGCCTTGAGTTGGGTTGGGATAATAGATGGGGAACTCCTATGGAAGTCGCTTCAGTAGGAAGTCCATCTACAGGAACTACAAGGCCTTTTGGTTTAGACTGCTCAGGTTTTATCACTTGGGTCTTTGCTAATCAAGGGCTTGATTTAACCACAATAGAAGAGACCATCGGACATGGTACAACAAATCAATGGAATTTATCGAGTCATATAAATAAGTATGATGTGAAGAAAGGTGATCTAGCAATACTAGCAATACCTGGGACTAGAAAAGTGAATCATATTGGCATTGTAGTAGAAAAAGATGGCGAGGATATATATGTGATTCATTGTGCCTCTGGTCCAAATAATGTTGTGATTACAAAGGCTGATGAAACTGGATTTCTGTATTTTAGAAGACCAGCAATATTAATGGAGAATGGGAGGTAACATGGGACCAATTATACCAGTAATACTTATTGTTTTAAGTTTGTTGGCACTATTAGCCATGAAGCTATTTAAAGGGAAAAGTGATGAAAAAAATCCAGATTTAACACAAGCTCAGATAAGTGCGAATGAGTTTATCAATGTTAAAGACATTAGAGACCGTTTCTTATATACAAGAGACGGTCAAATTATTGCCTATATTAAGGTAAACCCCATCAGTGTAGATTTATTCTCTCAGAATGAAAAGGAGCAGATGTGTCGTACTTTAACAGCTGAACTATCCAGTTCAAGAAAAGCATTTAAGTTTCTAGCTGTATCAAGACCAGTAGATATTTCTCCACTGATTAGCGACTATTCTAATCTATTAACAAAGACAACAGATCAGATACAGAAACAACTTTTGAGGAATGAAATGATGGTGATGAGTAATTATGCCACATCTGGTGAAGTGGTAGAAAGGCAGTTCTATTTGATGCTTTGGGAAAAGTATTCAGAGGGTATTGAACAAAGTTTGAGTAAAAGGTGCTATGAATTTATGAGTAAGTTTGAGAGTTCAAATTTCAGATGCAGCTTTATTAAGGAAGACGAGATTATTAGGTTATGTAATTTAATCAATAACCCTGCCTATGTACATTTAGAAAATTAGAGGTGACTAATGAGTAAATTAGAAAAGAAAAGCGAAGAGATTAATAATGCTCTTCTAAATATAATTACGCCTATGGGCTTAGAATTAAAAAGAAACAGCTTAATTATTGGTGAAAACACTGGAAAGGTTTATGGGATTGTTAAGTATCCTCAAAAGGTTGATTATGGTTGGCTTGCAAGTATTACAAACATTCCTGGTACCATTGTAAGTATAACTTTTAGACCTATAGATGGTGGTGAGTTCATATCAGGTTTGTCTAGAAGTGTGATTCAACATAGATCAACTGCTGAAAATGCTAAAGATCCTTTAATTAGACAAAGGGCAGAAAGAGCAGCTCTTGATGGAGAAAAGATTATGCTTCAAATTGATCAGCATGGCGAAACTGTAGGTACCATTGTTATTGCCATTATGGTTATGGCAAGAGATGAATCTACTTTCAATAAGCTTTGTAGAAAGATGGAGAGTGTGATTGCTACAAGTAAATGTAAAGCAAGAGTCATGGCAAGTCTTCAAGAACAGTCCTTTAAGACTGTTTCACCATATCATACTTTGGAGGAGTCTATTGAAGAAGTCCTAAAAAGGGTTATGCCAATGTCATCATATATCGGTGGCTTTCCTTTTTCATCAAGTGGTTACAATGATGGGACAGGTTATTACTTTGCGAGAGACAACGGTGGTGGCTTAGTTATTCTTGATCCTTGGAAAAGAGGAAATGACAGAACCAACACTAACTTTACCATCATGGGTGTAGCAGGTGTCGGTAAGTCTACATCAGTTAAGCACATTGCCTTATCTGAATATATGAAAGGGACCAAAATTATCTTTATAGATCCAGAGCGAGAGTATAAAGAACTCTGTGAATCACTCGGTGGTGACTGGATTAATGCAGGTGGTGGTATCAATGGGAAGATTAATCCATTACAGATAAGACCTACACC
>Ga0209272_10001364_pt1 | contig 15546 bp, 17 predicted proteins | sample tdDd002_FD_187125 | JGI IMG/M metagenome (GOLD analysis project Ga0209272, IMG submission 187125) | Marine sediment microbial communities from the Atlantic coast under amendment with organic carbon and nitrate - tdDd00.2 (SPAdes)... | ecosystem: Environmental > Aquatic > Marine > Coastal >... | reverse complement strand
CGTCGAGGCTGTGGAGGCCATCAACGAAATGAATGCCCATATTGCAACGGCCACACGGGAAGAAAGTGATGTTGCCGATGACATGAACCAGCGTATTGTCCATGTCGCAGATACATCGCATAAAACCCGCGACAACGCGACCAATAACCAAGAACTGGCCGATCACCTGTCGGACGTTGGCGAGCAACTGAGCCATTATACGGAACGTTTCCATATCTAATTGCGGTTTTCGTTTATAGGAGTGACATGAAGTGGCTGGTAATTGAGGTTATCAGCCATGCAAATGTAAGAAAGCACCAACATACGTATGTTTGGTGGAGTTGGCGGAAAGAAAGAGCGGTGAATAAATCTGTAAATATAGATAAATTTCCTCAGATCAAGTCGAGACTTATTCAACTTATTCAATTTAGTTAAAGCCTCTCATTTCGTAGGTTAATCGTTTAGTTAAGCACATTAAGTGCACGATACTCATCGAAGGCATATTGATCGGTCATACCGCTGATATAATCCTGAATCAGACGAACACGGAAGTAAAACTCCCAAACCTCATCATCAAAACTGTAGGGTAGATACGGAATATCCAGCTCTTTATCTTTTTCTTCATCTAATGTTCTTATTGCGATGTCATAAGCCTTTAAATGCTTGTTTGGCAGCTTCTTATGGAGTCTTCTTTCATATAACGGCGCGTCTTGAATATTAGAAAAAGTTTTCTTATCTAGCAGCAGTAAAGGCTTATAGGCTTCTAATAATCCGGTGATAATCCGATACCCTTGTAATTCACTCCTTTCGACTTCTGGATCACAGAAGGCATAGTTCATTGCAACGTTTTTTAGTGTTTTAACAAGGGCGTGATTGACACTTTTATCTTCAATTAGCGCTCGATTAAATGTGCCGTGAAATACCTTTTCAATATTTTCAATGAATTGTTTGCAAGCATGTTGCGGTAAGCGCTTATTTATTTCTACGCGTAAAGTCACAAAAAAATGGCTATTGGCACAGTTATCAGCCCTCAAAGCACTCTCGTAAGCAATATTGACTATTTCTTGCATAGTTTTCTGCTCAGCTAACTCATACTGCTTAGCGAGGGATTGGAACTCAGTATCAAGGGCACTTTTTAGTTGATCAATAGTCAGTATGCCCTTTTCTACAGCATCCTCGATATCAGCTATACCGTAAGAAATATCATCAGCTGCTTCCATTATGTATGAAAATGGGGAGCGACAATGGGAACCCATGGCCAAAACGGATTTTAGAGATTCAACATAACGGTACTCACTTAAGTAGTAACCCACTTTTTTCATTAAGTAGTTATACTCCTGGAGTTGCGCATTATCTGGCTGTTCTTTCGGAGATGCTTGATCTCCTCGGCGAGTATATTTAAATACCCCTGAAACTTGGGAATAGGTGAGATTGAGTCCTAGAAGAGTGTGAACTAAGCGGATTGCTTGTGCATTACCTTCGAAATTAATAAGATCTTGGTGGATAGGATCTGGTAAATCAAATCTTGGTTTGCCTTCCTTATCTTTCGCCATAGAGGCTAAGTTTCTAGAAAACCAGTCATTTATTGCTTGTTCACCGAAGTGGCCAAATGGTGGGTTACCAACGTCATGCATCAAACATGACATTTCGACGATTGATTCTATTTGGCGTTCTAACTCCGTTAGTTTGTATTGCTCAAGAGCGTCTTTAGGTAGTGACTTGAAAATTAGCTGTGTGATGTAACGACCGACTTGTTGAACTTCCAAAGAGTGCGTTAATCGACTGCGAACTGCTGCATTGCGTTCTAGCGGAAATACTTGAGTTTTTTGTTGGAGCCTTCGAATGGCTGCTGAATTGAGAATCCGCCCTCGGTCACTTTCAAAACTCTCTTGCTGAGCAACTTTGTCGAGTTCTTTGAGTGGGCGAGGTCTAGTAGATTTCCCGTTGTGATAGACTCTTGTTCCTCGTACTTTTTGGTTGAAGTTAATAGTCATAACCTACTCTTATTCAATGATAATGAGAGTAAGCTATATTGAATATGCCTATGCATCCATATCAATTTATAATTAGTGTGACGAAGTAAAGCATTCACTTAAACCTTAGCAGTTATTTACAACTTGCTTCCCTCTAACTTAGTGGCTCATGTATTTACTCGAGTAACATTATATGTCGCTAGAAGTTGGTGGGGAAAAGTTTTGGCATCTATATGAGTTGATATGGATGGGAATGGCAGAAACAAAAAAGGCCACCCGAAGGTGGCCTTTTCCAAACGTTTGGTGGAGCTGGCGGGATTTGAACCCGCGTCCAAAATCAGTCTAACCAGAGGCGCTACATGCTTAGTCTGTCTTTATTCTCGTACCCGACACTGCGAACAGACACGCTATGCAAGTACATACCAGAATTCTATTTCGCGGTTCACCTCTCTAGTCAAAGGTTCCCTCGCTATCTCGTTTGGGTTTGAACCCCTGTTATTCCCCGTCTTACAAGCGGAAGCTAGGGCAGGAGCGCTCTAAGCAGGGTATTAAGCTGCTAGTGCGAAGTTTTCGTCGTTTGCGACTATTTTTTTGCGGCTTTTAACGTGGCCAACCGCCCCACGGCATGCTCCCAAAGCCTTCGTGATCCTGTCGAATCCTAAATCAGCCCCAGAGTTGTTACGCGTTGGATAGTAGCATAATAAACATATGCGTCAACATAATTACCTTGTAGCAAAGTGTTTATGGATAAAAAGCGAACACTTAGCCACGAGCTTACTATCTTGTGCTGTGTTTCATGATGCGCGCTTTATCACGCTGCCAATCACGATCTTTACTATCACTACGCTTATCGTGCAATTTCTTACCTCGCGCGGTACCTATCTTTATTTTAACCCAGGATGCCTTCCAGTACATGGTTAATGCCACAATTGTTTCACCGTCACGGTGTACAGCGTGCTCTAACTTTTCGATTTCACGGCGGTTAAGCAGTAACTTACGAACACGTGTTGGATCAGCAACCACGTGGGTGGATGCGGCATTTAGCGGTGTAATGGTAACGCCTGAGATAAAGGCTTCACCGTTACGCAGGAACACATAACTTTCAGAAATGTTGATCTTACCGTCACGAATCGCTTTTACTTCCCACCCTTGAAGAGACAGGCCTGCTTCGTATTCGTCATCAATCGCGAACTCATGTCGCGCTGAGCGGTTTTTTGCAATGGTATTGCTACCCGGTTTGTTTGGTTTTTTCTTGGCCATAATTACTCGTTTCGCTCTGTTGCGGTCCCAAGATAATGCGTTGATCTCTTGGTCGAAGTGCAATACTTGTTGCGGTATTTTATTAGGCTACCACCATACAAGTTTGCACGGATTTTGGCTGTACGCTGAGTAATGGTATCATTGGCCTACCTCTTCTCATAGGTATTGGTGTTTATCTATGTAAATACTTGCGGGATGAGGCACTTGTGATGGGTAAAGGAGAAACTATGCCTCAGATTAGCCGCTCTGCACTGGTCCCTTTTAGTGCAAAGAAAATGTTTGAACTTGTTAATGATGTTGAGTCTTACCCTGCATTTCTGCCGGGTTGTTCCGGGACCAAAATATTAGAAAGTTCTGATGAGCATATGATGGCATCTGTCGATGTATCCAAGGCCGGAATTAAGAAAACCTTTGTTACCCGCAATCAGCTTATTGGGGTGAATAAAATTGACATGCAGCTGGTGGAAGGCCCTTTCCAGCGCCTGGTCGGTGGATGGCACTTTACTGAACTGGATGCTGAGGCATGCAAGGTTGAGCTGAAGCTGGATTTTGAATTTACCAATGGGCTGGTGGAAGCCGCTTTTGGCAAGGTGTTCCGCGATTTAACCAGCAATATGGTGAGTGCGTTTACCCAAAGAGCCAGAGAGATCTATGACTTCTGAAGAAAAGTTGATCCATGTTGAGGTGGTGTATGCACTACCTGAAGCCCAGCGAGTGATCAAGCTGGCGATTACGCCAGATACCCAGGTACAGGAAATTATTGAGCAGTCTGGTGTGCTGGAAATGTACCCGGAGATAGACCTGAAGAAAAACAAAGTAGGTGTCTACAGTCGTAACGTGAAGCTCAATGCGACTGTCCATGATGGTGACAGGCTTGAAATCTATCGCCCTCTGCTGGCCGATCCGAAAGAGATCCGCCGCAAGCGTGCCGAACAAGCCAAGCAGGAAGCCTTGGACGCAAAAGCGGCACAAAAAGCTTAACCGTATTGTCGGGTGGTTTACAGGATTGAATAAAAAAGCTCGCATAGGCGAGCTTTTTTGTGTGTATCAGTTAATAGGATCCATAAAGTTTGGACCAGACTGGTAATCACCCGATAGCCCAGAAAGTTTGTTCTGAGTATCAAAGGTTATCACCAAGCTCTTCTGAACAGGCTCATCGTGCCCCGGCTTGTGGTAATAAACGTAGTACCAGGTATTTGGATATTCAGGTTCAACCAGCATTGGCGATCCCAGAACATAGCTTACCTGTTCTTTGTTCATACCGTGACGAAGGGTATTGATATCATTTTGATCAAGGTAGTTGCCCTGATTGATATCGATTCGATAGACCAGTCTTTCAACGACTGAACAGCCACCTAACAGGCTTACCGCTAATGTTAGTGCAGCAATGTTTTTCCAACTCATAGCATCCCGGCAAATTCGCTTTTACTGCTGCGATGATAAACAAGCTCTTGGCAGAAGTAAAAAAAGCGGTTAAGAAAAAAACTGTAATTGAGACTGTGAGCTAGCTAAATAGTTGCATCACGGATTAAGTTTATTCCATTTATGCCGCAAACAGCAGTTCTTTTGCGTTGGCTAGTGTCCTTTCGGTAATTTCACTGCCGCCGAGCAGGCGCGCCAGCTCGGAAACCCGGGCCTTGTCATCCAGCGGGAACATGTTGGTCTCGGTTTGGCCTTTGGTCGACTTTTTGGCGACAAACATTTGCTGGTGGCCACATCCGGCAACCTGCGGCAGGTGAGTGACACACATGACCTGAGTCGATTCTCCCAAGGTGCGCAGCATCTTGCCGACGATAGCCGCAGTCGGTCCGCTGATACCCACATCCACTTCATCAAAGATCAGACTTGGCGTTTCGACTTTCTGTGCGGTGATCACCTGGATAGCCAGAGAAATACGTGACAGTTCACCACCGGAGGCAACTTTGCCTAATGGCTGAAGCGGCTGGCCGGGGTTGGTGGATACCAGGAAGGTGATGTTGTCAAAGCCCAGTGGGCTAAGCATGCCTTCGGCATCGCTTTGGATATCAATCTTGAAAATACCGTTCTCCATGCTCAGTTCGTGCATGCTGTTGGAAATCTTCTTGTCCAGCTCTTTGGCGTATCGCTGACGGCTCTTGCTGAGCTTTTCTGCTGTGGCAAGGAATTTCTGACGCTGGGCCTCTACCTGTTCGGCAATCTCTTCGAGACGTTCGTCGCTGCAATCCAGCTCATCGAGTTCCTTTAATAAATCCTGATGCTTCTGGTAGAGCTCGTTTGGCATGACATAGTGTTTACGGGCCAGGGACATGATTTTGGCCAGGCGCTCTTCAAGATAAATCAGGCGCTGGGGATCCATATCGAGGTTGTCCAGATAGCAGCGCAACTCCTGGCTTGCTTCCTGAACCTGAATAATGGCTTCATCGAGCATGGCCGGAATAGTACTTAGGTTACTGTCTATCTCGCCAAGGTTAATGACTTGCTGGCTGGCCATTTGCAGTAGTTGCAGGGCGTTGCCGTCGTCATTGTCATACAGGACGGACAGGGCCGTCTGGCTTGATACGGCAAGCTCGCCGCTGTTTGACAGCCGTTTGTGTTCTTCTTCGATCTCGGTAAATTCGTCTTCGCCAAGTGCAAGCTCATTGAGTTCTTTGACTTGATACTGAGTTAGCTGCTTCTGAGCTTCGTTTTCTTCCCTGTTTTGGGTTAGGCGTTTCAGCTCGTTGTTGGCCTGACGCCAGATTTGATAGGCCTTTCGGGTTTTTTCCATCAACAGATGATGCCCGGCATATTGGTCCAGCATCTGCTGCTGATATTCAGCCCGCATTAGCTGCTGGTGCGCATGTTGACCATGAATGTTGATCAATAGCTGTCCGAGGGCTTTTTGTTGTGAGGCCGGAACAGGGCTGCCGTTGATAAAGCCGCGGGAGCGGCCTTCTTTGGTGATCACCCGACGCAAAATGCATTCTTCGCCGTCGATCAGCTCATTGTCTTCCAGCCAGCGGCGGGCTGCCTGATTGTTTTGCAGTGAAAAGGCGGCCGATATTTCAGCTTTATCCTCATTCGGGCGAACCATGCCGGCATCAGCTCGATCTCCCAAGCATAAACCAAGCGCATCGATGGCAATAGATTTACCGGCACCCGTTTCACCAGTAATGGTTGTCATTCCTGGTTTCAGTTCAAATTCGAGGTTTTTGACAATAGCAAAGTTAGAGATCGTCATATGTGCAAGCATGTGTTCACCTGTCTAAATCAACACCTGTTTTTTCATACAGTATATACTGTATCTACATACAGTAAAGATGTAGGGTGAAGTTTTCTTTAGAAAGTTTGGTGTGGGTTAAGCTGATGAATTGCCAAAACAAAAAAGCCAGCAGGGAGCTGGCTTTGCAAAACGGCAGAGGAGGGGCTGTCAGAAGAGCTTGCTTGACCAGCCCAGTTTTCCTCGCAGTACGTTGTAGTAGCTGTAGTTCTTTGGATGGATCAGCTTGAGCTGATCGGGGCTTTGGTAAATATGGATCTCGTCACCGGGGCTGACAGGCAGAGAAACCTGGCCATCGCAGCTGACCTCAAGGGTGCTGCCGTTGGTTGGCGACACCAGAAGCTTGATCCGGCTGTTGCCGTCGACGACTAGCGGTCGGCATGACAGCGTATGCGGGAACATCGGCACCAGGGAGATGGCATTCAGGCTCGGTGACAGAATAGGGCCACCGCCTGATAGCGAGTACGCGGTTGAGCCTGTCGGGGTCGAGACAATCAGGCCGTCTGAGCGCTGGGAGAAGGCGAAGCTATCGTCGATATATACCTCGAATTCAATCATATGGGCAATTTTATCGGGATGTAGCACTGCTTCGTTTAATGCCGCGTTACGGCTTTTGATCTGGCCGTGGCGATGTACTTCGGCTTCAAGGAGGAAACGTTCCTCGGTGATAAAATCGCCTTCCAGCACCCGTTCGAGTTCTGAATCGAAGGCATCGGGATCAAGGTCGGTCAGAAAACCGAGGTTGCCACGGTTCACACCGATCACAGCGACATCAAAACGCGAAAGTACCCGGGCCGCACCTAGCATATTTCCGTCACCGCCGACAACAATAGCCAGGCTGGCTTTGTCACCAATAGTCAGTAGATCGCACAATGCTGCTTGAGGAACGTCCAGATCGTTGGCCAACCGGTGATCCACCAATACGTCATAGCCTTTGGTGTTCAGCCAGTCATAGAGACTTTTGTGTGTTTGCAGGGCGTCAGGGTTTCTCGGTTTACCAATTAACGCGATTGTCTGAAAAATGCGCTTCATGTCCTTGATCCGACAGATGATAGTGGGGCCAGTATAGCGCTAGGTTTAGACACTTGTCGCGCTTTGTGATCGATCTCGGCTTGAATCATTGAACTTCATCCCCATAATATGCGCATGAACGTTTTTTAAGAGTGGGATCTGAGTGTTTTTTCCACTTATTCGACGAACAATATTATCTTGGCGGAGAAGCGAAAGCATGAGCAACGAAGAGAAAAAAGTACAGGACGAACAGCTGCAGCAAGACACTGTGGATGCAGCTGAAACGGAATCTGCTGAGGAAGAAGTAGTAGAAATGACGGCAGAGGAGCTTCAGGTTGCACGTATTGCAGAACTTGAAGCCGCTCTACTAACCAGCGAAGCTAAAGTGAGAGAGCAGCAAGACAGTGTATTGCGTGCTCGCGCTGATATCGACAATATGCGTCGCCGTACCGAGCAGGAAGTTGACAAGGCTCGTAAGTTTGCTCTGAACAAATTTGCCGAAGAGCTATTGCCAGTTATCGATAACATGGAACGTGCTATCGAAATGTCTGACAAGACTGATGAAGCAATTAAGCCAATGCTTGAAGGTGTTGAACTGACACTGAAAACGATGACAGATACTGTCGAGAAGTTCGGCCTTAAGCAAATTAACCCTGTGGGCGAAGCATTCAATCCTGAGTTCCATCAGGCAATGTCGATCCAGGAAAGTGCAGACCATGAACCAAATACTGTGATTCTGGTAATGCAAAAAGGCTACGAGCTAAATGGCCGTGTTGTACGTCCAGCAATGGTTATGGTTTCTAAAGCGGCTGCGGGTAACGTTGATACCCAGGCGTAAGCTGAGCCTCTAGGATCGTAAAACCCGTGATGAGGCGGGTTTTTATTTTTTTATGTTTTTTTTCGGTGTTGCCCTTGAAAACAAGATGGCTGCCCTTATTTAGTAGTCATACGACATCGTAAATTAATTTCTGCGGTTGAGTCCGCATCGCTTGTCCCAACATTTAGGGCAGGTCAGTAGAACTAAACGAATTTCGGAGAAAGCCTGATGGGTAAAATCATTGGTATTGACTTGGGTACAACTAACTCTTGTGTAGCAGTACTTGATGGTGAAAAACCACGTGTAATTGAAAATGCAGAGGGTGAGCGTACAACGGCATCTGTTATCGCTTACACCCAAGATGGTGAAACATTAGTTGGTCAGCCAGCTAAGCGTCAGGCGGTAACAAACCCTGAAAACACGCTATTTGCTATCAAGCGTCTTATCGGTCGTCGTTTTGAAGACGAAGAAGTACAGCGTGATATCGAAATCATGCCTTTCAAGATTGTTAAGGCAGACAACGGTGATGCATGGGTAGAAGCGAAAGGCCAGAAAATGGCTGCTCCTCAGGTATCAGCTGAAGTCCTTAAGAAAATGAAAAAAACTGCAGAAGACTTCCTTGGTGAGGAAGTAACTGGTGCAGTTGTAACCGTTCCTGCATATTTCAACGATGCACAACGTCAGGCAACAAAAGATGCTGGGCGTATCGCAGGTCTTGAAGTTAAGCGTATTATCAACGAACCAACAGCAGCTGCGCTGGCTTACGGTCTTGATAAGAAAGGCGGCGACCGCACTATCGCAGTTTACGACCTTGGTGGTGGTACGTTCGATATCTCAATCATCGAAATCGATGAAGTTGAAGGCGAGAAAACATTTGAAGTTCTAGCAACTAATGGTGATACACACCTTGGTGGTGAAGATTTCGATAACCGCATGATCAACTACTTGGTAGATGAGTTCAACAAAGAGCAAGGTATCAACCTTAAGAATGATCCTCTTGCAATGCAGCGTGTTAAAGAAGCGGCTGAAAAAGCGAAGATTGAACTGTCTTCTGCACAGCAAACTGACGTAAACCTACCTTACGTAACTGCTGATGCAACAGGTCCTAAGCACATGAACATCAAAGTGACTCGTGCGAAGCTTGAGTCTCTTGTTGAAGATCTGGTACAGCGTTCTCTTGAGCCACTTAAAGTTGCTCTGGCAGATGCCGATCTTTCTGTTGGCGATATCACTGACGTTATCCTAGTTGGTGGTCAGACTCGTATGCCAATGGTTCAGGCGAAAGTAACTGAATTCTTCGGCAAAGAACCACGTAAAGACGTGAACCCAGATGAAGCTGTTGCTGTTGGCGCGGCTGTTCAGGGCGGTGTTCTTGCGGGTGACGTGAAAGACGTTCTTCTACTAGACGTTACTCCACTATCTCTTGGTATTGAAACCATGGGTGGCGTGATGACTAAGCTTATCGAGAAGAACACCACGATCCCAACGAAAGCAAACCAGGTATTCTCAACGGCAGAAGACAACCAGAACGCGGTAACTATCCACGTTTTACAGGGTGAGCGTAAGCAAGCGGGCTACAACAAGTCTCTTGGCCAGTTCAACCTTGAAGGTATCCAGGCTGCACCTCGCGGTATGCCTCAAATCGAAGTAACTTTCGATCTTGATGCGGATGGTATCCTTCACGTATCTGCAAAAGATAAGAGCACAGGCAAAGAGCAGAAGATCACTATCCAAGCTTCTGGCGGCCTGAGCGACGAAGACATCGAGAAAATGGTACAAGAAGCAGAAGCTAACAAAGAAGCTGATAAGAAGTTTGAAGAGTTAGTAACTGCGCGTAACCAAGCTGACCAACTAGTTCACGGTACACGTAAGCAAGTTGAAGAAGCGGGTGAAGCACTTCCTGCTGATGAGAAAGAAAAAATCGAAACCGCTATTTCTGAGCTAGAAGAAGCTCGTAAAGGTGAAGATAAAGAAGCGATCGACGCGAAAGTTCAAGCGCTAATTGCGGCTTCTCAGAAGCTAATGGAAATCGCTCAGCAGCAAGCTCAAGCTCAGCAGGCACAAGCAGGCGAAGGCGAGCAGCAAGCACAGCAAGATGAAAATGTTGTTGATGCTGAGTTCGAAGAAGTTAAAGACGATAAAAAATAAGATAGTTATTTCATAATCTTATTTTCGCGCGGGCGTTGGAGGAATACTCTTGCGCCCGTAGCTGTATTCAGGCAGGTGACAGTTAAGTATGTCAAAACGTGACTTTTACGAAGTTCTTGGCGTTGGCCGTGACGCGTCAGAACGTGATATTAAAAAGGCCTATAAGCGCCTTGCGATGAAGTTTCACCCCGACCGTAATCAGGGTGACGAGCAGGCTGCAGACAAATTCAAAGAAGTTAAAACCGCTTATGAGATCTTGACTGATCCTCAAAAGAAAGCTGCATACGATCAGTACGGTCATGCTGCTTTTGAACAGGGTGGAATGGGCGGCGGCGGCGGCTTCGGTGGCGGCGCAGACTTTGGCGATATTTTTGGTGATGTGTTCGGCGATATCTTCGGTGGCGGCGGTGGCCGTCGTGGAGGCCAGCAGCGTGCGCAGCGTGGTGCTGATTTACGCTACAACATGGAGCTGACTTTAGAAGAAGCCGTTCGTGGTTGTTCTAAAGAAATCCGTGTTCCAACCTTGGTGGGTTGTGATACGTGTGACGGTTCTGGTGCCAAGAAAGGTACGTCAGCGACAACATGTGGCACCTGTCATGGTCAAGGCCAAGTGCAGATGCGCCAGGGCTTCTTTGCCGTACAGCAGACTTGTCCGCACTGTCATGGTCGCGGCAAGATCATCAAGGAGCCTTGTGGCACCTGTCATGGTCAGGGTCGTAAAGAAGAAACCAAGACCTTGTCTGTCAAGATCCCGGCGGGCGTTGATACGGGTGACCGTATTCGTCTGTCTGGTGAAGGTGAAGCCGGTGAGTTCGGTGCACCAGCTGGCGATCTGTATGTACAGGTTCATGTTGCCCAGCACCATATCTTCGAGCGTGATGGCAGCAACCTTTACTGCGAAGTACCGGTGAGCTTTACAATGGCAGCCCTCGGCGGCGAAGTTGAAGTCCCAACGTTGGATGGCCGTGTAAACTTGAAAGTACCGTCAGAAACCCAAACTGGCCGCATGTTCCGTATGCGCGGTAAAGGGGTGAAATCTGTTCGCGGTGGTACTGTTGGCGACTTGATTTGTAAGCTAGTGGTTGAAACGCCAGTTAAACTGAGTTCGCGCCAGAAGGAGCTTCTGCAAGAGCTGGAAGATACTCTAGGCGGCACTGCGGCAAAAAAACATAAGCCAAAATCGGAAGGCTTCTTCGATGGTGTGAAGAAGTTTTTTGATGATCTGACAGGTTAATCGCTAGTCTAATGTTATTATTGAAAGCCGACGAAAGTCGGCTTTTTTGTGCCTGTTTTTAGCCGCTTGTTCTTACCAGCAATCACCGCTTCCTGATGCAGTGCCAACTCCGGCGGCATTTAAAGAAAGTGTACCGCATGTGTCATCAATATTGGGTGTTGCCGATAACTTATAAATATTGGCTCCGGTACCAGATGTCGCGCCGTAGTCATACCGTTCAAGGTTCAGGTTACATCCCGGGCAACTGGCGTTATCAACAGTCGACGGATAGCTGCCGCTCTTGCTGTATTCTTCCTCCATCCATAGCTGTAACTTGACCAGTCCCGCTTTTGCATCTTCACGATAACTCTTGGCAATATGCCCGGTATAGGCCGGATAGGCAAACGTGGTGATAATTCCGATAATGGCGACAGTGACTAATAATTCGATCAGCGTCATACCTTTTTGGTAATTGTTAAATTTGTTCACTGCTATCTCCCGAGGTGTATCGCTAACCCATTGATGAACGGTAGGACTATCTTTGAAGAGTGATACTGTTTACGCAACTTGTTTTATTGTTGCTTGGTGGGTTGCATGCGAAATTGGGTATCAGATCAAGGCTTTACCTTACTTGAGCTGCTTGTGGTTATCTCTGTAACCACTATCTTGCTTACAGCGGCTGCACCATCTTTTACATCGACACTTGAACATTACAAGCTCAGGCGCCTGGCCAATCAATTGACGACGAATTTGCACTTGGCTCGTACTGAAGCTATCCGTATCAACCAAACTATTTATGTTCACAACGTGAATATAGGATCGCCGACCAGCACCGGTTGGTGCGTGGTGATGACAACCATACCAACAACGCCGGGTGGATGTTCTGCATCGGATCTGACGCAGGCGTTGACTGTGATTGATGGTAGTGAGTTTCCCTCTCTTTCAATTAGCAATAATAAAAGTAACGGCTATTTTGATGCATCCCGCAGCATCATTAACCAAGGTATGACTTATACAATTACAACAAACAGCATGACCTCTAGTCAGGCTCTCATTGTTAAGGTGAGTAACAAGTCCCGTATACGGCGCTGTGGCTTGGGAGGTATCGTTGGTTTCGAATCTTGCTAAATGTCGTGGGCTGACATTGATTGAGTTACTGGTGGCAACGACTATCGGTATTCTGGCTTTATCTGTAATGGTCTCGACCTTTTTGACCGGAACCAAAACGGCGGTGCGCATCACTGATAGTTCGTATTTTTCCAGCGAGTTTTACGATGTTTCTCGTTTTATTCTCGATGATATGCGCAGAGCCGGTTATGCGATTGAAGGTGCACGCACAGGATCAGTAAGGTGGGCAGGGGCCACTTCAGAACTGTCCATATTATCCAGCAACCAGTGTATCGCTTATGCCTATGAGTTTGACGACTCGGGTACGGAGATGATCCGCTATTCCACTGTGTTTTACTTTGCTGCTGACAAGGTTATACGCCTGTATACACTTGAGAAAGAAATTAAGGACACGACAACACTTATACCTAATGTAACCGAGGCTTGTGGTAAGGGAGATCGCTGGGGAGAAGCGATTACTGATAACAAAAGTATGCAGGTTAAGGCGTTAACCTTTGATGGGACTAACGCTCCGTTATATGAAGTCGATATTCAAGTGCACTCTAAGCTAACTGGCCAAGATGATGTTATGGCATTTCAGGTTTTCCTGATGAATTAAAGGATGGGATGATGAAGCAAAACCAGAAGTCGGCAGGATTTCTAACGCTAATGATCGCCGTTATGTTGCTGCTTGTCGGTAGTTATGCCTTTTTTGAATCTGCCGATATCAGTCTTTTTCTTATTAAGCGTTTCCAAAATACCTTGGTAGCTAAGAAACTGCACTGGGCTGCGCAGGGAGGACTTGAATGTGCCTTTGTCGTGAATAAGCAAAATACCGGGGTACTTCCCACTTTGCAAAGCTATACCGACTGTGAAAAAGAAGTATTGCCAGTTGGCGAGCGGGGGAGGCTTGATTTATTGGTGACGGCAAAAAATGTGAGCGGTTCACTTTATGATTTGATGAGTCAAGCATCAGAAAGTAATGGCCGAGGGGATCGCAATGTTTCAAAGAATATAGAAGTGACGACGAAATCCGTGATGCCCGGAATATTCAAGACTTCCTCCATGCTTCGCCTTACGGGCGATTTTGCCTTGCTCCCTAATAAAAACACCAACAAGGATGGGAAGAACGAATGCATTACCATGGTGGTAAAGGACAAGAAGAATTTTGTGCATAGCGACAGTACTGCAAACTCTAAGTTGATTATTCGCGATAATGATGGATATAGCGAGGGTCAGGTTCCCCCCGGCGTCGATTTAACCGTACTAAATAACAGCGCAAAGCTTGGTGATTTTTCTTGTGCTCCTGGATATCAAAGTTTTAACCAGGTAGGTACAAGGGAGGGTGAATACCTGGCGAACGATATTGATGAAGACCCGACAATGGATATGTTCAAAGACTTGTTTGGGGTAAGCAAGGATAAATGGAAAGAAGTGCGGGATTCACAATTTACTGGGAGTCATGCAGCCATCATTAACAAAGATAACACCGGGGTGATGGTTGAAAACTGTGCTGATAAAATTAACAAGGCTTATAAAAATGGTGCTAAACGTATCTGGATTGATGGCAGCTGTAATTTAGGGAGTACTGATACACCTGCAACAGACGGGATGCCGATAGATTTGAATACGCCTGCGGATAATAAGACTGGTATGGAAGTGATGATCGTTGTACGCGACGGCATTATTTATTCGGCAGGGCAGGTTGGTATTTCAGGGCTGGTCTATCAGTTTAAAACGGGAGATCGAGCGGATAGCGTGATGACGGCTGATATGGTTACGTCTTGTGAGAAGGCGGGATTTTGCTCAAGTTCTGCTCATAGTGCACCCTATAAAAATAAAGCGTTCTATACCCATGGTGCTCTTTATGCGTTTGGTGGACTAGCAGTGGATATGCCTGATTTAGTCTTTGAAGTCTTTGGCTCGCTTTGGGCGGAATACGATATCAGCAAGTGGCAAGGAATTATTTCGCCAGGGGGAGGGGCTGGGTCTGGTGGCAGTTCTGTTAAATGGAAAGAAGGAACTTGGCGTGATCAATAAACAGCAGCAACAAATTTGTGGTTTTTCACTGGTAGAAGTTGTCGTGGCTATGTTAGTTGTTGCCATAGCGATTTTGGGTTTGGTAAAAATGCAAATCTTCCTTGAGCAGAAAAGTGAATATGCCCGAATGGGGCTTGCTGCCCTACAGATAGCCGAAAATGATATGCAGTATGTCCAGAGCTTGGCGTTTGCTTCAATCTCTGGTGCAACAGGTAGTATTAGTCGTTCTGATGGAACTTATGACTGGGTTCGTACATATAAGACTGTAATGTCAGGTAGCGCGAAGCAAACTCAAGTGACGGTTACTTGGTCGGATAGGCAGGGAGAGAAGCAGAGTCTTGCATTATCGACAATGCGCTCGAAGTTTAATTAGTGCTGTTTTCGTTTTTGATTTATTCAATAATAACCATAATCGTATAAAGTTTGTGCGTTCGGTGTTTTTTCTTAAAAAAAACTATTGCCTCTACCAAATATCTCCCTATAATTCGCTTCCGTTGTCACGACAAACTACTTAGTAGATAGCTGAGGCAACAACGTTCTTTAACAATTTGACCATGCAATCTGTGTGGGCACTCGTGAAAGAGTTAAGTCGAAAGATTTATCAATGAACTGAGTGACCAATACAAATTTTAATTTTACTTATTATTTGGCACAGTCAATTCGAGTTCTCGTTACTAGCTTCTAGTAATGGAAACTCAATCAGTATTCATTGAGCCGTTCCTTATGGGAACAACAAAACTTTAATTGAAGAGTTTGATCA
>Ga0209272_10001362_pt1 | contig 15553 bp, 13 predicted proteins | sample tdDd002_FD_187125 | JGI IMG/M metagenome (GOLD analysis project Ga0209272, IMG submission 187125) | Marine sediment microbial communities from the Atlantic coast under amendment with organic carbon and nitrate - tdDd00.2 (SPAdes)... | ecosystem: Environmental > Aquatic > Marine > Coastal >... | reverse complement strand
CTTACTTTCCCATTGTAATAATTTTCAATACTGAAGTTAGGATCACTAAGTAACTTCAAAACTGTTACTACATCAATTAAAACATCACCTTCACCTGGATACTCACCAACGATTTTTTCAGAATAGACAAAATCTTCTTCACTCGGTATTTGTGTGAACGATAAATCTTTATGAAATTCTTTTATGGTAGCTTCTGATAAGAACTTATATTCTTCTCTACCATCATTAATCACTGTAACTCTAACAAGACTATCAGCATTTTCAGGTGAATGATCAGCTTTACCAAATCGTGAATACTCTTTTCCTAATAGTTTGTAATTATCAGTAATATTATATCTGATAGATACATACTCAACATCATCTATCGCTTCAAGTTCTTCAACACTTCCAGACTTAGAAGTTAATACTATTTCATCAATTGGTAATAGTTTTCTTTCAGCATCAATTTGAATCTCTCTAAAGATGCCTTGACTTAGTACTGAAGTTGCTCCAAATGATGAGAGAAAGAAAACAATTAAGAAAACCATCAACATATTGAAAAATAATTTGACTTTAACTCTCGAGAGAGCATGCTTAATGATTCCAATTACTGAAACACCTTTGTTTAATCCTTTTGAAGATACACTTTCAACAACACTTGTCTCATCAACTACGATTTCAAAATTCATTGTTTTTTTATTATATTGGTACAATTTATTAAAGAAATCATTAGCAATACTCTTCTTATGAGTTACCATAATAACGATTTTATTTTTACATTCCTCTTTGATAAGGTTTAAAACAACATTGGCATTAGTATCATCCAGGTTACCCGTCGGTTCATCACAAATCAAGATATCAAAATCTTTGATAATCGCCCTTAAAAAAGCAATTCTCTGTTTTTCACCACCACTTAGTTTAGAGACACGCTTATGCTTCAAATCTTGAAGTTTTAACTTGTCAAGATAATCATCAATCTTATCGTTTTCAGAACCTCTTAAGTTAACCGATAACTTTAGATTTTCAAATACAGTTAAATCTTCTAAGAGATTACAACTTTGAAAAAGAAACGCAATTTTCCTTTTTCTAAAGTTATTAATATCTCTTGTTGAGAAATCCTTATAGTTTTCATCATCAACAACTACTTCACCTTTATCACTAGTGTCATAACCACTTAATATATTTAAGAGAGTACTTTTCCCACACCCTGTATTACCAACCAAACCTACAAAGTCACCTGGTTTAGCATCAAAATACAACTCTTTAAATAATCTTTGTTCACCGAAACTTTTACTCAAACCAATTCCTTTTATCATTTTATCTATCTCTCTTCGTTTCTAAAAATTTGTATGAGAGTACAAATGGTACTGTCATAAGTACTAATACTATAATCTCATTAATTCTAAATGTTAGATTTAGACTCTCCACCCTAGTTGAATAAATTAAACTTTCAAATACATTACATAACTGTTGTTCTAGAAGAATACTAAAGGCAAAGTAGGCTACTGTAATCATAACTGCTACTACAATAAACACAAAAGATAACTCTATTACATATAACTTTAACCTTTCCTTTTTTTCTAAACCTATAATTCTATACATCATAAATTCCTTACTTCTATTTCGAATCATCAAGTAATATGGAATATATGTTGTAAAGAAGGCAACAACAAGAATCAAAATCGAGTAGATTGTAATTTGCTTATAAATTCTTTTAATATTCATTTCATCTAATCGATAATTTTGATACATTTCATCAATCAAAACTTCTTTCACATCTGGATGTTCTTCAAGTTTAGAAACATAATCACTATATTCGTATATATCCAACCCTTCTTTATAGAGTGTTAGTACAGGAAAAAGATCAAGTTTAGTCAAGTCGAGCGAGTTATCATCATACACCTCTTTAACATCATGTTTAACTCCTAAAGAAACATCATTTTCGGTCAATCTATCATTAAAATATTTTACGTGTCTTTTTGTAGCATTCAAGAACATTTCCTTTGATACAAAAATTCCCTGAAAACTATCAAGATCAATATCAAATGAAATATCGAATGAACCGCTTGAATCTGTAAATATCTTTTCGTCAAATCCAAAGTAATAATCATCAACTACACCAACAACATCATAAGTATCATTGTATAGTGATTCTAATGTAAAGTTATTTAAGTAATAATCGTTTAGTGTAGATTCAACTCCACCAAAAATTATATTATTTGATACAAGAAAATCACTAATATCACTTAAAGTCATTGTTTTATATTCAAGTAATTTCTCGTCAATATTATTATCTAAAATAATTTTGTTATAGAGATTAATAAGTTTTATGAGTGAGTTTTCATTGATCAATATTTCCCTACTATTTAGAGGTATTCTTCCAATGAGTAAAGAGTTATTCATAACCTCAAAATTTGAAACTACCATAAAAGATCGTGATAATTCAGTTAATCCACGTGTTAAATTATCGAAACAATAGAACTTAAACTCTTCACACTTTTCCCCATAATACTCAAGATGATCATCTATGTACTTTTCAAGAATTTCATCATTTATAAATTTTGGCATGATTGATAGATTTCCATATCTTGCATAATTATTCTTCACCATATACGGATTTCTTAAATTTTGATAATAGTTCACTGAGAAGTCCATGATGTATCCATCAAAACCTATTTCTTTGTAAAACTGATCAAAATATTCAAAAGATTTTTTCCTTTTCAACTTTACATATATTGTATCTTTACCTTCATGTTCTGAATACTTATTAGCAATATAGTCTGTATTTGCTTCTTTTGAAAAATTTAGAATAATAAAAATTGAAGAAAGAAAACTGAATACTAAAAATATCGAAAGTTTCTTGAATAAATCTGTTTTAAAATTTGAAGTTGCTTTTCTATATAGATTTTCACTTGAAATTTTTCCATAAGATTCATTTGAATAAGTTATAGTATTCAGATTACTATCTTTTACTTTCTTTAACTTCATATCAACAATTTCATAAACAACATCAGAATATTTTTCGATCAATAGTTCGGTGTGAGAAACGACTAAAACCAGTTTAGTTTTACTAATTTCTTTCAGTAGATCAAAGATTTCAAAACTCTTATCCTCATCTAGATTACCAGTAGGTTCATCACACAGTAATATTGATGGGTTAGTTACTAAAGCTCTGATGATTGCAAGTCTTTGCTTCTCACCACCTGATAAAACCTGAGCTTTTTTATTTTTATTACCGAGCATATCAAAATCATCTAATAACTCATTTATGTATTCATCATCAATTTTAATTTTTTTAATATTTAACTGTAAAATGATATTTTCATAAACTGTTAAATTGGTATCAATCTTGAAGTCTTGAAATATATAAGCCATATTATTTCTGATGAACTCGTCCACTTCACCTTCTACAATATATTCACCTTCAAAAGATTTTAAGCCATAAAGTATATTTAAAAGTGTAGTTTTCCCAATTCCAGAATCACCCTTAATAAAAGTCATTCCTACATGATCAAAACCTATACTAATATTTTCATAAATTTGTTTATCTTTGTATGATGCATTCAGATTTTTAAGTTCCATTTTATTCCTCCCGAAACTAATATAATAGGGACTCCAGATACCTTCTTAAGAAAATTAATTATTTATAGTTTTATATTTCAATTTCGTAATAACTAAAATTTATGCTATCTATGTACTCATTCCGTATTTGAAGTCAATATCTTTAAACTCAATATCTCCATTTAGTGAGACCCCAGTATGATACTCCGCATCAGTATCTTGTTCTAGGTCTTCTTCAAATATCTCTGATAATCTCTTAAGAGATACACTTGCTTCTTGAAAACTTAATTGAAGATTTATTATGTTGGCAATAGGTTTAGTAAAGTATACTGACAGAGCCTATAAAAGCCATTAAATCACCAATAGTCATTCTTGAATCCATTATCGATAATGCTCCCACAATCAATAAAGACATATTACCGAACACATTAAGTGATCTAGAGAGTGAAAACTGAATGTTCTTGAGAACATATTCTCGATAACTTGTCTTCAATGTTGCGATAAACTTTTCTTCTAATGCTTTTAGTTGTGCTGATTCATAGCTAAATGACTTTATTACTTCAACATTAGTAACACTCTCAATCATTTGACTGTTTAAGATCGCGTTCTCTTCTACTTGTTGAATATTTATTTTCTTATATGTTCCTTTAAAGATATATACAAGACCTATGTTTGCAAGCATTACTAAAGATATAACAACAAACAAGTATGGACTCATTAGATATAGAACTACCCCTGTTATGATTGCCAAAACAAAATCAATAACTAATGAAATAGACATTCCTGTAATTATATTTTTAACCACTTTTGCATCTTGAAATCTTGTTAGAATATCCCCTGTCTTTCTAGTTGAAAAAAACTTAACTGGTAGATTCAAGATATGTTTAAAGTATCCAAGCAACAAAGGTATATCAATTTTTCTAGATAAGAATATCAACATATGTTCTCTAAAAACTGATAGTATAATTTAAAATAGATTGATAATTAAAAATACGACGCTATAGAAAACCAATGAATCCTTCAAATTATATGGAATAATTTCATCTATAATTATCTTTGAAAAGAAACTTGAAGTTATACCAAGAACACTAAGTATAAGCGAACAAACAATAGTTGTTATAATTATATTTTTTTGCGGTTTTAGAAGCCCTATGAACATTTGAAGAACAGAAGAGCTATCCTGTTTTCCACATTTATAATCAGAATTTGGTTTATCAAGCACTAAGTACACACTAAAAGTTTTAATAAACTCTTACTTTTTAGTCTTCACAATTCCTCTAGCTGGATCTGCAATAATAACATCATTCCTTCCTATTTTGTGAATGGCCCATTCCTCTATTATTGATGACATGTGCTATTACAGGAAGTTCAAGATCTAAAGAGTATAGATCTTCAGTTACTTTAACTGCTGAAGCACTTAAGTTAACTTTTTCAGCAGCAGTAACCAGACCCAACAGGTTGGTACCTTTTAAATCTGTGCCGCACATATCTCTAACTTTTGATAATGACTTTTCTAATCCATAATGTAAACAGATAGTTGCGAGTACAGCGGCTCCACAATCTATAGTTTCATGTTGTTTTACACATTTGAATTTATTCACTTATTTTTCACCTCAAACATATTCTAAAAAACATCCCACCTGTTTTAAGGGGGATGTTCAAAAAGATTACAATGACATTTCTCATTCACATGTTTCCCCCCATGTATCTCTAGAATAGCATAGGAATTAAGTACATTCAATGCAGGATCAAAAATAAACATGGCCAATTTATCGGCCATGATCATTCATAAATTGAAATAGTTTAAATACTTGCCAACACATAGAGTACGGTTTATTCAAAAATAGTATTGAAGCAATATTTTTCTTTAAATATATCTTTGGCTTTTCACAATACTCTCAAAATCTCACAAAGTGGTTATTATAAACATCAAAATCGAACGAAACCTAAGAAACAGAAACAGGATGAGTTACTCTCACAACTTATTTATGAATATCATTTAACGTTTGATGGAATTCTTGGATATCGTCGAATGGCTATGTTTATTAACGAGTACAATCAAATGTCATTTAGTGAGCGTTATATTCAAAGACTAATGAAAGTGATTGGAGTAAGCGCAAGGATACGACGCAAGAAAGTAAATCGTAAAAAAGTAAAACCTGACTACACAGCTGATAATATATTAGCTCGTAATTTTGAAACAAGTAGACCTAATGAAAAATGGTTAACAGATGTTACTGAGTTTTCAATTCCAGGAGTAAAAGATAAGTTATATCTAAGTCCTATTATTGATTTATATGACAACAGCATAATTACATTTCAATTATTGCATAGGAATGATAATAAATTAGACTTTAAAATGTTTGATGAGGCACGCACTTTATACCCAGAAGCAAAACCGATTTTTCATAGTGACCGAGGATTTCAATACACATCAATTGCATTCCAAAAGAAAATTAAAGATGGAGAATTTACACAAAGTATGTCGCGACCTGGCAAGTGTATTGATAATGGACCTATGGAAGGATTTTTTGGAACTTTAAAAAGTGAAATATTTCATGGAAAGAAGTTTCAATCAATGGAAAATCTAATTCAAAAAATTGAAGAATATATTTAACTCTATAACTTCAGAAGATTACAAAAAAAACTGAAATGCCAAGCTCCGATGATATATCGAAACATGGCACTTCAAGCATCATGAATTTTTAATTAAATTATCTGTCCACTTTACAGACGTCTGTTCATTAATTAATGTGATATTTGATGTTGCATAAAATTAATCGTATTTAGCTAAATAACTACAATTGATAAAGTGACAATACCGTATTTCAATTGAAGGTGTATTTCTGCAACATAACCTTTTTTAAACTATTTTATTGATAGTCAATTTTCAACTCGAAGATTTATTGTTTTTTTTTGATTTCTTTTGACTTTGAAAAACTATTGCCGAAACTAGCAAACTACAAATCATTGAAAATACAAACATATTTAGAATGAAAAACTCTACTCCAAAACTATTATTATCAGCTGTTACTTCATATAGCATTAGAAAGTTAAAACTCTCCATTGATAACATATCCCCAATCATACTATGGCATAATCCAAGTATTATGATTGAAATAAATATTGAAGTTAAAATACTTATGAAACTAATTATATATTTCATTCAAGATCTCCTTTCTCTATCATATAATCCAAAATTGATTTTCCATCACCAAAAAAATGTATAAGGATTAGTAAATTTTATATTGATACGTTAATCAATATATATGCACTAGTAAAATTTAATATATTTTAAACTACAAAAATTGTATACTGAAGAAAACTCCAGCTAAGCTTTTAATGATAGTTTTAATGAATCATTCGCTTTAAAAGGGAATTTAACCCAATGTTATTGACCTATCTCTTCATATAATTTATTATTATATAAAAGGGGGTATATATTTTGATTATATATTTATTTCTACTATTAAATTTATTTTTATTGCTTAAGATAATTTTTTATTTTAAGGAGTACAAAAAACTGAGTTTACTTTTTAAGATGCTTACAAGTTTTACTTTTCTTGCAGTAGGTGCATATGGTTTGTCTCAAACAAGTGTCAACGAGTTTCATTTGATAATGTTTTTAGGATTAATGTTAGGTGCAATAGGTGATTTTTTCTTAGAATTAATTCGAAAGAAAAACTTCCTTCTATATGGTATCTTTTTCTTCCTAATGGGGCATTTATTTTATATCATTGCATTCTCATTTATTATACAATTCAATATAATTGAGGTACTAGTTTTTGTTTCACTATTATTATTAAGCTTGTTTACGTTTAAGTATTTTTCATTTAACTTTGGGAAGCTTAAGTATCCGGTATATATATATACTATAATAATTAGTGCAATGGTTTCGCGCGCAGTTTCTATAAGTTTAGGTGATTATTCTCTAACAATAAAGTTATTAGTGATACTCGGTTCAAGTTTATTTGTTCTTTCTGATTATATTATTAACTTTACACTTTTTAAAAAGGTTCCAAAGATATGGATAGTAGTAAATTTATTGACATATTACTTTGGCCAGTTTCTATTAGCTCTACTAATTTTGTATGTGTGATCAATAGATGAATTTTAAAAAAAGTCCCTTAAAAAGCCGATTCCATCTTGAGATGGATCGGCTTTTTAAATATATCAACTAACTTATCTGTATCTATTTCTTTAAATAATCAAAAGTAACCTCGTTACCTTCTTTAATAAAACAAATTAAATTCTTCCCAAAAACTTTTATTGTCAATAAGAATTTTCAAAAATATTATATTTACCCTTTCAAAGAAGAAGATTTTGTTTACGATTAATCTGTTATGACTTATCTAAAAATACAGATCTACATAAAAAGCTAATTAATCTCTTCTTTTACTTTACCATTTATTTTTATTCTGAATAATTTCCCAGGTAATTCCCCTTCAGGACCGATTTTATATATCTCACCAAAGTAGATCCAATCATCAATAAGAACTGTTCCTCCAAAAGGAATATTATGAGTTACTAACAGAGTCTTTTCTGAACCATCGTTTTTTATCTTACTAATACTTGATATATCTGAATAATAAATCCAATCATCCTTAATATTAAAACTTTCAAGAATATGAATGTTATCTACTAAGATAATATCTTCGATTCCATCTAGACTAGCCTTATGTATAGAGGATTTTTTCTTATAGGAATATGATTCGGAAAAGATACCAGTAACTAATCCAATCTTATCACTCACATAGTAAATCCATTCATCACCAACGATAAATTGTTCTACATTGTCTCCACCAATCTTGGTATTATTAGTTCCATCAATCATCACCCTATAGAGTGAAGTTTCCGGTGATTCCTCAAACTCTAAATCTCCACTAATTAGATTTTCATAATCATCTTCTTCAAGATTTTCTAAATCAACATTTCCCTTTATATAGTAAATCCAGTCATCTTTCACAACAAACATCATACCCGCATCTACAACAGTTTCTTTACTAGAACCATCAGTTTTCATTCTATTTATAGAGTACTTTAATGAATCATCATTAAAACCCCAATAATAAATCCAATTATTTGAAACCTGCATTCTAAATATTTGTCTCATAAAATCAATTTCCCTTAATCTACCATTAGATAAATCTGTCTCTTCAGGACCATCTAGAAGTTTGGTCTCTTCTGTTCCGTCTAATCGCACCTTATAAATCCCCGAACTATACCTTCCATAGGCAGACACATTTTCTAGTTCTGGTGACAGGAAAATCCTTTTGGTAAAGTAAATCCAATCCCCTTCGACACTAATAGACATACAAGAACTATTACTAATTTTAGTCTTATTTTTCTGATTAGCTTTCATTTTATAGATTGAATAGTTATCAGCAGGATTACAATAATACAACCAATCATCTTGTTTAGTAATTCTTGAAGACATGAAGTCAACTCCATTACTACTTACAAAATTTATATTATCTCTTCCAAAGTATGAAAAATAAATAACTATCAATAAAGTAATACATGTAAGAACCAAAATAGTTCTTTGTATAAATTGCATTCGCTTTTTAGATAAAGTCCCCACAATATCCATAAAATTCTTCTCTCTATCTAATTCTTTCCTATCATTCAATTTAGCCCGTAATATCTCATCAACAGTTATACCTAATATGTTAGATATCTCCAGATAATTCTCAACATTAGTCCCATGTTTTCCATTTAAGAAATTAGACATATTAGCTTCACTCATACTAATGTGCCTCTTTTCAAGCTCTGAAATCAAATCTCTATTAGACATTCCATTTTGAGATAAAAGCTTCTTTATAAAAATCCCAATCTCTACATTATTCACAATAACCCCTCCTAATAAAAATAATATAAAATTAAATAGTGAAATTGAATATCGTATTGACTAATATGACTTAGGCTGTCACTAAGTTAATAATATCACACATATATTTTCAATTATATATTAAAAATTAATCATGTTCATAATCCAAATTCTATTAGAAGATGAAAAGTTATTTATAAAGTAGATTTCAATATCATTTGCAATTATTCAAACAAAAAAGAACTAATCAGTCGGAACTATTGAGTCCAATACATTATTAGTTCTTAGTTTTTACTTAAGGATCGTGAAGACAGTATTTCTTCTATCCATAATTCCTTAAATCATTTAATGTCCACAATCTGATACTAACCTTGTTGGTTAACATATTGTGATGTCACCAAATGCGCTAGTCCCCATTCCATATAACATTAAACTAACTTCTTATTCCTTAATATCAAGTGCATCAATAAAAGAACTACTTTAACCACTCTAACACAGTAGGTATTAAGTTTAAATGCTTGTCAATTAATTTTAAAGTCGGAATAACATCATTAGTTCCTTGTAGTTTTTCATCATCGTTACCACTATCTAGACCAAGCGAACGTTTGATACTATATTCAAGCCACCCGATTTTTGCTTTTAATGCACAGTACATTAGATTTTCTATGTTAGCATTGATATTACCACCATTATTTAAATAAGAATCAATCAAAGTACAAAAAGCTTCTTTATTAATACCTTTGTCACCTTCATCCGCCCAATATAATGCAACTTCGAAGAGCTCTGCAGAAGGGTTTATTAAGCCTGCACTTTCCCAATCTATTATCATAGGAGCATTTTCATTATTCCATAATACATTTTTAGGATCAAGATCTCTATGACTAATAATCATATTATTTGAAGTTTTTTCAAGGCTTTCATTTGTTAGACTCTCTATAGAGTATAAAACATCTTTCTTACTCAAAAATTCATTCAACCAAATAACTTTTTCTTTTTTTGCATCATTTTCGAAGTCATTCCATTCAACCATAGGAAAATTATTCGTTATCTCTTCATCATGCCCCAATGATGATAAATCCAAGCTATGAACTTGTGCCAATAGATTGCCAATGACTCTACATTTATCAATATTCACATCATACGGTTTTGTAGATTCCCCTTCGTACCATGGAAATACCAAATAATACTGTCCATCCAATTCATGTATATTCTCACCATCAATTATCATAGCTGGTAGTGCTCTAACACCATTATCGAATGCAATATTGGCGACTTTCTCAGAAAGTATATAGTGCCCCATAGCTGGCTTTCGCTTCATAATCTGCGGATTTAAAAGCTTTATTGCAAATAAACCTTCACTTGTTTTCACTTTGTACATAAGGTGTAAAAATCCACCACTCACCTGGATAGGTACATCCATTATTTCTCCTAATGAAAGCTTTTTACACAATTCTACAAATTTAATATTATAATTTGAAATTTTCATTTCTTCACCCCAATTCTCGCAATTTTATTGCTTCTTATTTCTGATAGATATGCAAATACCGACTAAGCTACCTTACTGAAATATTAGTCCCTTCTTTACCTAGAACATTATAAATTAAACCTGTTAACTAACATAATACATGGAATTCCTCTTCAGGCTCATCTTGCTCCATATTTATTAAGATATTTTTCAATACTTTGTTTCATTTGATCATCTATGTAAATTTTCCCATCTATTGATTTATTATATAGGTATTTAACAATTTCATTAATGTTTACAATTGGATAAGTTTTTATTCCAAGTTCATTTTCTAATTCTTGTAGTGTTGATAACTCACCTTTACCTTTTTCCATTCTATCAACTGCAATAATAATTGAGTCAATATTTTTGACACCAATTCCATCCATAATTTCTATACTTTCTCTAATAGCAGTACCGGCAGTTATAACATCTTCAATTATTACTACTTTGTCTTCAGCAGTTGGTACTTTACCGACAATAATTCCACCTTCACCATGGTCCTTTTTTTCTTTTCTATTGAAACTGATTGGTACATTAATAGAAAATTTGTCTGCTAATGCTGTAGCTGTAATTACAACTAATGGAATTCCTTTATAAGCAGGACCATATAAAACTGATTGGTTGTGATCACACCTTTGATTAAATACTTCAGCATAGTACTTACCAAGTTCATGTAAATCCTTTCCATACTTATACAATCCAGTGTTAATAAAATAAGGTGTTATTCTTCCACTCTTAGCTTGAAATTCTCCAAACTGTAAAACATTAGATTTAACCATTAACTCAATAAATTCTTCTTTGTAATTCATTTTTTCCCTCCTATTTTTCAAAAAAAAAAATTGTATAAACTACAAAAAAAAAGAATTTTTTTGTAGTCTTGCTATAGGTAGCAAGGTAGAGACTCATCCGCCATTATCGAATATTTATACAAAACATATTAATTTGTTACAAATAATATAACATTTTTCAAATAAAAAGTAAACATTTCAAAACAAGCAATTCTATAAGTATTATGTTATTATTTTTACTGTTCACCACTACTTTGCCCATTATATTTTCATCACTAAAAATGATTAATTAAAGCAATAATTCTTCAAGTGTACTTTGATTTATATTTTCGTCAACAGGTTCTTTTTCGTCTACAACACTAAGGAAACAATCAATTGCAACTTCGCTTTATTAGAAGTATTCATCCAAGCTCTAAACTCATCGTTTGGCGAGTTTTCCCTTGTATTTATTTTGAAATTCTATACTTTTTGAAACATAGCCAAATAAAACACCTATTTTTCCAAATAGGTTTTTAAGCAATTTTTATTAAATCAAATCTGTAGTCATATTTTTTTTATTCATATTAAAAAATAATTTGACTGCTACAAGCATAATTAACGAGAGTACAATAAATTCAGTTCCCTTAAAATTTGTTATTCGATATAAAAGATTAGAAGTTAAAAGCATACTATAAAATCCTGTTCCAAATACTATTATGATAACAACAAGTATTGGTATAAGCTTAAATAATAAGCTAATTAAGTTGGAACTTATTTTTGATATCATCATTAAGATAAACGTGAGTGCAATTGAAAATATAAAAATGAATACCACATTAGAAATTACCCATTGTCCATAAGTAAAAATGAAAACAGATTGTTCGGATGAATTAAATGAATTAAATCCATTATTCCAAAAAACTTGTGTTCCTGTTTTGCTAAACAAAATTCCAAATATGGCAACAAATACAATTACTAAGACTGTAGTAGAAATTAAAGCAGCAATTAATTGGCTTAGAAGGAGTTTCCTTCCTTTTCTAGTACTATATTGTAGCTCTTTCACACTATTCAATTTATCATTAGTAATTAAAGGTGAGATTAAAATCAATACACTCAAAGTTATAACAATCCCTGAGTATAAAAAGTAAGGTTTTATGTAATTACTCATCATGAGCGAGTATATTGAGATATCCACTGCTTGTGTATTTGCTAAATATCTTTCCTCTATAAGATAAATTGCATCTAGTTTAAATCCTAAGTAGTTGTGCTCTTCTCCATAAATTCGCCACTTAGCAGTATTAATTTCTTTTAGTTTTTCCTCATCGCCATCAAATAAATCTAATTGCGCTCCTTCAACAGATCTAAGATTAGAAAATTCAATAAGTTTAGAATAAGTTATTATATCAGATTCCAATAGCAATTTTTCTATTTGAATAACTTTTTGAAATTCTTCATTTAACTCATCTTTCTTTTCATTTATAAATTCATTAAACTCATCCAATTCAAGTGTTGGTCCATACTTGTTTGTCATCTCAATTCCAAAGTTATAAAACTCCGTTTTTGGATGTCCTGCACCAAAATAATTAACATTGTATTCCATAAATAAAATATAAATAATGATCGATAGGATAATAGTTACTAATACTCCTTTTGGATTCCATATTTTTTTCATTTCGTTAAAAATAACTCTCATGTTAAATTCCTCCTTCTAAATACTTGTAGCGAAACAAATGCAATAAAAACCATTATAAGAAGTGAAACTATTGAACCGATCGTTTCAAAGTGAGGCCACAAATTATACATACCATCTGTGAACCAGATATTACTTTGAAAATATAACCAAATTGGCGAAATACTAATTATATATTTAAGTACCATTGTATTAGGAAGTTTCACTGCAATAATAGCTAAAATACCATTGATAATAACTACTAGTATAAAACTTAAATATGTGTTTTTCATTATCAACTCAATACTAAAAGACAATAATGAAATAAATGAAACAATTAATATAGAAACACCTAATGAAGCTAACGTGTATGTAAGTACTGTGTAACTATTCCAAGTAACGAATGGTCTTTGTCCAGCTACAATATCATTTATATAATTAAATTGACTTGATATAGAGCTATTCCATATATGCTGGTAACCATTGGAGTAAAAGTAATATCCCAATGTAATGAATGACAGTATTATAAATACAGAAATACTTACAATTAACCCTGCTATCAATTTCACTTTAATTGTTCCTCTACCACTGTAAGTACTATAGACTACATCTTCAGTTTTTGACATCTGCTCAAAACCTACAATCATTAATACAATCAAGCTCGAAAGAATCATTCCCTCAAGCAGTACTGTATTTATAGTAGTTGCTAGTCCATACCAATATTTTGAATACGTATCACCAGCAAAAAACAATGTTTGACTTTCATCACTTGCTGCTTTTTCTTCAATATTATCTTGTATTAAAATATATTTTTCTCTTAATTTATCTGCAACGACAGTTCCATTAACACCTAAAGCATCAATGTATTTTTTCGATACATACTCCATTTCGTAGTTATCAAATACATCATTTATACTATTTGTTTCACTAAAAAGTCGTTTAAAATAACTATTTTCACTTCCTTCAACTCTCCCCAAGTTATCATAAAAGTCTTCATCAATTACTATACCTAGCTCTTTAGACGTATCAGAAACATAATTACTATAACTTCCTTTATAACCTAAGTTGGTACTAGAAATGAAATTAAAGATTAAGCAAAGAATAAAAAATATCCATAGCATTGGAAAAAAAAGTGTCTTTCTTAGTTCCCATTTAAATACAGACAACATTTAAACTTCATCCTTATAAATATGTAGGAATACATCTTCAAGGTTTGGCGCAACTCTCTTAACATCACATCTAGGTTTTTCTTCACTGGTAAACCTAATTAGTGATTTACCATTCTCTTGCTTTTCAGTTAATAAAAAGTAAGGAACCCCTATTTTATCAACTTCTGAAGTTTCAAACACTTTACCTTCTAAGATCTTACAAATGTTAGATGAAGAATCATTATAAAGTAATTTAGTATCATTAAACATAATAACCTTATTTGCAATTGACTCAATATCTGAAACAATATGCGTTGAAAAAATAACAACTCTATTCTGAGAAAGCGATGAAATAAGATTCCTAAATCTCACACGTTCTTTAGGATCCAAACCAGTTGTTGGCTCATCTAAAATTAAAATCTTTGGATCATTTAACATAGCTTGAGCAATTCCTACTCTTTGAATCATTCCACCTGAGAACTTGCCCATTTTCTTATTCGCCACATCCGATAAAGCAACCAGTTCTAGAAGTTCATCTACTTTACTATTTAGTATACTCTTCTCTAATCCTTTAAGCGTTCCTAGGTAGTCAAGAAACTGTTTCGGAGTATAGTTTTTATAAAAACCAAATCTTTGAGGCAAATAACCAATTTTATCCCTATACTCTTCATCAAGCGCAGTAATGTCATCACCTTTAAAAAGTATTTCTCCCTTGGTTGGAAACATTAAAGTTGTAAGCATTTTAATCAATGTTGTTTTACCAGCACCATTTGGTCCTAAAAGACCATAAACTCCATTCTCAAACTGTATATTTATATCCTGTAAAGCAGTAAATGTTCCATATTTCTTCGTAACATTTCTAACTGTTAACATAAATTAAGCCCTCTCTTTCTATGAAATATTTTTTTATTGTAAATAAATAAATACCACTTAAAATAAATATTATAATAAGTATTACTATGTGTGGCAAGTCTTTTAAAAGATCGTTTAAGTCACTCCCAAATATATTATTTGGTATCACAAACAGTAAAATCCACTGCGTAAAGAAAATAAAATATCTATACTTTGGTTTTACATACTTCATAATTACAATTA
>Ga0209272_10001361_pt1 | contig 15558 bp, 14 predicted proteins | sample tdDd002_FD_187125 | JGI IMG/M metagenome (GOLD analysis project Ga0209272, IMG submission 187125) | Marine sediment microbial communities from the Atlantic coast under amendment with organic carbon and nitrate - tdDd00.2 (SPAdes)... | ecosystem: Environmental > Aquatic > Marine > Coastal >... | reverse complement strand
ATACTTTGTAGATCTCTTCGTCGTCATTGAGAAAGAAAAAGTTTTCTGCGCATCTCTTTTCTTTCGCCCACTCTTCATGAATCCAAAGTTCGATTTTTCCGACTAAGGCACTGCAGCGGTTGTAATAACCAAAACGTTGCAACCGGATCAGTTTCTCGGAGTTTATGTCGAGAGAAAAGGGGCCAGAGCCAATTGGTTTGAAGGTTTTACTTGTGCTATGGACGTATTTTTGGGGCATTATGGCTGCTTCAGAACGGCATAATAGCTGCGCAAAATGTGGGTCGGGCTCGGATAGTTGAATGATGACAGAGTGAGGGCTTAGTGACTTGATGCTTAACACATGATCATAGAGGTGCCGCCAATAGTTGGAGTGTATTAGTGCCTCTAAACTGGCTATTACATCGGCCGAAGTCACCAAAGATAGGTCATGGAATTTGGCTCCAGCACATAGATAAAAAACCCACTCACTGCCATTGTGGTTGGTTTTCCAGCTATGAGCCAGCTCGCCATGAAGTGATGTAGCCTCACAAGCGACCAAGGTTTGATAGATTTCATGAATAAGGTGGCGCTCGGTTCTCTCCATAGCATGGTGAGGGTGAAGCCAGTTTATCTGACGGTGGAAGGGCGCGTAGATAGTATCTTCACTTGAGGTTGTTGCTTGAGTAAGGTATTGCTTAAGACCCGATGCGGTATCGCGCTCATTAAACCCAACCAACTTGTGGGCGAGTTCATATTTACCTAACTTTGAAGCATTATCCATTTCTTGATAGCAGGCCGATATCGGCTCGACTAGGCAAGAGAGCTCTCCTCTGAGGCCTCGACCTCGAGAAGGTTTCCATGTGAGCCAACCTTTGCTTGCCATGTGTTTTAGCAGCGTACGGGTGTGGCGTTCGCTGCACTGTAAGTAACCTGAGATATCGGAAATTGTAGCGCTCGACATTCCAGGCCCTAAGTGTTTGAAAAGATTTTCGTAGAGCTCTAACTTTCTTTTGCTCATAGGGGTAGTTACTGCTCCGTGAGTGAGAAGTTTGCTGTGGTATTTGGTGTCTGTTGCTGGGTTGATTCATCTTGGTTGGGCTGCTCATACAATGGCCCCCATCGCTCATCATCACCAAATAACTCGTTGAGTCTTTTCATTCTTTGCGCTGGGCTGAGATAAAAAAGCCGAGCGAGTACGCCTTCTTTCTTCTCATGTTTATAAGAGCTTTGGCTGAACTTTGCAATATAGGTTAAAAAACTCATCGTTAGTACCTCGTTGTTGTCGATAGCACTAGAGTAGTTTTTTTATAAAAAATAAAACCGGAACAGATAATGCGATTGTTCCCATTTTTCCGCTTTGCAAGAAGGGGATGTGACGATCGCGACAAGCTTACTATTTGATTGAGATCTTGCGATGGCGATAAGCCCGATGTGATGTATAATAATAGTGTTTGCTTCGTATAACCCCAATGATACGGTTTGGGGGTCTCTACCAGCCCCCGTAAAGTGCTGATTACGAAGAGTTAGGAACCTGTGTGTTCTTACTCTTTGTATTGGCGTTCATAATATCCCCCAGTTTAATGCCAAGAGTAATAACACCTATATAACAGCGATAAAGGTGAAATATGAAAGCATTTATTCAAGGTTTACCAAAAGTAGAACTGCACTTGCACATTGAAGGCTCACTTGAGCCAGAGCTGCTGTTTAAACTTGCCAAGCGTAATAAAATTGACCTGCCATATGACTCCCCTGATGCGTTACGCGAAGCCTATCAGTTCGACGATCTACAATCATTTTTAGACCTTTATTACCAAGGTGCAAATGCGCTGCAAACCGAGCAAGATTTTTACGATTTGACTTGGGCCTACTTAGAGCGCTGTAGAGAAGATAATGTCATCCATACTGAAATCTTCTTTGACCCGCAAACCCACACCGAGCGCAATATCGAATTTGATACCGTGGTGAATGGTATCTCTCGTGCGCTGGAAGAGGGGCAGGCAAAGCTGGGCATCACTTCCGGGCTCATTATGTGTTTCCTACGTCATTTATCCGAAGAGGCGGCGATAGAAACGTTAACGGCGGCACTAGAACACAAAGATAAGATCATTGGGGTAGGGCTAGATTCTTCAGAACAAGGCCACCCGCCAGAGAAGTTTGCTCGCGTGTTTAAGCAAGCCCAGAGCGAAGGCTTTATTACGGTTGCTCATGCAGGAGAGGAGGGGCCAGCGCAAAACATCATTGATGCTATGGAAATGCTTGGCGTCAGCCGAGTGGATCATGGCGTACGCTGTGTAGAAGATGAGGCGCTAGTCGCGCGTTTAGTTGAGTCTAAAATGCCATTGACGGTCTGCCCACTTTCGAACATTAAACTGCGAGTGTTTGATGAGATGGGGCAGCACAATATCGTTGAATTACTAAGAAAAGACTTAGCAGTGACGATCAACTCAGATGACCCTGCCTATTTTGGTGGCTATATGACCGATAACTTTCTCGCTGTGCAGAATGCACATGAAATGAGTAAAGACGAGCTTGCTCAGTTTACGATTAACGCGATTAACGCCAGCTTTATTGATGAGTCACTTAAGCAGAAATACCGAGGTGATGTAACTAACTATTTAATTTCGAACTAATTAATTCATATCTCGACATAGAAGATAAATTAGTTGCAATAACAATGATTGTTGTTGCAACTGTCGTCCTGTATGATTTCTATCAATGAACGATTCATTTTTATTTTGATGAGTTGAAATTTGTCCGTTGTTAGGAAAAGAGATATGAAGTCGAGTGCGCGAGTTAACCAAGTTACTTATTTATTGTTTTTGGTCGGTATGATCATGTACGTAGGCGGGATTTTTTCTCATTTTGCTGGTAATTGCTGTATCTTTGGGTGTTCATCTAAGAGGATAACTTATGAGCCACGCGCATTTCGAAGGCAAGTATGAAGTCGAGTTGAAATTTCGACTGGCATCTAAAGCAGGTTTTTTAGCCACGCTGGGCACAATAGAACATGAGGTGATGCTCGAAGATAATCTAGAGTTTGATAGCTACTTTGATACACAAGAACGCTTACTTTCGATGCAGAACAAAAGTGTTTGTATACGCGAAATGGAGCCATCAGGTATTAAGCTATGGATAGTCAAAGGGCCTGAAGCCGACCGTTGCCAAGCCACGAATATTGTCGATGCAACTAATGCCAGAGGAATGCTTAACACCATGGGCTATGAAGTGGTGTTGGAGCTAAAAAAGCAGCGTAGCATCTACTTTGTCGATAATTTCCATATAACGGTCGATCACCTAGAGGGATTGGGAAATTTCGCCGAATTTGCAATCATGACGGATGACGAACATCTGCTCGAAAGTTATCGAACGGAGCTCATGACGCTGGCGGCTAAATTTGGTTTGACGACAGCTGATCTCGAGCATCGCTCATATCGAACCCTGCAGACAGAGAGCGACGGTGGGTAACCAACATCGCTCTTTAGCTTAGCGGGAGCCCAACTTACAGGACTTGCTTCAATACCCTCGCTAGGCGGCTTACGGCCTCAGTCAGCTCATCCATATTGGCGTTGGTAAAGTTCAGCCTTAACGCGGCAGGGACATTATCTGGGGCAGGATAAAATACTGGGCTAGGGACGACCGCAACCCCTTGCGTGAGCATAGTTTTCGCTAGCTCAAAGGTATCGCACTTTGGAAGCGACAGCCACACAAACATCCCCCCATCGACAGGCGTTAACTGGCAAGAGTCAGGCAGTTGTTGCTGTAGCTCTGAAAATAGCTTTTGGTAGCGTGCTTTATAAAGAGCACGGATGTTATCAATATGCAGGTCAAAATTATCATGTTTAAGTAAGCCTAATAGCAGCGCCTGCATGGGAACACTGGAGTGCAGATCAGCGCCTTGTTTTATTTTGATTAACGGCTCTAAATAGCTCGTTTTTCCCGTCACAGCGCCAAGCCTTAAGCCGGGTGACGCGATTTTTGAAAATGAACGCAGAACGATGGAATGGTCGGGGCAAAAATCCGACACCAGAGGTAGCACTTCGCCGCTAAACCTTAGCTCGCGGTAAGGCGCATCTTCAATCAGCGCAACATTGTATTGGATGCACAAGGCGGCGACTTGCTTGCGAGTCGTTAACGACCAGCAAATCCCCGTTGGGTTATGAAAATCGGGCACCGCGTAAAACATTTTAGGTTTTTGCTGAATAAAGCATAGCTCCAGTTCCGCAATATCAGGGCCGAATTCGGTTTGGGTTACCGTTACAATATTGGCTTGAACAAGGCCAAATACTTGCATGGCGCCTAGATAGCTTGGCGCTTCCATCACCACCGTATCATTGGGGTTAATGTAAGCTCGGGCGATAAGATCCAACCCTTGTTGAGAGCCAGTACAGACCATTGCGCTATGGCTTGCTGGCAAACAGTAGTAGTTCGTTAAAAATGCTAAGAGTGGAGCGTAGCCAGCCGTTGAGCCATATTGAAATACCTCGGGCATGTGGGCGAGGTTTTCTATGCTCGCTTTCATTAAATCAATTGGAAAAGTTTGCTCGTCGGGTAGGCCGCCCGCAAGAGAGATGACGTTTTCATCACTGGCGCTGGCGAGAATCTCGCGAATGTATGAGGATGGGATCTGTTGCAGTGACTGAGCGACTTCCATGAGCGTTCCTGTAGTGAGAATAGCTGGTGTTTTTCGTTACCAATATAGTAGCGAGTATTGTGGTTTTTCGGATGTCCGTTTATGCTGATAGATATGTCCATTTATGCTATTTAACCATGAGCCTGCAACACAGATCTCGAATTAACGATGTGCTTTATTATATCCACCAAGATATTAGCAAAGAGTTGCCCGCTAAAGAGTTAGCGCAAGTTGCGGCCTATTCAGAGCAGCATTTTCATCGGATTTTTAAACAAGTCGTGGGTGAGTCTATCCATCAGTATATACGCCGCGCCCGTATGGAGTACGCGGCCAATCAGTTGATGTTTGATACCCATTCCTCAGTATTGGACATCGCCAATAAATCTGGGTTTAGCTCGGTTTCTTCGTTTAGTCGCGCGTTTAAAGCGACCTTTCACCTTGCGCCCGGAGAGTGGCGCAAACAAGATATGGCGATGTCCGACAAGCCGTATTTGCAAGTGCCTGAAATTGCAGAGAGCTACCAGCGTATTGCGTCAACGGTGTTGCCAAGCCCTCGCATTGAAGAGGTGGCCCCGCGTAAGGCAGCATATGTGCGCCATCAAGGTTATAACCGCTCGATTAGAAACGCATGGCTGATCTTAAAAGCATGGGCACAAACAGAGAGCCGAGATTTTTCCACTCAGTTTGGTTTGCACCATTCCAACCCAGCGTGGACGCAGCTGGATAAGTGCCGTTATGTGGCGTGCATAGCGATCGATACACCACTCAAATACCGCGGGGTGGTCAATCAATTGATTATTCCCGGCGGATTACACGCGGTCTTTCGTTTGTCTGGCCGTTATGGTGAGTTATTGCCACAAATTAGCGCGGTGTTGGAGCAGTGGTTACCACAGTCTGGTTTTAAAGCGCGCTCGACGCCTGCGTATGTCCATTATCATAAAAATCACTTTTTGAATGAGGATGAGCAGTTCGAATTAGATTTTTATTTGCCGATAAGTTTTTATTAGGCGGAAGGCGAAAAGTGAAAAGGTAGCGTCGCCGCTACCTTTTTAGCGAAAGTTAGCAATACATTATGCTTTTTTTAAGTCTCGCATTGGGTAAGTCAGCGACATACCATCGACTTTAACGTGTACGTAAAAACCGCCAGCACTAAGGCCTGAAACAATCATTTGGCCTAAATCAATCCCTTTGGTTGCAACAACCAGATCATCAATTGCAAACATTTTAATACCTTGAATATAAAAACAATTAGCGTGTGACAAATGTCGCTGGGTATTACAGCAGGTTGGTTACTTTTGACCTAATCGAGTTATTAATCGTTGAGATAAATATTTCTAGTTGAGCATTATCGGTGCGGGTGATTAGTCGCGGAAAACCTCTCCCGTTTCAGCATTGAGATAAATCTTGTCGAACCTAATTACTTGATGGCAATGAGCAAAATAGATAGGTTCTGGTTTTAAATCTATTGCTCGCACCCAACCGCCCGATTGTTCGAAGTCTTGCGTTGTGCATATCCCGTTGTGAATAAGCCTATTAGCAGCAGCAAAAAAATGCTGTTGGTATTGGGTGTAGTCGTCGGATTCGCTTAAATAATTAGATTTGGTGTCTTTACTTTTATCGCTCAGCATACTGGCATAGACCCAATGTGCCACGGTGACAGACATACCTTCTATTTCATAGTAGTTTGAGATCCTAATCCAATGTCCTCTTCTTTCCATTGGTGTCACGGTTTGCCCATGGCTTAAAACCTTGATGATTTTGCCTTTTGTACTAGGCAGTAGGCGTACGTTTAGCCGATTTACCGCCACAAATAGCTTGCCACTTTCTTGGCTAGATAGCGTTGGTGCCGAGTCTTCAATTGGGTTTTCGATGTGCGCTGTTGGGGGACTTTCTGCTACGGGAGATGTTGCATCGGTTCGAATGATCGGATCCGCATTTTCAATGTCTGTGCGTGGCTTTTCAGAAAGAAAAAGAGTAAGACCAAACGTTAGCACTAGGATGGCAATAATGTATATCGCAAACTCTTCAATTATATGAATGAGCTTGGCTGAGAAATCTAGTAATTTCTCTTTAAAATTAATGGATTGATAGGAAATAGCCATAATTTTATCAAGGTTACTTATTATGCATTTAAGTTTAGTTCTAAATGAGTGAAGTTGCGTACTGTGCGATGGCAAAAATATGCCATGACAAGCTAAGGCTCTGAGCTGTTTACTAAAGTTTTATAAATTTAATGAAGATAGGTGAGCTTAATCTTTGTCTTTGGGGATTTCACCGGCTCGATAAAGGCTCCAGCGCGTGACCAGCGGACCTATTAACTCAAACAGGACGGTAGTTGTGACCGCAAGGGTTAAAACGGAGTCGCCAATTTCAGGAAAGCGTTCCCTTACTAATAATGCCATACCAATTGCGACGCCTGCTTGGGGCAGTAAGCACCAGCCTAAATGACGTGTGACTTGTGATGAGGATTGGGCAAAATGGGCAAACAGTCGAGCCCCGAGTACCTTGCCTAAACAGCGGGCGATCACATAGGTGGTGCCAATAGCCCCAAAACTGCTCAATGCCGATAACTCAAGGCTCATCCCAGAGAAAATGAAGAAGACGATAAGGAAGGGATTACTGGCGGTTTCTATATCGTGAAAAGGTCGTTCTATATGTTTGGCTCTTCGGGCGACAGTTGCGCCAAGCGCCATACAAGCCAATAAGTAAGACACATTAAAAAAGAGCGCACAGCCACCACAGATAAACACAAAGCCCATGGCTTCTGCGATGGTGGGCTCACCCGGTTTCTGCTTACCAATAACCGAAGACATGGGAATGCCAATGATAAAGCCAAGCAGTAAGGCGCCGCCAACATCCCAAAGTCCATAGATAATACTGTTGATGCTAAAATGGTTGCTTGAAATCGCCGTTGCGGCGACCAAAAGTAGGCTGAAAATGATGGTTCCCCACGCGTCATCAACGGCCACAACGCCTTTTAGGATCCGAGATACAGGGCCTCGAGATCGGCATTCTCTTATCACATCAACGGTTGCAGCGGGATCGGTAGCTGTTGCAATACCGCCAAGTACCAACGCCAGCACCAGATTGCTCGTGAGCAATAATACGAAGCTAAACACAATAACCGCGGGGACGAGGGACGCCCCCAAAGAGATAAACAGGATCTGGCGTTTTTCAGCGGCAATATCACGGCCGACGAAGCTTTCACCGAGCAAAAAGCCAATCATCGCTAACACTAAATGGCTGACGGTTGAAAAGTGCTTAACAAATTCGGCAGGGACTAAATCAAGCACCGCGGGCCCTGCGAGGATACCGATTGAGAGTAAAATAGTGACGCGTGGAATATGGGCACGAGAACTGATGATATGCGCTACCCAGCCGATTAGGAATACCAGCCCAAAAATGAGTAGATCAGGCATTTCTTCAACTGACATGCATGTAACCCTTTGGCGACCAATGATGCTGAGTATATTTTATTATTAAGGATAGCTTATGATGACTTGAGCAGAGGTGATAATGCGTGGATTAGGCTGTTTTGTGACCGAGATAGCCATTGAACAATGGCCACTTGATAGAAAGTGGCCATAAGGGGAGTGAAGTTGGCGAGTTAAATGTGTTTAAGCAGCGCCGCTTTCACTGCGTCGGTTGCAAACGCGTGCTCGACACTGATTCGGTAGATTTTCGCGTAATCTTCTTCTGTCAGATCAAAGGTCTCCATTACCTTACGCACTTCTTCGGTCATGCTGGTGTTAGACACGGTGCGGTTGTCGGTGTTAATGGTGACATTGATGTCATCTTTAAGAAAACGCTTGATAGGGTGGTTGCTGATCTTATCGACCGCTTTGGTTTGCGCGTTGCTGGTTGGGCAAGCTTCAAGTGCGACAGATTGCTCTTTGACCAACTGGTAGGCAGGCTTGTGCCCTTCGATGGCGATACCGTGGCCGATGCGCTCAGCGCCAAGCAGTTCAATGGCATCATGAACGTTTTGCCCACTACCTTGCTCACCCGCGTGGATGGTGACCTTGTAGCCTTTCTCTTTTGCGTACTGCGCGTAAGGGATAAACTCATGACAGAAACCGTCTAGCTCACTCGCCGCTAAGTCAAACGCGACAACGCCGCTGTTTAGATACGCAGCACCCGCATCAATCACATCATAGATATCATCTTTTGGCAGGGTTTTTAGAATAGAAAGAATGTAGTTGCCGTGAATGTCGTACTTAGCTTCGGCTTTTTTCATGCCTCGCACTGCGCTGCCAATGATTTGATCAAAGTTGAGCCCTTTTTGGCCATGTAGCTGAGGGCCAAAGCGTACTTCAAGGTACTTAATGTTTTCTTTAGCGGCATCTTCAAACAGCTCGAACGAGATGCGTTCGATCGCTTCTTCGGTTTGCATCACTGAAATTGGCAGCTCAAAGCGTTTGATGTACTCGTCTAAATTTGGGCAGTTTTCTGGCACCACCATCATTGATTTGATTTCATTGATGTCGTTGCTAGGCAGAGTAAGGTTTTGTTCCGCAGCAAGGTCAATGATGGTTTGTGGACGAACGCTACCATCTAAGTGGCAGTGAAGGTCGATTTTTGGCAGTGTAAAGTAATCCATGAAGTGCTCCCCTATCTAGATCTTGTAATTAATGTGATGAGTGAGTTGATTAGCGCGATTTTAACTATTATCGTGGCACACGATCAGGACATTTGTCAGGGTCACAGAGACAAATTTAATAAAAGCCTCAGGAGTGTAGAGTTGACCGATCTCAATAAGTTAGCGGCAAAAGGTCATAAATTGTTGTGCCAATCAATTGCAAAGCAAGATCTGAAAGTGGTTGAGTTTCAGACTGGGGACTATTTGCTTACTCAAGGGCAGAAGATCACCGAGCTCTATTGGGTGGAAACTGGCTTTTATACCGTGGGGCACTGTGCCAGTAATGGGCGTCATTTGAGCTTAGGTTTGTATCATGCCGACAACTGCTTAATTGGTGAAATTGAATTGCTGACCGACACGCCATGCCAATTTGATGTGCGAGCGAATGAAACCATCACCGCCAAAGTGGTGCCACTGCAATGGATAATCCAACTGATGCAGCAAGCCCCCGAATTGGCGATTTGGATGACGCAATCTCTCTCTCAAAAATACCAAGGCACCATGACCACGGCGATGAATCGTATTCTTCACCCTTTGGTTTACAACGTGGCGTGGGATATAGAGCAGCGTTATTTAGAGGCGAAGCCGCAGGTTAATTTTGCTCAGGTGTATAAAGAGGCCGAGCGATTCGGCTGCTCTGAACGGGTTTATCGCCGGGTGGTAAATCAATTGATTGCACTGGAGTTGATTGAGAAAAGTGATAATCAGCTCAAGGTAAAAGACATCGAAGCGCTCAGTCGTTATTTAAAAGCATCGTCTTGCTGAACCTGAAATCACTCAAACATTTTCACTGATATTTGTAGCAAATAACCTGACTGTACTGTTACAGTCAGGTTTAATATTTCAGTATCAATGTTTAGTAAACGTATTGGTTGTCGCTGCGCTGGCTGCGTCGATGTCGCCAGGTGGATTAATGATGTGAGGCAAGATCTTAGGTAGGTTAAGCTCGATATCTTGGTCTATCACAGGATCGATGACTTGGTTATACCAGCCTAATAGGCCCAAAACCGCATAACCAATTGCATCGTCGCTATCACGATGCTCAAGGATGATCTGTAGAAATCTTAAAATCGCCTTATCGTTGGTTTTCGCTTGCTCAAGCGTTTCTTGAAACACCGCTGTTGCTTCAGCAACCAGCCCTTCATACTCAGTTTCAATTGCGACTTTAAACGAGCCGCCATCAACAGAAATCTTCATAATATTTAGCCAATTATTGGAATTGAGTGAATATTAACGAATTAGTCGTTACTTGTCGTTATATGAGTAGGCTATTTATGCTGTTTACTCACTGTATATTCATCGTTAAATGTGGTTTTTGGTTTTCAAATGTGGCTAATTTTGCATTTGGTTTAATTTCTGGTGATTTATACCGAATTCATATTGTTTTCTGGTGAAATATTTAGATACAATTTATTTTTCTTATGTTATCTGCTGATGTTGAAAGTGTATAGGGCCTCGCAAGCTTCACGTAAATATGCAATGAGACTGTAATGCGATACGGTGTTCTGTGATTTGGGTCGTATAGTTTTCTTATTGATAAACATAGTATTTGCGCACCCCCTTCAATATGGAAGTGAACAATCTATGAAACGTATGCTTAAGACCCCCCTTGCTCTTATCATTGGCTCTGCTCTATTGGTTGGCTGTAATAGCAGCGATAATACGACCGATTACAAAAAAGAAGTCGCTCATGACGTCAAGATCGCGACTTATAACCTTTCCTTTGACCGTAACACCTTTGAAGATTTGGTGGCGGAAATGCAGGTGACGCCTGCTGAGCAAGCGAAACTGGTGAGTGATTACCTAGACAAAACCATTGATGATGCGGATAAAACCAAAGCCGAGAAAGTTATCCAGATCCGCAATGTGGCTGCAGTTATTCAGAAAAACCGCCCAGATGTGTTAATGATGGCCGAGTACAATAATGACGGTACTGGTGAAAATAAAGCCGCGTTAATCGGATTTCAAAAGAACTACCTATCAGTACCACAAAGCATTGATGGCGCAGGTGGCGAAGCAAAGTTAGAACCAATTGCATATCCATACTTTGATGCTTACTCGACCAATACTGGTTTAGTAACCGATCTAGACTTAGATAACAATGGCACTAAGGGCGCACTGCCGGGCGATGCATGGGGCTTTGGTTTCTATCATGGTCAGTACGCGTTTGCGTTAATGTCTAAGTATGAAATTGATAAAGCTAACACTCGTACTTTCCAAGAGTTTAAGTGGAAAGATCTAGAAGGGGCGACCATTCCAACTATTACCGTATGCGATGGCTCTAAGAAAATTCCAGATAACATGAGCTGTGGCGACGAATGGTATACCGCTGAAGAGTGGCAGCAAGTTCGCTTATCTTCAAAGAACCATGTTGATGCACCAATTATTATCCCAACTGAAGATGGTGACCAAGTGATCCACTTGTTGATGTCTCACCCAACACCACCAGTCTTCGATACGGGCAAAAACAAAGTGCAAAACGCCGACGAAGTGAAGTTCTGGCATGATTATGTGCAAGGTAAAGATTTCTTCTACGACGACGCGGGTAAAACAGGCGGTTTAGCCAAAGGGACGAACTTTGTCATCATGGGTGATTTGAACTTAGACCCAGTTGATGGCGATGGTATCAGTCAAGTGATGAAAGACCTACATGCTGATCCACTGCTCAACCAAAAAGTGATGAATGGCGACTTATACCCGAGCAGTAACGGCGCCAAAGAGCACGCAGCAGAAAAGCCATTAGACCATCCAAACCCACGCCACATCACTTCGACCTTTGGTTTAGGGGTGGATTACGCCATGCCTTCTGCAACCTTAAACGTCGTTGAGTCCGGTGTGTACTGGGCCGATTCAACCGAAGAAGGGCGTAAATTGTTTAACGATGATCGCATTGGCAAATACGGCAATGGTAAAGATGTCTCTTCTGATCACCGTATGATTTGGATTAAGGCGGAGTTTTAATCCTGTTAATTAAACTAGCCCCCGCATTGTAGCGGGGGCTTTCTTTCCTCAAAGGGATTAGCCTTGGTATTTTGCTAAGTAAGAGGTCATCTCTTGCTCTGGCACCATACCCCCGCCCGTCGCCCACACTAAGTGGGTCGCATTTTGCATTTTCTCAGGACTAAAGCCTAAGCGCTGACGATATTCGGTATCTTTTTCGACAATTGCAGGGCCAATCATGCCAGCCAACGCAGAAGGCTCTAATTGAATGCCCTCTTGCTTGTTCAGTTCACCTAATAGTTGATACATACGCTCATCGGTAATGGTGTAGTAGCCATCTAAAAGACGTTCCATCGCTCGGCCAACAAAGCCTGACGCACGGCCAACCGCTAGGCCGTCTGCGGCGGTAATATTGTCGATCCCCAAATCTTGCACTGCAATTTCATCGTGCAAACCTGTGTGTACCCCAAGTAGCATGCAAGGCGAGTGAGTCGGCTCGGCAAAGATACAGTGAACGTGGTCGCCAAAGGCCATCTTAAGGCCAAATGCAACTCCGCCGGGGCCGCCGCCCACGCCACATGGTAGATAAACAAACAGCGGGTGCTCGGCATCGACTTTTATGCCTTGATCATCAAATTGATTCTTCAGGCGCTCGCCTGCGACTGAGTAACCAAGGAACAGGGTTTGTGAGTTTTCATCATCGATAAAGAAGCAGCTCGGATCGCTTTCCGCTTCCTTGCGCCCTTGCTCGACGGCGACGCCGTAGTCTTGCTCATACTCCACCACGTTAACGCCATGGGCGCGCAGTTTATCTTTCTTCCATTGGCGCGCATCAGCCGACATATGCACCGATACAGAAAAGCCCAGCTTGGCACTCATAATGCCGATAGACATACCTAAGTTGCCTGTGGAGCCAACAGCGATGCTGTATTGGCTAAAAAACTGACGGAACTCATCGTTAAACAGCTTAGCGTAATCATCACTTTCACTGAGTAGCCCCGCTTGCAGCGCCAGTTTTTCCGCGTGGGTGAGCACTTCATAAATGCCGCCACGCGCTTTAATTGAGCCAGAAATAGGCAGGTGACTGTCTTTTTTAAGCAGTAATCGGCCCGTGATTTCAGTTTGATACTCTTGCTCTAGTGGCTGCTTCATCTTTTCTATATCCACCACTTCAGACTCGATGATCCCGTTAGAGGCGGCTGTTTCTGGAAACGCTTTGGCCAGATAAGGGGCAAAGCGGCTTAAGCGATCACTGGCGTCTTGAATGTTGGCTTTGTCTAGCCCTACATGCGGCAGTGCCTCTACTAGGCTGGTAATGTTGGGATTAAACCAGCGAGTTTCTTCTAGTTTGATCAGCGTATCTAGCAACGGAAACTGAGCGGTAAGTTGAGGAATATTAAACGTTGTCATTTTAAACCCTTTTTATTTAAACAATGTACGACAGAAGGAAGGTGCCGGCTAGGGCAACAAACGAGGCAATGAATGTCGCTGTCGTGTAGTACTTGAAGATTTCGGTTATCGAAGCGCCGCAATACTGCTTCACCAACCAAAACAGTGAGTCGGTAACTATGGTGCAGCCAATCGCGCCAGAGCCGATAGCCAAAGTAATGATTTCAGGGCTGATCTCTGGGTAGAGTGGCAGCAGTGGTGACACAATCGCTGTTGCGCCCATCATGGCAACAGTGGCCGAGCCCACCGCCGCGTGCAGGATGATGGCTACTAACCACGCAAGCAAAATCGGATGCATGTCGAGATTGGATAGGATCTGAGCCAATACATCGGCAAGACCGCTGCCTTTAAGGACCCCATTGAATGCGCCGCCCGCACCGATGATAAGTAAGATGTTGGCGATAGAAGCAAACGCACCTTCGGTTTTCTCCAATAGCGTTTGCATGCCCATGTTTTGTTTAATGCCCAGTACGTAGTAGGCAGTGAAAGCCGCAATAAACATCGCTGTGATTGGGTTACCGATGAACTCCAAAGTCGTGTAAAGCGCGGTGCCGTGTTCCATATTCAGCTCGGCCGCGGTCTTCATCAGCATTAATGCGATCGGTAGTAGTACGGTGAATAGAGTGGCCGCTAGCGAGGGCAGTTCGGCTTCATCTTTTACTTCGAGCGAGGTGAACTCAGCAGGCACTGATTTGAACGGCAGGCGAGAGCCCAGCACTTTCAAAAACAACGGCCCGCCAACCAGCGATGCACCTAATCCGATGATCAAACCGTATAAAATTACCGAGCCAATGTCGGCGCCAAGTTCGTTGGTTACAAATAGCGCCGCAGGGTGAGGGGGGACGATGCAGTGCACTGCCATCAGCGCGGTACACAGCGGAATGGCTAAGTTAAGTAGCGAGGTATTGGTTTTTTTGGCGATAGAAAAGGCCAGTGGAATAAGCAGTACCACGCCCACTTCCACAAAAAGGGTAATGCCGCACACTAAACCGATTAGTACCATAATGACTTCTGGTGATAGCCAGCGCACTTTTTGTAGCGTGATCCCTATGCGCTCCGCCGCGCCCGACACTTCCATCATTTTGCCAAGAATGGTGCCAAGGCCGATCACCGCTGCAAGAAAGCCCAGCGTGCCGCCAATGCCATTTTCTATCGCGCTGACCATTTCCAGTGGCTGCATACCCATCATGCTACCAACGTAAAAACTTGCCATCAGCAGCGCAAGAAACGGGTGCAGCTTAAAGCGTACGATCGCAAATACGATCATTAAAATACTCGATATAAGGGTAGCAATAACCCAGATATGTGACTCCATGTTCAGACCTATCATTGTTGTTTATATTGTTATCAATTAGACGAATTATTCGACGGGCTGACAAACGATCAAAAGTCACCTTCGCATGAGCTAGATTTAAACAACTGTGTGATCTCAGTGGTATTTCTCAAATATCTTGCTGTTTGGTTCACTCTGGCTCACGCAAATACCTATAATCTGGGCTGATGTTTTCATCCAGATGAGCTTTGTATGTACACCCAAGAGAGCATTTTTGCTAAGAATCAACGTATCAATAGCTTCCAGTTATCTAAGCTGCACACGTTTGAAGTGGCGGCGCGGCACGCGTCATTTTCTTTGGCGGCTGAAGAGCTATCGCTTACCCCAAGTGCGGTGTCGCATCGGATCAATAAGCTTGAAGACGAGATGGGCATACAACTGTTTGTGCGCAGTCACCGGAAAATAACCTTAACCGAAGAAGGTGAGCGGATTTACCTCGCGCTCAAGCGCACCTTAAATGAGCTAAATCAGGAGATTTTAGAGGTAAAAAGTGGCGAGGTGTCGGGCAAGCTGACGATTTACTCGCGGCCTTCTTTTGCCCAGTGTTGGTTGGTGCCACGCATCTATTCGTTCAAGCAGCGCTACCCC
>Ga0209272_10001360_pt1 | contig 15565 bp, 14 predicted proteins | sample tdDd002_FD_187125 | JGI IMG/M metagenome (GOLD analysis project Ga0209272, IMG submission 187125) | Marine sediment microbial communities from the Atlantic coast under amendment with organic carbon and nitrate - tdDd00.2 (SPAdes)... | ecosystem: Environmental > Aquatic > Marine > Coastal >... | reverse complement strand
CGATACAAACGCCTTTGCCTTTTCTGCCTTTGGTTTGACGTTGAATACGAACAACACCGTCACCTTTTGGGCGTTGCGGTGTTGTTTTCTCTTCTTTGATTCGGCCTGTTTCTGTGGAGAATACTAAACGGCTGTTATCATTCATTGGGAAAAAATCTCGTCTACTTTCTGGGATTTGTGAGCCTGGTAATAAGTTCGCTGTTCAATCTTGCAGATTACCAGTTACCGAATATTATCAATAAATGGTAGTAAAACGGAAACTGTTATGATTCGTAATGTAATCTTTGATTTTGGTGCTGTCTTATTTTGCTGGGACCCACACCAAATTGTGGCATCATTTACAGATTCTATCGATGAGCAAAACCTCCTGCTGGAAGATGTTTTTCACCATCCAGACTGGCTATCACTCGATCGTGGCACAATGCTGATGGCTGAAGTCATTCCAAAGTTTGCAGCTAGAACGGGTTTGACTGTTTCTCGAATGGAAGATTTTTTTGAGCATGTTCTGAACAGTTTGGTGAAAATTGATGAGACCGAGGAGCTTTTGTATCGGTTGTTAGACCATCATTATTCTATTTACTACCTGACTAATATGAGCAGCGCTTTTTTTGAAACGCTTAATGAGCGCAACAACTTCATCTCTTTGTTTAAAGGAGGTGTTGTATCGGGTAAAGAGTTAATGATGAAGCCAGATCCTGATATCTTTCAATTAATCATCGAGCGATATGATTTAGTACCGAGTGAAACTCTCTTTATTGATGATCACGAGCAGAATGTCAACGCGGCTCAAGCTTTAGGGTTTCATACTGTGCAGTTTGAGCTTTCTGCGTCATGCTTTCATATAATTAACAAGATCTTAGACATAAATTAGTATTCTTTAGAAAGATTGAGTGAGTTCAGCAAGTAGTTTTAGTAAGCTGGAACGTACTTATCAATCTATTGTCTATATTGAAAACTTACTATAAATCTTAGGAGCCTGTGTGAAAAAACTTCTGCTACCCGCCTTGATACTGTTTTCAGTCACTGGTGCAAACTTAGCGATGGCTGACGGTAAAGAGAGCAAAGATAGGTCGATTGTCGGCCAAGTGGAGACAATCAAAGTTCACGAGCTAGATCTCGACTACAAAGCTCGGATTGATACTGGTGCTAAGACGACATCAATACACGCAACCAATATAAAAGTGACTGGCGAAGATAGCGACAGTGATGATATGCGAGATCACCTCGGAGAGACTGTTGAGTTTACTTCCATAAACGAAAGCGGTGATAAAGCAACTTATAAAGGCAAAATTATCAAAGTTAGCAAGATTCGAAATGCCCAAGGGGTTGAGCGTCGTTATGCGGTGAAAATGGATTTAGGTTGGAACGGCGAGCATAAACGCGTCGCTGTTAATTTACGCGATAGAAGCAAACTTGACTATAAACTACTTATCGGCCGTAACTGGCTAAGTGGTGATTATTTGGTCGACGTTGACAAGCTTGACGAAGATGATTAAGTACCAACTAAACGCCTTATATGGCGTTTAGTTGGCCTAAAAAACGTTACCACCCTACGCTACTTTTGCTGTTTAAGCTTTTCTATAACAGCATCTAAGTGCTTTTTAATTGCAATGGGCGATCCTTTCAATAATCGTCCACGTAACATCACGTACCATTCATTAGGCTTTCCACTGTCATTCATCAGCTTAAAGCCTTTATAGTCTTCGATTTTTTGATCTGCATGCTGGGGTTGAGAATCAACACCAGCAAATTTTTCAGGTGGCATAAATGCTTTCATATCACACCACCAGTCAATGCTTTTCTTAACCAGTGTCAGTTTACTTGCAACTGGACGCCCATTAATAATGGTTTTCCAGCCATCTGGGTCACCAGTAGCATTTTCAATATTGTGTCCACGATGGAATATTCTTTTCTTCATCCACACTCCTCAACTAAGTTGAGTCAAATCTCTGTACAAAAAACAAACATCAAATAAGAGTCTTATTAGGTAATAAGTATTGTTACAAAAACTCATAATATCCACTGTTATTGAAGCATTTCGTTGCTCATTTGTCTTCTTGATAAGCGTATAAATTTGTTGTTTGTGTGATTTTCTTCAGTATTTACTATGTAAAAAATTAAGATTGATATACTCTTAAAGTTATAGTGCACTAGGGTATAATTACTAATGGCTAAAACGATTCCACCTATCGATAACAAAGAACAGCAACATCTCAGTATCGAAGTATTCGAAAAGTTTATCGACTCAATCGAACCATGGGAGGAACTCACGCACCAACAATACGCAAAAAACACGCTAGTCGCATTCAAGAATGATTGGAACAACTTTGTCGCTTTCTGTTTAGATAATAAAGTCTCGTGCTTACCCGCAACATCAGATACTGTTCACCGCTATATTGATTACATGTCCCGCTCTAGAAAGCTATCAAGCCTGAAACGTTACATAGTCACTATCAGCTTGGTTCATCGTTGTCATCGGCTAACCGACCCTTGTGCCCATACAGAAATACGGCTTGAGATGAAGAAACAACAACTAGAAAAGCACGACGATTACCAAAATGCATCAGCCTTTCGTGATGAACACTTGCAACGGCTTCTCGATAGCTTTGAGCTATCAACCAAAGTTAAAGACATCCGTGATATGGCTATATGGGCGGTAGCCTTTGAAGCAATGCTTAAACGCAGTGAACTCGCAGCTTTAAGTATTGAATCAATAGAGGTACATGCCAATGGCTTGGTTGATCTATTGGTGTCCGATAGAACAATTGCCCTAAGCTCAGTATCGTCAAAGGCTTTGCAACGTTGGCTTGTTGTTAGCATGATTTGTGATGGCTTTATATTCCGCCGTATTGACCGCCACAGTAACATTGGAGATCAACCTCTTGACCACTCGTCTATCTACCGAGTATTTCGGCGCGCTAGCGATGAATTAAATTTACCTGCATCAACCCTCTTTTCCGGCCAATCTCCACGTGTTGGTGCAGCCAAGGATTTAGCCGACTCAGGACTCTCTATTAGTGAAATTCAAGACCAAGGACGGTGGAAAAGCCCTGCAATGCCCGCTCAATATATTGGCAATACAGATCGCCACGACAAAGAAATTTCCAAATATATAAAGCCTAAACCATGGGAAAAATAAGAATGGTGTATTAATTAGTTACAGATACAAAGTTATAGGGCGTTAGAATGAGTAAAAGCATACGGTTCAACGCCTCTACTCTGTTGGGCTATCAGCCCAGTGCTCTCGCGGGCCTCGTTGTAGATCGATAGGAAAAGTAATTCGCTCGAACAAATTCTGTAGCGGCTTAAGCTCGCCAAAATAGCCCATCTGATTGGCTTCGACCCACTCTTTTAAGTTGATACCTTCCCAACAAACTTCATAACCGGCGTTAATCGCCAAAATTTCAAAGAAAATTCGCTGAACTCTGCCATTACCCTCACGAAACGGGTGGACAATATTGAGTTCACAGTAATAATGCGCCATGCGTTTAATAAAGCAATCAAACGCTAAACCAGAGAGGTGCTCTTCTTGCTCCAATTCGTTGAATAATCTCTCGGCTTCGCGCTGGATATTAGCCATATGACAAAAACGTGTTTGTCCTTTGGTAATATCAACTTGGCGAATTTGCCCAGCCCAGGTATACAAATCTTGGAATAGGTGCTGATGAATTTTTTGCAGGTACGCGAGGTTGAACTGATCAAACTCAGGTTCAAAGTGCTCAGCTCGGACTCGGGTAAAATCTCTTTCAGCGAGTTCAAGCTCGTCTTCATCCTTAATCGACAAACGATTCTTAAGGATCGACGTACCGGGATAGCAATCCGGGTCCTGATTTACACCATATTTATCTCGCATATCGCTGTTTCAATTTGGCAATTTTAACGGATTCAGTTGATCGGTCTATGTCACTATCCATTTTTGCTGGCTCAACATCGAAACCTTCCAGTTGTAGGCTCGCCCTGTAATTTCGGGCTCGTAGAGCTTTAAAACGCTCACACTTTTGTTTCGTTGTCAGCATAGTTTTCCTTTCTCACTTCTATACCCAGTATTACATCTCCAGACAGAATCGCCAATGCAGCAGTTAGGGGAACCGAGCCCCCTAACCATCACTTACTTGTTAAATGGCTGCGGCTTTAATCGCTTGCTCTAGGTATGCCCCGAATTTATGGCCGTTGTGTTCTAACATCTTAGGGAACATAGATATTGGCGTCATACCAGGGAATGTGTTGATTTCGTTTAGCAAAATCTCGTCATTTTCACTTAGAAAGAAATCAATCCGAGACAAATCTTTCAGTTTCATCTGCACAAAAGCCTTACGTGCATAGGTACGGATCTGTTCAACTTGTACATCAGTCAAACCAGGCGCTTCAACAGTTGTCGTTGAGTGGCTATCTGAACTGTACTTTTCTTCGTAAGTGTAAAACTTATCATCCGGGCAAGATACTTCACCGGGTTTTGTAATCACCAACTCATCACCATACTGATACGCTGCTATTTCTAGCTCACGCGGCTTAATCGCTTTTTCGATCAACACTTGTTCGGAATACGAGAATGCCTTGTTCACCGCATCGGCCAGCTCTGCCTTGCTTGCAACATGATAACAACCCACGGATGACCCCTGACAAGCGGCCTTGATAAAAACCTTACCCCACTTTTCTAGTGCGACCTCGGCCTGAGCATGGGTATCTTCGTTATTTTCGCTGAGGAATACGTAAGGCGTATTCGGGATATTGAGTGCATCAAACCAGAGTTTCGTCGTGATTTTATTGAAGCAGTTCGTACTGGCCTCTGCACCGCAACCAAAGTACGGCAGTTTCGCCATATCTAAAAATGATTGGAGATCACCGGTTTCACCCGGATAGCCGTGAACACACGGGATCACATAGTTGATTTGAGTTTTTTGGTCGCCGACTTGTAGTGAACGGTCAAGGTTTAGCTGACAATGCGAACCTTCGCTATCAAACCAACCGTTCTCTTTCATCTCGACGCGGGTGTAAGTAATGTCATCAATCTGCTGGAGCTGCTGTTCGATAAAGTTAGCAGAAACGAGAGAAACTTCATGCTCGGCACTTCCGCCGCCGCACAGTAATAAAACATGGATTGAGCTCATTATCATCCCTTGTAGTACAAACTGACAGACATTGTCTTGTCAGCCATCATTTGTCGCAGCTTAACGTCGATGCACACAACCGGCATCTAACGCGCAAGCTATAATTCTGTCTCAATAGTAATAAAAAAAAAGGAAATAGTGCACCTTACATAGCAACTATCAGTCAAATACTTCAATAATCTGACAAAGATTAACCACAAAATCCACCGGAGCACCCCCTATCCGCAGTTATCCGCCAAAAAGGTCATTCTGAATAGTGAAGATAGCTGCAGCCAATACCTGAGCGATATAAAAAAAGAGAGCCAAAATGCTCTCTTTTTAGTGGACTAGTTTAGCTTGGTCAGCTTTGGTGTTGATGATGATTTAATCTCATTAAGACTTCGGATAAATGGACCATAGTCTTTTACATCGTTTGGTAGTGCAGCTAATGCCTGTTTCGCTTGCTCGCGAGTGTCATAGTGACCATATAACAAGGTATACCAAGGCAAGCCTTGAAGCTCTTTCTTATTCATCCAAACTGGCTGGTTCGAAGGCAGTTTGTTCATATAAGGCCTGAAGCCTCTGTTATGACTTAATGCGAGCACCTGAATAGTATAGCCATCAGACGCGACCTTTGAATATTTGTAAGCTGGCTTCTGTTTTTTAGGCGTTTGCTTTTTAACAATTTTTTCTTGCGGATCTTGAGGCGTTATTTTCACAACCTGTCTTACCGGTTTAGGCTTAACGGCTTCCTCTGCCACAGCGATTACTGTTTTTTCAGTTTTCACTTTTTGCATATGCTCTAGTGAGCGAATCTGTTCTGCCGTGTAACTTTCTTCGGATGAAGAGGTTACAATCTGCATGTTTTCATTGTCTGACGCACACCCGGCTAGTACCGTTACTACGGCGAACACGGCGATTTTCTTCATTATAACTCTGCCAAATAAAATCTCTTCTCTCATTTTGCCGTTGCTTTTTACCCCAATCAACCCTTACTTTACGATAGATCAATAACTATCAGTCATTGGTCACATGATTCCGATGTAAAATACCCCATTCTTCCTGCTTCTGGAGCTATAAATGGCCGATCCGCATATTCAAAGTCAACTGGACAGCCTAGATAAATTAACAGTCATTCTTTATCGCGGTGCACTTACTGCCTCGGCAGCTATCATGTTGTTAATGGTCTGGGGGTCAAGTTTTGCAATTTCTGCAATGGTTGTGGCCGCTCTTATTGCTGCATGTACTGTACATATTTACGATAAACGTTTTCGGTGGTTAATCGTTGGCAGCGGGATGTTTGCCTCTATTTGGCTGACACTTGATATCTGGCCACCTCTTGCTCTTGGTGCCGCTTTATTTACTTTTAGTGCTTTGGCAATCAAAGAGTATTTCTGCTTTAGACTCAAAATATTAACGCTAACGCCACTAACACTTGCCGCTTTTTGGTTCTGTTTTGCCTTTGGACAGGAACAAATCAGTATTGCTTTTGGCATTATCGGTGCAATTTTATTAGCGACAGCTGCGATCGCAAAATGGCGAATGCCAATTCATTACGATATCGGTGATAAGAGCCGCTACCAAGTCTAACAAACTCCAGGCGCTGTGGTGGCCATTGGCAAACGCAGCGTCCAACATTTCTTTGTTAAAAAGTCCGCTGAATCAAACAACTCGCCATTGATCACAGCTCACAAACTTTAATCAGAAACTCCAATCATCATCCGTTAGACTCTGGTATAACTCTCATTAATGTCGGGTGAAGTTATGGATGGACTGGACAAACTACTCAAGCCAAAATCAATCACGGTGATTGGTGCATCAGACAGCCCTAATCGGGCGGGAAACGTTGTCATAAGAAATTTGCTTTCAGGTAGTTTCCACGGGCCTATCATGCCTGTCACTCCAAAATATGATGCCGTCGCAGGCGTCCTAGCCTACCCGACTATTGCCAGCCTGCCTCGCATCCCTGATTTAGCGATTGTCTGTACCAATGCACATCGCAATGTCGACATAGTCCGTCAACTGGGTGAAAAAGGTGTAAAAGTTGCTATCGTACTTGCCGCTGGCATGAACAGCGATTTTGACGGTAACGGAGAAACTGAAGAAGCCCGCATGTATGCGGTTGCAAAACAGTATGGTATGCGCCTTGTTGGTCCAAACAGTATGGGGTTAATTCTACCCTGGCTCAATCTAAATGCATCATTTTCACCGGTAGCGGCCAACAGGGGCAACATCGCCTTTGTTTCACAATCAGCAGCCGTCTGCACCACGATCCTTGACTGGGCCAAAGATAAGAGCCTCGGTTTTTCCACTTTTCTCTCTCTGGGTGATGCGTGCGATATTAATTTTGCCGAGCTACTCGACTCACTTTGCCGCGACAGTAAAACCGAGGCCATTCTTTTATATGTAGATTCTATCAAAGATGCGCGTCGTTTTATGTCTGCCGCACGTGCAGCAGCCCGCAACCGACGGATCCTCGTTCTAAAAAGCGGGCGGACCCGAGCAGGAGCAGCTGCTGCGCACCTGCATACAGGCGGAGATATCGGTCTCGATGCAGTCTACGATGCGGCAATTCGCCGTTCAGGTATGTTACGGGTACACAATACCCATGAACTGTTCGCGGCCGTTGAAACGCTGGCCCATTCAGTCCCTCTGCGCGGAGAGCGGCTTGCTATCATCACCAATGGCGGTGGCCCGGCCATTATGGCTGTCGACGCCCTCTCTGATCGCGGAGGAAAGCTCGCAGCACTTAGTGAAGAGACAACTGAAAAACTCTCTGAAGTGCTTCCTGCCTGCTGGTCTCACTCCAATCCTGTCGATATCATTGGTGATGCAGACATTAATCGCTATGAGAAAGCGATTCGAATTTTGTTAGACAGCGATGATTTCGATGCGCTGCTTATTATGCACTCTCCTTCCGCTATCGCCCCCGGTCATGAAACGGCCAAGCGCTTGGCACATGTTCTTCAGTCCCATCCCCGTACCAAACGCTTCAATATCTTAAGTAACTGGGCTGGCGAAAATGAAGCGGCCGTTTCTCGGCAAATTTTTACTGAGGCAGGCTTTCCTGCCTATCGAACCCCAGAAAGCGCCGTCTCAGCCTTCATGCATTTGGTCGAGTACCGCCGAAACCAGAAGCAACTGATGGAAACGCCCCTTTCTTTCGGTGAAATTCAAGCCAATCCTCGGCATGTCCATGACGTTTTAAATCACTTGCTGGCGCAAGGGGTCTCTGAGCTAGAAACCCATGAAGTCCGTCCTGTACTTGAAAGCTACGGTTTCAACACGTTACCAACCTGGATAGCAACCGATCCTGCCGAAGCCGCACATATTGCCGAGCAGATTGGCTATCCGGTTGCGGTAAAACTACGCTCCCCCGATATCCGCCATAAATCTGAAGTACATGGTGTAATGCTACATTTGCGGACTGCGGCAGAAGTCGCCAATAGTGCCCAGGCTATTTTAGATCGGGTCTCGCTGAACTATCCGAGCGCCCAAATTGACGGCCTTTTAGTCCAGCGGATGGCAAAACGTTCAGGTGCACAAGAACTTCGCATCTCTGTTCATAATGATTCGGTCTTTGGTCCGGTGATCATGATGGGTGAAGATGCGGCCGAATGGGATATCCACAAAGATGCAGCAGTCGCGATCCCACCGCTTAATATGGCACTGGCGCGCTATATGGTGATTAATGCCATAAAGACAGGCAAGATCAAGCAACGCAGCCTGCCAGAACGAATTGACATACCGGCGCTGTGCAAGCTGCTGGTTAAGATTTCCCAGCTAATCATTGACTGCCCTGAGATTGTTAGCTTCGACATTCACCCACTGCTGGCCTCTGGTGATGAAATGACCGTCATTGACGCCTCGATGAGCATTAAACAGTTTGATGGTGATAAGCAGATACGCCTGGCCATTCGTCCTTACCCCAAAGAGTATGAAGAACAAGTCACGCTAAAAAACGGCTCGTCTATCCTGCTTCGCCCAATCTTGCCGGAAGATGAACCAAAGCATAAGTCCTTTATTTCTAAGGTGTCAGTCGATGATTTGTACCGTCGCTTTTTCTCCGATGTCGGTGAATTAAATCATGAAGCACTGGCTAACCTGACACAGATTGATTACGACCGGGAAATGGCCTTTGTCGCGACACGTCAGATCACTCTGGAAAATGGCGAGGAAGAAGAAGTGATTATTGGGGTAACTCGAGCCTTGTCAGACCCCGAAAACGAGGAGGCAGAGTTTGCGATTCTAGTTCGTTCTGACTTAAAAGGTGTCGGACTTGGCCGTATATTGATGAACAAGATCATTAGTTATTGCAAACAGCGTGGGCTCCAGCGGATATCGGGAATGACGATGCCATCGAACCGCGGCATGATCATGCTGGCCCAAAAAGTCGGCTTTGAAATTGATATTCAGATGGAAGACGGAGTCGTGGAAATGCTCTTGCCGCTCAAGTAGCCTCATTAATAAATAGCTGACCTCGAAGAGAATAATGGCGATAGCATGGCGCCATTATTCTTTCTGATCTCTTTACCTATAACCCGTTTAACTCTTATTTAAACTGCTTTTTCCACAGACTCTCAATGTGCTGGATACACCATGTTTTGGCTTTGCCCATCCTGCTACGGTTCCAGGCTAGTACCATATCCAACTCATAGACAGGATCATCACCAATCACTACCAACTCACCATTCTTGATGGCTTCTTCGGCGTAACAAGTCGACATTGTCGCGATACCCATTCCGGCTTTGAGTGCAACAAACTTATCGTACATCGAACTCACAGTCAGTAACGGCTGCTCATCAAGTATATTATGAGTAAGAGGCGGCAAACTTCTTGCGGTATCAGCAACGGCAATACCACGGTATTGCTGCCTGACCAAAGGATCTAGAGGGTTTTCATGCTGATGAATAGGATGATCCGGATGAGCAACCCAAATAGTATCAAGCTTGCCTATTGGCTGAATTTTAACTTCTGGGGGAGCAACACTAGGTGCAGGTGCGATTAACAGGTCAGCTCTGTCTTGCGCAAGGGCTTCCCAGCATCCGGCAAGAATTTCTTCCTGAAAACGGATACGAGTCTTGCTCTGCTTTGCAAGCCCATCCACCAGCGGCAACATATGATCTAATTTAACCAGGCCATCATACGCAATGGTTATGTCCAGCTCCCAGCCATGAGCCAATGCACTGGCATCAGAAATCATTTCATCAGCTGCAGTAAGCAGTAATCGCCCTCTTTCTAATAGCAAGCGGCCCGCTTTGGTAAAAGCAGCCTTATGGCCTGAACGGTCAAAAATCACCAGATCCAGATCCTGCTCTAACTTCTGTACCTGATAACTCAAAGAGGAAGGCGCACGCCCTAACTCTTCAGAAGCAGCGGCAAAACTCCCCCGACGCTCTATCGCATCCAGCACTAATAGTGCTTCAAAAGACAATAATTTATTCACTTCTTCTCCCAACGGTGAAGCTGACATCTTTTTTTAAGGTTGTATCACAGTTCCGCATTCTATTCCCATGAAAAAGAGAATATCTACTTTGCTATACAGCTTAGGGATACATATCTATAACTTCACTGCTGGCTGTCGAAAAAAGTAACCATTCGAATTACTGAATATTTAATCAATAATTAAAGTGTATTCCTCGAGGATTTTTTACCTCGATGACAATTTAGTCACTATCATGAATAAATTGCATTTGTTAGCTTTCATGCTATATCTAGATCTCGCTCACAAGGTGTTGACTAAGATTCACGTCGCCGACACCGATTTCAATGTCAATTTGATGATCTCCTGCTCCGGTAAAAGTCAGCTGATCAGATACGATTACTCGCTCTTTAAGCAGGTCACCTTGTTCAAATCCGTGGACTTGAATTTCACCAACACCGACGGCGGCATTCACATGATCATAATCTGCACTATTCACACCGACCCAAGCTGAACCGACACCAATATCTGCCGTTAACGATTGACTAAAACCATCCACTTTTACGTTGCCGACGCCAACTTGAACTTGCAGTGCCAGCGCTTTAGGTATGTTCACAGTCCATTGCTGGGAAATATCATCTTCATCAATTTTCAGCTGGAGTACCTGATCAGTAATCTGTTGTGTTAAAACTAAGGCATCAAGATCTGTAGCAACAAAAAACCAACTTGATGCGTTATCCTCAACCTCTGCTCTATAGGTGATAACATCGCTCTCGACCACCTGAACAGTAATCATCCCTACCGGTACTTCCAGTGCCAGCTTGGTCAACGCCTGCTCACTAACGTCAACGCGTCCCGAAAAAGTCCGCTTATCTTTTGCAATCACGATATTGCTTAAAGAGAAAAGCGTAATAAATACAATAAGTAAGCCAAATCCTTTCTTCATGTCGATTCCTTTTACCTACGATATGATTTTTGTATGAAGATAACTGCAGGTAGTATGCCAACTATTATACTCAATAAATTCAACAGCTTAATCAATACGGTCGGATAGCCATAACTCTTTACTGGCTAATTTGACCGCCGTATGGCAAAAATAACCACACACCAATAAAGTTTCGAACTATGAGTTCAATCTTCAAACATAAAAGAATAAGCATTTAATTGATCTGCATTAATATTGACAGAAATGTTTTGTTCTAAAGTGACAACCAAGTGACCGGGAAGACTAAAATTGATTTAAAATCAAAGATTAAGGATTAACCATTATGGATAAACCCTCACAATCGCTTTCACAGACTATTTCATATCTCAAACATTGCTCTTCGCAGCTGATGACCAACCAAGCTCTCTCTCCTGCCAGTCTCTCGGCGCAGCGCGTTCATGAAATTGCTTCCATTGAATATCTCGAACTAGAACACGCCGCCAAACAAGTAACCAGCATTCAAAAAGAGCTCTTCCGTGCCATTCTTGCACTAGAAAATGACGACAAAACTGTTGTCAAAGAAGCGCTATCTGCTGCTATTCATCAAATAAACAGTGAGCTTACTGTACCTGGCTCCAAAGCTGATAATAAGATTGACAAAGTCGCCTGTGATCCTGCACTTGCAGGCTAAATCGACTTATGAACAGCACACAAAAAAAGCCCTCTGTGCGAGGGCTTTTTTACTAGTGTTAGATCAATTTTTAGATGGAAATTCTTAGGTAATCAGCAGCCTACATCAGCCACTTCCACCAAATAAACACAGCCAGAAAACCAAACAGATAAGTTAACCCTGCCCACGACAGCATTTTCATTGTACGGCTCCATTGCAGCGCCTTCGGCAAGGCCGTTTTAGCCACCAACCGATAGTTCAACAACGCAAATACCGGTGTCGTCATAAAAGCCAGCACCATGGCAAAATTAAGCAGCGGCATCAATGCAGAGCTAAAGAATACAATAATACCCATCGCAGCAGCACTCACAATCACCATCCAGGTATTATGGTAACTACGCTGGTCTAGTGGCTTGTTCTGAAGCAATAACTGGGATTCAGCCAAGGCTCGGGAATAACCATCTATAACGGTAATAGTGCTACCAAAAATACAGAAGAAGGCGATAGCCGCAATTAAATAGCGAGCCCACTCGCCAATCGTCGAAGCATACAACCCAACTAACTGATGTGAAAATCCAATGCCAGAGCTTTTTAATTCGGTGCCTGTTCCATGTAAGACCAGCGCCCCTAGTGCCAAGAAGATAATTGCCAGAATAGCCGTGCCGATATAGCCAACATTAAAGTCAAACAGTGCCGATTGTGCCGTCACCTTTTGCTCTTTCTGCTGACTCTTGAGCCAAAGTGATGTCAGACAAGAGATCTCTATCGGTGCGGGCATCCACCCCATCATAATCACAATAAAGCCAATAGAAGCGATAGACCATGCTGAAGGAGCCTCGAAGCCAGCCTGCGCCGCACTTCCGTTACCAGCCGCAATAATCACTGCAGATAAGGTCGCAATAACCAATACCGCCATAATGACTTTCGATAAGCCATCAAGCGCCTTGTAATGGCCTGCAAATAAGATCACCAGACAGGCAATCGCAATGACGGCAGATAATATCGGCAGAGATAACGTTACCGGCAAAAAATAACCAAGCAAACTGGCGCTAAATAGTAGCAGTGCCGAGGTGTTAACAATACCAGAGATCAGGCTTAGTCCGGTAAAAACCCAAAGATAACTACGTCCCATAGTGTCGTAGCCTTGGATCAAGCTGTTTCCGGTTCCCATCGTATATTGAACGCCGGCTCTGAAAAACGGGTATTTAAATAGGTTAACTAATAGGATTAACGCGGCCAATTGCCAACCATAAATGGCTCCCGCCTTCGTTGAAGCGACAAGGTGTGAACCACCTACTGCCGCCGTCGCCATCATAATCCCAGGGCCTAAAGATTGAATTAGTTGCTTAATGCTACTACCATTTCCGGCAGAAGTTTGAATTGATGCTGTGTCCGACATAATCACATCCTGATGATTTTATAGTTCTAATACTGGGTGTTGCCCTCCAATTTCTCGCAGTTTTAACGTCAATGATCAAGCCTGCCTCTACGTGCTATCAGCAACTATCACTACGAGCCATGCTCATAACAGTGGATCATATCTACCGGCAATTGTAATACTTATTGGTTGTCGGGTGTTTACAGCAAAAAAAACAATAAAAAAAACATTTCATTTCAGTGTGATTTTATCAATCCGTGGGTAATTATTTATCCACTCTTTTCTGTTTTCCGGATTATGCTTAATAAAAAGGTTTTATATACCAAAGCTAGTTATCGAACGAAGGCGGTTTTGATGATTCATGAATGAAACAGAGAATACACAGCCCACGATAGCCATACCCAAAAGACAAATAAGAAGCCGAAGGAAGCGACTTTTTCTTTATGGCCTATTGGTTATGCTGTGTGCTCTTATTATTCCGGCGATTGTTATCCCGCCATGGCTAGCATCCAAAGGGATTGAGATTAATGCGATCTCCGGAATAGGTTTCAACCGAGGTCTCGTGATCGATGAAATGTCCGTCACAATCAACAAAAACGCGCTAACTTTTCAAAAACTTTCCTTGGAACATTTTGTTGACAAGGACAGCGCCATCTCCAATTCATCGTGGCGACTGTTTTCCCAACACACCGAAGTCCGACTCTCTTCAGATATCTTGAATGCCCTGAAGCAACAAGACTTCAGGTTAGGCAATCTGATACTGACTAATACGGCTTTCAACTTCACTGATCTTTCAGAACCTTATGTATTTAGTGCCCATGCCAGCACTGTCGAAACCTCTCTGTTTGATGAACGTGACATTGCAGTCAAACAACAAATTAAGAATATCGACCTTGTTTTGACAACACAGCCTGCCGTGGTCATTAGCGGCTTTATTAAGTACGGCACCCTCAACCTACTCATCCCAGGAGACAAAGCGGCAAACCGTTATCCATTTGACTTTGAAAACGCAAATTTTTCTATCAGCTGGCAAGCTGATAAAACGCCTCTTTCCATTCATATAGCCACACTCACCCCCAAATGGACCACCGTCACACAGAGTTACATCCAGTCGGGACAAAACATTGCTCTTGAGCTTGATCTCAAACAAGCTGAAAACAGTATTAAGCTAACAGCGGATAAACTCTGGCTTGATCAACCGAGTCAGTTACCAGAATTTATCAAAAAACCTAACGATACTAATCAGGGCCTTCATCTAGGACGAGCTATTGCCAAGCTCTCCTTGCTTCCTTTACGTAAGCTTAAAATTCATGACTTCAGCTACGGCGAGCTGATCATTCAGTCGCTTCTGGTACTCGAAACACCCAAAAAACGAAGTAACAAACCCGATAAAAACGCCCGGTTGAAACTGATCGGAAAGGCACTTGGCCCCGATCCCTATGACATTGATGTGTTGGTTGAACATATCAATGATCAAGATGCTCACTTTTCAGGAACAATCGCGGGTCCGAAGGGTAACAGCCTGCAATGCATGGCCAAACTCCACTTTTCCAGCCCATTACCGACGTCACTTAACTGCAGCGCTAATTTCCGCCAAACCAAAGAGCTGACTGACAGGCTCAAGTTTTATGACATGCCTAATGCGTCCCTTAGCGAGCCGCTGGTTATAAGCGCGACTCAAACAGCCTTCAGCCAAGATACAATCACCTCCAAAGATATACATCAGGATCCTGTAACAGATGCTTCTACCGCAGAGGCTATTTCAAGAAACCTGGACAACATCACGAAAGCCCGCTATCAAATAAACGTTACGTTACCCCGTCACATCAAAGTAGCTCTAAATCAATTTTCGTTTCGGCACCCAATGTATGCTACCACTTCTGATAGACCAAATAAGAAAGCAGCCGTCTCTACACTATCTTTCAACACAGATGGAACGCTAACCTTTGATGCCCTATACCAATATGGCAGGCTGGCATTTAAACTCAGTGAACCCACTGAAGAAATCACGATGGAAAGCCCCCAGCACGACAGTTTTTTTTCTTTATTATTTAATAGATTACGCTGCACCATCAACTTAGAC
>Ga0209272_10001359_pt1 | contig 15598 bp, 18 predicted proteins | sample tdDd002_FD_187125 | JGI IMG/M metagenome (GOLD analysis project Ga0209272, IMG submission 187125) | Marine sediment microbial communities from the Atlantic coast under amendment with organic carbon and nitrate - tdDd00.2 (SPAdes)... | ecosystem: Environmental > Aquatic > Marine > Coastal >... | reverse complement strand
TGTGTGTTAGTATAACACTTAATGGTTTTGAGCCCTGAAATTATGAATAGAAAAAGGAGGTACACAATGATAATAACCAGTATTATTCCAGTTATTAGTTTGTTTATCATCACATCTTTAATGAATGTTTTGACAACGTTAAAGACAATTCTAATTTCGAAGAAAATCATGAATCCCGTTTATATGGTAGTATTTTTAGATGCCCTTATATTTGCATCCATATTAACGAAAGTAACATCATCAGAAGGACTACAATACACACTTGCCTATGCACTCGGTAAAAGTTTTGGTGTTTTTCTTGGTGGCAAGCTAGATGATAAAATGGCATTGGGAATTTTGGAAGTAGATGTTTTTCTTTCTAATAAGGAAAAAAGAATTACTGCTTCAGAGGCATTGAGAACCGCTGGCTATACAGTAAACAATTACTTGGCTAGAGGACTTAATGGCGAGAGACGATACAAAATTGAAGTCGTTATGAAACGTAGAGAAATGCCACGATTTGAAGAAATTATGAGAGATTGTGAGATAGACAATCCAACCATGAAAATTAAAAGTATCAGCAAAGTAGCTGGTAAAATAACAACAAGCAAGTTGGCTTAAAAACGATCTGAGGATCGTTTTTTTTTGTATGTTTTAGGGCTCGGAAATATGGTATACAAGTCAATGACAAAGCAGTATAATGAATTGAGGAGGTAATTTATGAAATATAATTTTGATGAAAAACATGATCGAAGTAACAATCAATCTGTAAAATATGAATTTGTTGAAGAAAATTTTGGTAGCAAAGACATCCTACCGATGTGGGTTGCTGATATGGATTTTAAAACTGCTCAACCGATTATTGACGCATTACAAGAAAGAGTCCAACAAGGTATCTATGGTTATACTGCTTTTAATGATGGCTATTATGATTCTTTTATCAACTGGGTTTCAAAAAGACATGATTGGCAAGTTGCAAGAGAGTCTTTAATCTACAGTCCAGGAGTTGTACCATCACTGATCCTTTCAATTCAAACCTTGACTGAACCAGGAGATAATATTATTATACAATCGCCTGTATATGGACCGTTTAGGTTCTCAATTGAAGATCAAGATAGAAAAGTAGTTTACAATCCTTTGAAACTGATTGATGGGCATTACCGAATGGACTTTGAGGATCTGAAGAATAAAATCGATCAAGGCGCTAAAACAATGCTTTTCTGTAATCCGCATAATCCAATCGGAAAAGTATGGCTAAAAGAAGATCTTGAAACTCTTTCAAAAATCATTGTAGAAAAAGATATTACTTTAATATCAGATGAAATACATAGCGATCTTATCTTTAAAGGTCATAAACATATACCGATAGCATCTCTGAATGACGAAATAAAAAATAGAACCATAACATGTATGGCACCATCAAAAACTTTCAATTTGGCAGGATTACAATCTTCGATTGTTGTGGTTTCAAATCCTGAAATAAAAGCAAGACTTAATGATAGGTTTGAACGTATGCATCTGAATCATAATAATTGTTTTGGACAAATTGCTTTTGAAGCTGCTTATACTGAAGGTGAAGAATGGTTAGAACAAGCTTTGGAGTACATCGAAGCGAATGCTGATTATGTGAATACATATGTTAAAGAACATATACACGAGATTAAAACTTATAAACCTGATGGTACTTACTTGATGTGGTTGGATTGCAGAGCATTAGGCATGACACAAGACATGTTAGAAAAGTTCATGGCTGCTCATGCAAAAGTTGGATTAACCAGTGGGACTTTCTTTGGTGAAGAAGGTGAAGGTTTTATGAGAATTAATTTAGCATCGTCACGAAAGATAGTTGAAAAGGCAATGCATCAAATAGAAAATGCAGTAAGACACTTAAGAATGTAAAGCGCTTTATAGCGCTTTTTCTCTTATATAAGTATAAAATGTAACTTATAATTATATACATATTTTGTAATTAACGATATAATATAAGTGGAATTTTGTAATATGATTGGGGGAAATATGAAGGTATATATTAGTGCAGATATAGAGGGGATTACAGGCGTCTCTCATTGGGATGAGACCACACTGTCATCAAAGTTTTTACAGCAAATGACAAAAGAAGTTAGTGCTGCGTGCATTGGGGCCAACGAAGAAGGAGCAACAGAGATTCTTGTTAAAGATGCACATAGTAGTGGCAGAAACATTGATCCTAACGGTTTGCCGATGAACACAAAAATACATAGGAACTGGTCAATGGGTCCTTTGTCTATGATGGAAGGTATTGACGAGAGTTTTGATTGTTGTCTATTTATAGGTTATCATTCAGGTGCTTTTGTGGAGGGGAACCCGTTAGCACACACATTCTCAAATAGTAAATTTCAGTATATAAAAATGAATCAAAAATATATGAGTGAGTTTGAACTGAATATGATGATTGCTCATTATTATAAAGTACCTGTAGTTTTCATATCGGGTGATCAAGCACTTTGTGAGCTTGCAAAAGAAGTTAGTCCATCGATTGAAACTGTAGCAGTAATGGAAGGGATTGGCGATTCAACTATTTCGATTCATCCTGAGCTGGCAACTTTAAGAATTAAAGAAACAGTAGAAGTCGCGTTAAAGAAAGATTTTTCTGCTAGTGATATGACACTACCAGAGATATTTAAATTTGAGATTCAATACAAAGAAGCAAAACTTGCTTATCGGGCTTCTTTTTATCCAGGTGTTAAACTTATTGATCCAAAGACGATTGCTTATGAAACGAAGGATTATATGGACTTCTTAAAAATGTTTATGTTTATAAAAATCTGATTAATTTCAGATTTTTTATTTTTTTTTTGGGTATTATTTGATATAATAAATGCAAACGAGTCGCATTATCGGAGGAGGAAACATGAAAAAAATTATAATAATGATGCTTTTATTACTATTGGTAGGATGCCAAGATAAAGCAGATGACACACTTACAGTAGCCGTTTCAATAGTACCCCAAGAAACATTCGTAAAAAAAGTTGCGGGTGAATTAATTGATGTTGTGGTAATGATCCCACCTGGGAACAGCCCAGCTAACTATCAACCGACACCTCAAATGATGGAGAAATTTAATGAATCAGATATTTATTTTTATATTGATGTATCTGCTGAAGGACCAATCTTAAATTCGGCTGGAGCTGATGTGAAATTAGTTGACTTAGCTGAGGCAGTGGATGAAAAATATCCTGCTAGATACTTTGAAGCGCATGAAGATGAAGATGAACATGAAGAAGAACACAGTCATGAAGGTCGAGATCCTCATATTTGGTTATCACCAAAACGTACAATGGTAATGATTGAAGAGATCAGAGATGAGTTGGTTGCATTAGATCCAATTCATAAAGACATTTATGAAGCAAACGCAAAGTCTTATTTGGAAGAGTTAAAAGCCTTGGATAATGATTTGAAGCAAGCCTTTGATCAGTTAGAGTCAAAAGCCTTTATAATGTATCATCCATCATTTGGATACTTCGCAGAGGATTATAATTTAGATATGTATGCAATTGAAGTAGAAGGTAAAGATGCTACCATTAAAGAATTGGGTAATATAATAGAGTTGGCAAAAGACAATAATATCAAATATGTTTTTTATCAAGAAGAATTTGATAACCAACAAGCTGAGATTGTCGCAAATGAAATAGATGGTAAAACTATAAAAGTAGCCCCATTATCTGGTGACTACATTGAGAATTTGCGTATGATATTAAACAAAATGCTGGACATACTTGATTAATTGTTCTTACAATTATCACAGAGACCATGCAGTTCTAATGTGTGACCCGTCAAGGTAAAGCCATGTGACTTTGCAAACTCACTGTAATATGATGAATTACAGTTATGGAAAATAACTATTTTACCACAAATATCACAGATTAAATGATGGTGATGTTCGTCTGTACAGATGAGTTTAACTTTAGTAATACCTTGATTGGTTATGGTTTTATAAAGCAACTCTAATTCTGTTAAGATTTCAATGTTTCGATATACCGTTGACCGATTGACTTTTTTATCTTCTTCTTTGACAAGGAGGTATAGTTCATCGGCAGAAAGTACGGTATGTATTTGTTTTAATAAGACAGTCAAAATAATACGTCTAGGTTCAGTTGCACGATAACCATTTAATTTTAACTGTTCTAAGATATAACTTAATGTCATAATGACCTCCAATTCATGAGTATATGGTATCATTAAATGGAGAAAAGATAAAGGAGATAATATGTTTGAAGATGTAGATATTCGCTTTGATAAAGTGAGTGTATCGTACGGTGCAGTAAAAGCCTTAGATACAATTTCCTTTGATGTGAAGAAGCAAGATTTTATAGGCATTATTGGTCCGAACGGCGGTGGCAAAAGTACACTTGTAAAAGCTTTACTTGGATTAGTAGAACTGGATACTGGTAAGATATATATTAATCCAGACAAAAAAGTTGGGTATGTTCCTCAGTTCGCAGAATTTGATCAAAGTTTTCCGATTTCTGTTATTGAAGTTATTTTGTCAGGATTGATAAAAGGTAAAAATTTCTTCTTTAAAAAATATTCCAATGAAGAAATTGACTTTGCAGACAAGATGATGAATAAACTTGGTATCAATGGTCTTAAACATAAGCAAATTGGTGAATTATCCGGTGGGCAGTTACAAAAGGTATTGGTTGCAAGGTCTTTGGTTTCCAAACCAGGGATTTTAATACTTGATGAACCAACCGCTAGTTTAGATGTAAAAGTAAAAAATGAAATATACGATATTTTAAGAAAACTCAGTGAGGATATTACTATTTTAATCATTACACATGATATCGCTGAGATCTTTACTTTTGTCAAAAGTGTGGCTTATATCAGTCAAACGCTACATTATCATGGCAATGATTCAAAAATGAGAAAAAGTGTTTTAGAGTTAACAACAGGCTGTCCTATAGAAGATTTTATGTTCAGTGAAGAAGCGCTCAAAAAAGATTTTATGGAGACGGAGGACAAATATCATGATTCACGCCATTCTTAATTATTCATTTATGCAAAAAGCTTTGATGGCTGCAGTACTTGCTAGTATTTTATGTGGTATCATCGGTGCCGTTATTGTTGAGAAAAGACTGGTTAGCATGAGTGGAGGTATTGCACATACATCATTTGGCGGTATAGGTCTTGGTTATTTACTAAATGTACCACCGATTATTACCGGTATGATTTTTGCCATTATCGCATCGATTAGTTTACCGGTCATCAAACGTAAAACCAATACAGCTTCTGATACGTTGATTGGTATTTTTTGGGCAACGGGTATGGCTTTGGGGATACTGTTTATAGGATTAACACCTGGTTATCCACCAGATATGACTTCTTATTTATTTGGAGACATCTTAACGGTTTCGACATTATACTTAATTTTATTGTCAGTATTAAGTATCGTTGTATTGATTGTTTTTATTAGCATGTTTAATTATTGGAAAGCATACTTATTTGATGAAACTTATTTACATGTTATTGGTGTGAAAACAAGTTTCTTTGAAAGAATCTTATATATCTTAATAGCACTTGCGATTGTACTGTTGATTAAAGTTGTAGGCATCATATTGGCAATTGCACTTTTAACCATTCCTTCTGCTATAGCAAAACTTTACACAAAGCAATTGAAAGTAATGATGATTGCAGCGACTTTGATTAGTCTGTTTACGAGTATTGGTGGATTGGTGCTATCGTACTACTTCAATATTCCATCGGGTGCAACCATTATATTGTTAGCCGTTGTAATCTATTTTGGAAGTTATATCTTAAAGAAGCAGATCAAATAACACTTAGGTGTTATTTTTTTATACTTAAACCTGACCTTTAAAATTTGAGTTTAACTTGATAAACTCTAATGGGAAGGAGGTACTATGAAAAAAATCATTAAAACTTGTGCTTAGGTGGGGACGACGCCAATGCCAGTGACGATAAAAGTAAACTAACTAGTGGAGTGTGGTCCCGTAATACCGCACTACAGTGGCTGATAAAATCAGTCGTGGTCCGGATATGAGTTGTGCTCATTGAAGATGGAATTAGAAGTAATCGCGTCCTTAATCGGAAACGGTGAATAAGTCAATGCCTATCGAAGCCTGGATAAAAGAACGAACGGAACCCATATTTCTTGAAGAAGGATATTTCAAGAAATGGGGGTTAAGCATGAAGAAAATTGAAAATAGTAGTTTTATCTGTGAATATTGTGGTTCAGAAGTAGAAGCAATTCATAAAGGGAGTTATAGAAATCACTGTACATATTGTCTTTATTCAAAACATTTGGATATTGTACCAGGTGATAGAAGTAGTCAGTGTTATGGTTTGATGAAACCAATAGGACAAAGAATTCACCCTAAAAAGGGGATTCAACTGGTCCATGAGTGTTTATCATGTAAACATATTCATTACAATAAAATCGATGAATTAGAAGATGATATGGATATCATAGTAAAGCTAAATGTATATTAGAGATTATATCTCTAATTTTTTTTGTATATATTGAGGATATAGTTATACTATGCTTGTGGAGTTTATAAGTTAATGTATGATATAATAATATCATACATTATAGGAGGCAACTGAATGATAGCTGTTATAGGAACTCAAGTAACTAATGAACTTATAAAAATAGTTTTAGGTGACAATAGAAAAAATTATAATATAAGTTATTATCATTATACCGATAGATTTCAAATTGAGGAGATTGTACAAGAACATCCAGACCTTGAAGGGATTCTTTTTAGTGGTTTTGTTGGATTGAAAACTTATGAAACCCAGAAAAACAGATCCAATATCCCTTATGGTATGATTACCATGGATAAATTGAATCTTGCACTTAACATGTTGGAGCTCGTTTTAGAGTATAAAGACATAGATATTAGTAGGGTGTATATTGATTATCTCAGTATGATAGAAAAATATGAGAAGGAATTTTATGATATTATTCCTGAGAGTTTAACTCAAAAAGTACAAACTTTTGAGTTTGATGATTTTTCGGAATTAACTCGTGAAAATATTTATAAAGATATTCAAAAGAAATATAATAATGGTGAAATTGATGTTGCGATTGTATCAGCAGCAAAGATATCAAAGGAATTAGAAGAGCTTGGTATTTTACATAAAATTGATACGCCTGTAATTGACGAATATGTCATCAGCAGTTTTAATCAATTGGTTAGTGATATTAAATCATATAATTTAAATAAACAGAAAAAATATTTTTGTATCATACAATGTAAAAAAGAAAATCAGATAGATGATCTTGAAAATCTATTAAATATCTACAATGAAAATAAAGAAATACTGAATTTAATGACAGACAACGATAAGATATCTTTTGAGATTATATCTGAGGATATTTACATAAGTCATGAAAAAGTTTATTACAAAGCGCTTGACGATATTTTAGTTGATTCAACTTTAGAGTTTTCGATGGGTATTGGAATCGGTAGAAGTTTAGTTGAAAGTGAACATAATGCAGCAAAAGCCATCAAGTATGCCAACTCATTTGGTAAACGTAAGTGTTTTGTTGTGACTGATGAGAAGGATATATTAGGACCTATTAACAATGAATATTGTTTGCTGGTCAATGAATACCAGTTGGAATCTTACTATGAAAAATCCAGACAGATAGGTGTTAAGGTATTCAACTTGTGCAGATTATTTGCACTATATGATACAAAGAAGCTATTAACAACAGAAGATGTTATGTCTTATTTAAATATCGCACATAGGAGTAGTAATAGAATACTGACGCTTTTAGAAGAACATGATATTCTTGAAGAAGGATTCGAACAAAACACAAATAAAGTTGGTAGACCATCAAAAAAATATAGATTGAATATCTAGCTTGCTATGAGAGTAGCAAGTTCTTTTTATGTAATTTATGACTTATTTTAAATTCAAGTCATAAAAAGCTTGTGTAATGATAATTTATGATATAAAATCAATATAAGTCATAAATAAACAGAATAATCTGATAAATGTTACTACTATTTAAGGGGGGACTATGAGTAAATTGAAAGCACAAGGCAGTAAACTGTTGGACGTCACAGGTTTTGAAGTGTTTCGGTATGGATTCGGTGGCTTTGGAGTCAATTTAATGTACATCATGGTATCGAGTTATATCATCTATTACTTAACTGATATAGCAGGTGTCTCAGTAGCCGCTGCAGCGACCATGTTTTTGACATCAAGAATTGTTGATGCGTTATTTGATCCAGTAATTGGTGCGATGTCTGACAGAACAAAATCAAAGTGGGGAAGATATAGACCTTACATGATATTTGGTTCGTTATTTGCAATTATGATTTTCATTATGTTATTTACAGTTGTAAATTTTGATACAACAGGAAAAAATGTATATTACTTTGTTATGTATTCTGTTTGGTCTATTGGATATACTTTGATTGTTTTACCATATCAATCCATTGTATCAATCGTAGCTAAAGACAAACAAAAGAGAAATTACATGGTTATGGCAAGTAAATTAATGTCTATTCCAGCAGGTTTAGTAGCCGCTAATATATTTAAAATTGTTGATGCATTAGGTGGCGGTGCTGGTGGATGGCAAAAGTTAGCGATTATCATGTCAGCGATGATAGTTCCGAGTATGTGGATCTGTGCAAGTAGTGCGAGACGATTTGATACAAAAGCAGCTTCAGAAACAGCTATGTTAAAGTCTGATGGTAAAAAATACTCAGGGAAAGAACAGCTTAAAGCGGTCACTTCAAATAAAGCTTTATTAATGCTGATTATTGCATTTGCAACCAATAATTTAGCGAGTGCTTCGATTAAAGCAGTGCAATCTTATTTTGCAAAATATGTGCTTCAAGATATGAGCTTTATTGCAACTGTTGGTAACTTGAGTATGATATTTGGTTTAGTAGCTTTTGTCGCAATACCATTTGCAGCGAAGAAATTTGCTAAAAAAGACCTGTTCATTGTCGGTACAATAATTCATGTTGTTTATCCTATCGGATTACTGTTTTTAGATCCTGTTCAAAATATAGGTCTGATTACAAATCTTGCAATCGTAAGTGCAATAGGTGGTGGTATTTGTAATATTACTGCTTTTATGATGTTACCCGATTGTGTAGATTTTGGTAAGAAAATGGCTGGACTTAAGAGTGCCGGGCTTGTAACTTCAGGATTTACATTCTCATTAAAAGCCAGTGCTGCAATTGGTGGAACTTTAGCAGGTTACGCATTAGCAGCAGTAGGGTTTGAAGCGGGAGCGGTACAGCCGAAACTTGTATTAACTGTTATTGTATTATGTATGGCAGTACCAGCAATAGCTTCGGATATAGCTTCTTATATAGCGATGAAAAAGTATCCAATCGATGAAAGAAAAGACGACTTAACAGGAGATTCAATGACAACCGTTGCGTAGGAGGAATGAATGAAATTCGAGTGGAGAGATTCTAATAAACAGCCATATCTATATGTTGAAGCAGACAATAGATATGATCTAGGTGTAGGCGTCGGTAAAGGATTAAAAAATCAAATTACTGCAACTCAACATATATTAAATAATATAACAAAGAAAACTAAAGGGACAATGGCTGAAAAATATGTGAATGAAGATATTTTTCATAAGATTGCAATGCAATATGCGTCTTTCATTCCAAGTGAAGACATGGAAGAAATTAAAGGCATGCATGCAGGATACGTTAGCGCAACAGGAGAAAATATCTCTATTGATGCCATCGTAACACAATCGATTATGATTAATATGTTTTATCAATTCATGTCAAAGATGCCGCCTGAAGTAAAACTGGAAGGGTGCACAAACTTTGGAATTGTCAATCCGGATGGTACAACAACTCATGGACAAAACTATGATGCAGATGGCAGAATGACAGCGGGAAATGCGTTTGTACATCATAAACTAAAAGGGGAACCTGAAGTGTTCTTATACCGAACAGGTGCAGATTTAGGTACAGCAACAGGTAAGAATGAAGCTGGTGTTTGTATGACAGTAAGTGTTTTGCAATCTGAATTAACGGCTCCTATTATGACACCAAGAGGTGTGCTTGTTAGACGAGCGATGAAATCAGATACAGCTCAAGAGGCTGCAAAAGCAATGTTGGATGAAGAAGGTAGAAGTCCGCTTTCGTATAACTTGGTCATCAGTGATGAGAATGTGATTGTGGCGACTCAATCAATACCAACTGAACAACGATTGACGGTTGTTAAAAATCAAATTGTACAAAGTAACCAATATGATTATTATGATTGGATCAAATATTTGAAATCTCCAAGCTATTCAAAAAAGAGACAACTTTACTCTGAAAATTTACTAAGAGAGATGTTTAACCGATATGGAAAAGTAGATAATGAAGACTTACTTGAAATTCTTAGAGATAAGCCGGTGATTTGTCGTCAAGCCAACAATGATGGTCTTGGTACAACGGTTCTATTTTTCACAAGAGAGTCTTTTGGTCACGGCAATGCAAGTGACAAGCCTATCGGGAAATTACCATTTTAGTTTATAATGTTGGAGGTTATCATGAATATTGAAAAATGGATCGAAGAGAATAAACATACATTTTGTAAGCTCAGTGATGAAATCTGGGAACATGCAGAATTGAAGTTTGATGAGCACAAATCTGCTGATGTTCTTAAAAGGGCGTTAGCGGATGAAGGCTTCAAGTTAGAAAACACCATTAAGAATATGGAGACTGCTTTTATTGCCAGTTATGGTAGCGGTTATCCAGTAATAGGTTTCTTAGCGGAATATGATGCGCTTGATGGTCAATCTCAAGTAGCGGATATCTTTGAACAAAAAAAGCGTGAGGCTATAAATGAGGGTCATGGTTGTGGTCATAATATTTTTGGTGCAGCTTCTATTGGTTCTGCCGTATCAATGAAACATTACTTAGATGAAACTGGAATGAGTGGAACCATTAAACTCTTTGGATGTCCAGGTGAAGAAGGTGGATCCGGGAAAGCTTTTATGGCCAGAGAAGGTGTCTTTGATGATTTAGACGTGGCAATAGCGTGGCATCCGGGTTCTATAAACGGTATGTTTTCTGTTAGTACTTTGGCAAATATCCAGTGTTACTTTAAATTTAAAGGAAAGAGTTCACATGCAGCTGCATCACCTCATCTTGGAAGAAGTGCGCTTGATAGTGTGGAATTAATGAATGTAGGTGTAAATTACTTAAGAGAGCATATCATTTCTGATGCAAGAGTACACTATGCAGTAACCAATTCAGGCGGGATTTCTCCTAATGTTGTTCAAGCAGAAGCAGAAGTATTGTATCTAATACGGGCGCCTAAAATCAATCAAGCAAAAGACATATTTAACAGAGTCATTAAAATTGCAGAAGGTGCAGCAATGATGAGTGAAACAGATGTGGAGGTTGTATTTGATAAAGCTTGCTCTAATATTATCCCTAATAGTGTTTTGAGCGAAGTGATGAGTGATGTTGGCATCGGGATACCTGCTATGTCGTTTTCGGAAGAAGAAAATCTATATGCAAAAAAATACTGTAAAACACTTTCTGAAGCAGAAAAAAAAGGTAATCTGGCGATGATGGGATTATTTGGACCAAAGCTCGATGATGAATTAAAGCTTGAATTCACTAAACCGTTATTTGAAAAATTTATACCGTATTTCGAAACTAAAGTCGTTATGCCGGGGTCGAGCGATGTAGGAGATGTGTCATGGATCGTACCAACTGTACAGTGTATGACAGCGTGTTATTCTCAAAATACACCTGCTCATAGCTGGCAAATGGTTGCTCAAGGGAAATCATCAATTGCTCACAAAGGACTTGTTCATGCAAGTAAAATCATGGCTGGTACAGCAGTGCATATTCTTCAAAATCATGATGTGATAGATGCTGCTAAAGGTGAACTTGAAAAGCGGTTAAACGGAGAAAGATACACATCTCCAATACCGGCGGATGTTAAACCGAGACCTTATTTGAAATAAACATTACTAAGAAATCAAATTAATTTGGAGGAGAGTATGAGACAGATAAAATATTATGGTAGTAAACTTTGATCCGCTTGTCCTAAGTTGAAGGAGTTTCTTTCAACAAACAACATTGAGTTTGACTACATCGATATCACTGAAAGTATGAAAAACTTAAAAGCTTTCCTTAAACTACGAGACAAACATGAAGAATTTGATGGCGTCAGACGTAGAAATGGAGTTGGCGTACCTGCTTTAGTTGTAGACGATAAGATTATACTCAATATTACTGAAGCGGTCATCGAGTCGTTAAAAGAATAGTATATTAAAAAACCAGGATTCTAATCCTGGTTTTTCTGTTAATAAAAACGTACTGAGTACGTCTAGTTTTGATTGAACTGATTCATAAAGTTTAAAGCCATTTCGATACTTTTTGCAATTTCTTCTTCGATGATTACCATAGAAGCTTCTGTTGTACCTTCTTTAACAGTCACTCTGAAAGTTGATGTAGAAACTTCCAATTGAATAAAATCCTCACCTAAAGCTTTAACAGCAGTTTCTCTAAGCATCTTCTTAGCCATCTCTTCTTTTAAATAATTTTGGAATTGCTCCTGTACACTTACAATAATTCTACCTTGATCATCTGATGTGATCGATTTTATAAACATTTTATTATCCATAAATACCTCCGTTGTTATTATATCAAACCAAAAAATAATGTCAAAAAATCCGGTGTTAAATCTTTATAAAGTAAAATACTAGAAAAAGTGTTGACAAGTATTCTTGTCAATGATAGGATGAATTTGACAACGATACTTGTCATAAAGGAAAATATAATTGTCAAAGGAGGAAACATGCCTTTATATAACACATTGAAAGTACAAAGAGCAAAACTTGGAATTAATCAAGGAGAGCTTGGAAAATTAGCAGGAGTCTCAAGGCAAACCATCAGTTCTATTGAAAGAGGAGAGTACAATCCGTCAATTACTTTGGTTTTAAAGTTAACAGAAATATTTGATACATCAGTTGAAGAAATATTTAGATATGAGGAGGATGAAAATGAATAAAAAAACTATTTTAAAGATGGCACTGTTGATGTCACTTGGTGGTGTTGTTGGTGCAGTTGTTTCAATCGGACTATTTTTTATGACTGATGGATTTGGAGATGTTTTTAGTAATATAGGTAATTTTATAATTAATGTGAGTCCCTTTCTTTATCCTACTCTATTGATAACCATGTTTTTTCCAGCAGTCTACTTGTATATGAAGGGAAAAAAGAAGTTACTGGAATCTAAAAAAATAGATGAAGATGAGATGGATATCTTAGAGAAAGAGTCTGGTAAGTATTTGGATATGAGTATTGCGATAAATGGTGTTTATATGCTGTTAAATTTTTTACTTCTTGGCGCTACAATACAAAAGGGTAGTGATATGTATTTCATCGTACTAGCGTTGTTTTTATTCAATTGTATAATATCCTCAGGGCTGGAGATTACAATTGTTAGATTAATTCAAAAAGAGGATGACCGTATTAAAGGTGATCCAACATCATTTAAATTAAAAGAGGATGACCGTATTAAAGGTGATCCAACATCATTTAAATTTCATAAGGATTTTGTTGCAAGTCTTGATGAGGCAGAACAGCATAAAGTATATAAATCAGGTTATGAATCATTTCAATTTTCAAGAACCTTTACATTTTTTATGATCCTAGTGAGCATTCTATTCAAGTTGGTTTTAGATACAGGAGCTTTACCTGTTGTTCTAACGTGTTCGATTGGATTAGCACAAGTCATATCAGCCAACGTGTACAATTTTAGATATGCGAATAAATAAGCTTGAGGAATGTTCAAAGAACATTCCTTTTTCTATAAAAAGAAATATCTTAATGAAGATAATTTTGGTATACTTATGAAGAATTCAATTCTATTAATAAGGAGTTTATATGAATAAGTACATTAAAATGATTCCAGGTATTTTACTGGTATTACTTGTAGCTGTTATATCAAAATTGTTAGGGGCCCGTATTCAAGATGTCTTTGAAATTGAGACCTTAACTATCGCTATAATACTTGGTATTTTATACAATAACACAGTTGGTACTCAAGAGGTATTCCACAAAGGAATTCTATTTTCACTTAAAAAATTGTTAAAAGTAGGTATTGTTTTATTAGGCTTTAAATTAAATGTTGGAGCTATATTGGAGTTAGGACCAAAAGTTCTGCTCATGGTACTGGTATATGTACCTCTTACATTAGTCTTATTTATGAAACTGTCTAAAAAGTTTGGCGTGAATAAAAAACTAGCGACATTATTAGGTGTCGGATCGTGTATATGTGGTGCATCAGCGGTTGTGGCATTGGCACCTGTTATTGGTGCGGATGATGACGATGCCGTTGTAGCAGTTTCTATTGTTAGTGTGATTGGTGCGATTGGCGTTATTGTATATTCTGGAATTGCAGGCCTAGATCGTATCAGTGACCTGAACTACGGCATATGGTCTGGATTAACACTTCATGGTGTGGCACATGCAATTGCAGCTGCGCTAGCTAAAGGGGAAGTTGCTGGTGATATCGGTACTTTTGTAAAGATGGCAAGAGTTTTGATGTTGGTACCCGTTTCATTAGTGTTAAGTTATGCGTTTAATGAAAAAGGTGAAACAAAAAAAGCACAATTCCCAATGTATGTGCTTTACTTTATCATTGCAGGAGTCATCAACAGTTTAGGTATATTACCTGAAGTGATGACAACTTTCTTTGCTAAATCGAGTAGTTTTTTAATTTTAATGGCGATGACTGCAATGGGTTTATCGGTTAACTTCAAACAAGTGGCTAGAAAAGGTGCCAAAGGATTTGTTATGGGCACCGTATTATTTATACCACTGAGCATTACAGCGTTTGTAGTTATTTCATTAATTATTTGATAAATTCATTTTCGGTGATAACACCATTCATTTTATAATCGTGAGGTTCCACAGGTACAGCTTCGATCATTTGAAGATCAAAGGCAAGTGCTATGACTGGAACCTCTTTTCTTTTTTGATTTAAAAGTTTATCGTAGAAACCACCACCATAGCCCAATCTGTAACATTGGCGATCAAAAGCAACGCCTGGTGCAAGAATAAGATCGATGGATTGATACTCAACCTGAGTGCTATTTTCGTCAGGTTCTAAGATGCCAAAATCGGATTTGATAAGGTCATCTAAAGAAGAAACATGATGTATACTTAACTCGTGAGTTGTTTCATCTACTCTTGGTAAAAGTACATGACCATTGTGTTTGATAATATAATCCATTAAATAAGCTGTTTTCACTTCGTTTCTGAAATCCATATATACTAGGATGTTCATATCATCTTTTATGAGTTTGTTTTCAATAACTCTTTGAGTGATGGCCATACTTTTTTCAATGACTTCTTTTTTAGTAAGCTGCATTCTTTTCTGTATTATTTCTTTCCGTATTATTTTCTTCATCATGACCTCGCTTTTCATTATTGTACATGATTATCTAGTATAAGAATAGCCCTTTCATGTATAATATAAAATAGGAGGAACATATGAATATTAATAATAGAAAAAAGGTGACATTCTTGTCCTTTGATATATATGATAAAGCGCCAATAGTAGCAGTACATAGTACAAGGATTGGTGGTGTTAGTGAAGGTCGTTTTTCTGAAAT
>Ga0209272_10001358_pt1 | contig 15607 bp, 13 predicted proteins | sample tdDd002_FD_187125 | JGI IMG/M metagenome (GOLD analysis project Ga0209272, IMG submission 187125) | Marine sediment microbial communities from the Atlantic coast under amendment with organic carbon and nitrate - tdDd00.2 (SPAdes)... | ecosystem: Environmental > Aquatic > Marine > Coastal >... | reverse complement strand
CAGAGTGGGCCGCGGCATTATACGTGATTGATCACTTGTTCTTTGCTTTAGCACTCGCGATCAAAACATATTTCCAAAAGATTGCTGATCCTGCGGATATGGCTTCAACGGCGGGGGTTGCGTTTACTATTAACCACATTGCCGCGGTCGTGATTCCGGTAACTTTTGGCGTCATTTGGTTGGTTTCACCTTCAAGTGTGTTTTACATTGGCGCAGCCATGGCTGCAGTGAGCTTGTTGCTCTCTTTGAACATTCCTGCCAAGCCGGAAGAGGGTAATGAGACACGTGTGTTGAGATGGAACTAAGTTAGTACTTACCACTAAATAACTTAACGCAAAAGCTGGCTATAAAAATGGGATGCAGAGGCATCCCATTTTTGTATTTGGTTTTCAACGTGAGACTGGTTCGTTTAGAACGGATACCAAAACAGTTGAGTGTCTATCACGCGTTTGCTAATCGCTGCGGCAACAATCACGACGATGCCTGCCATACACACTATATCGGCTTTGGTCAGCGGCTTTAGGCTGTACCAAGTACGAGATGAATGACGACCAAAACCACGCAATGTCATCGCGTTAGAGATTTGGTCGGCGCGATCTAGGCTGGAGAAAATCAATGGGCCTAAGATCTTAGAAACGTTTTTCATACGGATAAATAACGGTGCCTTCTTACTCAGTTCAACACCACGAGCTTGTTGAGCGTGCATGATGTTCACGAAGTCTTTCTTCACTTCTGGCAAGTAACGCAAGGTTAAACTTACTGCATAAGCAATTTTGTAAGGTACACCAAGACGGTTCAAACTTGCTGCAAATTCAGTAGGGTGCGTGGTAAACACAAACACCAAAGCGATTGGGAACATGCTGAAGTACTTCAATGTCACGGTGACCAGATAGAACAAGGTCTCTTGGGTAAGTGAGTAATTACCCGGTAACGACAGCAATACCGTCGTCGAACCCATGTATTCAGCGCCTTGTTGCGGCGCTAATGCGAACATAAACAAGGCGTTAATAAGTAATACACTTCCAGTACCAATCAGCAATGGCTTGTAGACACGAAATGGCACCTTGGTCATTTTCAGCAGAACTAAACCAACAAAGATCAGCACAGCAATGATGCGAAGATCAAAGGTCGTAAGCACCACAGTGACCCAAGCGATGAACATCAAAAACTTAGTGATGCCGTTCAACTGGTGCAGTGGTGATTGGGTATCGATGTAGTTGATACCAAACTTCATCTTATTGTCTTTCATGCCACTACTTTCTCAATGTTCTTAGCATCAGTATTTTGTGAATCTTGAGCTTCTGATTCTTCGGCTTCAGCGTTGCTATGTTTGGCATCTGCATTGTTATTGCTCTCTCGATGCGCTTTTTCAACGTCAATAAAGTGCTGCATAAAGCTGTTCGTGTTCTCTATGCCTAACTCGCTTGCCAGCTCATACAAACTGGTTGTCGTAAGGTTAGCTTTGTCTAACAAAGTTGGATTGCTGAATACTTCAGTCATTGGCGCGTCGGCAATCAATTTGCTGTCCGCAATGACGATTGAGCGAGTGGTGTATTCCAAGACTAGGTGCATGTCGTGAGAGATGATCATCACCGTGATACCAAGTTCGCGATTAAGCTTTTCGATAAAGCTCAGCATTGATGTGTAGTTACGGTAATCTTGACCTGCAGTAGGCTCGTCCAGAATCAAAAGCTCAGGCTCTAAGGCAAGAATCGATGCAATCGTCACACGCTTCTTCTGACCGTAGCTTAAGGCCTCAATCGGCCAATGGCGGTACTTGCTCAAACCACACAGCTCAAGGACTTCCAATACCTTCGCTTCGACTTGGTTCTCTTCAACGCCGCGGTTGCGTAGGCCGAAAGCTACTTCGTCGAAAATCATGTGATGTGAAATCATATGATTCGGGTTTTGCATTACCACGCCAACCTTTTGGCTGCGTTCGAAAATCGTTAGCTCGTTTAAGTCTTGGCCGTTCAACATCATCGAACCTTGGTCTGGTTCAATCACGCCCATCACAAGCTTAGTGATGGTGGATTTGCCGGAGCCGTTTTTACCCAAAACCGAAACGAATTCGCCGCGTTTTACATCGAAGCTAACGTCTTCAAGTGCGTTTTTCTCACCATCGTAGGAATAGGTAAGGTTACGAACAGCCAGAAGAGTCTCGGCTTGCTTTTCAACGTTGGTTACTTTTGAGGCTTCAAACCATGCGCTGACGGCGGTTTGGTATTGCGCCAATGGCAGTGTGCTCAAGCTCGATGGCTTTGCATCGCCTTCAATCGCGCAGCCCGCTTCTTTCAACGCGGAAAGGTAAAGTGGCTCACGAATACCGTATTCCTCAAGAAGAGGGGATGCCAATATCTCATCCGGTGTGGTATCTGCGATGATTTCACCGCTTTCCATTAGAATGATGCGGTCAACAGAGCGGTGCAGAACATCCTCAAGACGGTGCTCGATAATGATGATGGTTTTACCCGTTTCACGGTGCAGCTCATCGATAATCTCGATGGTCTTCTTACCCGTCTTCGGATCAAGGGCAGCGAGTGGTTCGTCGAACAATAAGATGTCAACGTCGTCCACTAAAATACCTGCCAAAGAAACGCGCTGTTTTTGACCACCGGATAAATCATGTGGGGAGCGATCTAACATCTGTTCCAAATCGACCATTTTGGCTGTAGCTTTGACCAAAGGGTACATGTCGATGTTAGACATCAATTGGTTTTCCAACGCGAATGCGATGTCTTCACCAATGCTCAACCCAACAAATTGGCTGTCCGTATCTTGCAGTACGGTACCAACTTGTTCGGTGAATTGGTACATGTCAAAAGGGGCGGTGTCTTGACCATTGATGGTCAGTTTGCCACTGGTTTCCCCTTTGATAGCGTGTGGGATTAGTCCGTTAAGACATTGGCCAAGGGTAGATTTACCACTACCACTTGGACCGATAATGACGATTTTCTCTCCTGTCTCTATCCTTAGATTGATATTTTTTAGCGTCGGTTTGTCCAGCGACTCATATCTAAAAGAGAAGTTAGAAAATTCGATTGTCATTCGACATTAAGCCTCTGTTAAGTTGCGGCTTTGCTTGTTACGTTTCGCGACAGACTTAAGAATGAAGAAGCCCACAATAGCAATAAGAATAGTGTTACCCAGCGCGATGATCGACAGCTGTGTGAATACCTTAGTGAACGGTTCTGCATACAAAATGGTGTCTAGGAAGGCTGAACAGCCATAACCGAATACGTTGCCCAATAGAGCAAGCACCACGAACAACGCGAAGTCTTTCATATTGAAGTCACCTTTCTCTAAACGGTTGCGAGTCAGAGAAGGGAAAAGACCGATAATTAAACCGACAATACCTGAACCAAGTACCCAAGTGAGCCATACGCCCCAGCCTGCAAATAGGTCTGTAACCCAGTGGCCGATAAAGCCAACCAAGAAGCCTACCAGAGGGCCGAATAATACTGAGAACAATGCCAATACCGCCATTGCTGGTTTCAGCGTCGTGTTTGCAAACACAGGGATGCCAAACATTGGCAAACCACCAATGCCGTATAGTGCAGCACCGATTGCAATAACCACCACGGTTTTAGCAGAAAGATTCATAGATAACCTCAGTTCAATTGTCGATTTTAAAGAACGTTCACGTGCTTTGTTTTGCAGCGCTGATTGTGTAACAAAGTTTGGAAACAACCAAGCTGCTTATTGTTTGCTCTATTTTTCTTCAAGAAATGTGTGACTGAATTCACGCACCTCATTGACTGGCTTAGTTTTTCAGCAAGCATCAAAAATAAGGCGCGCATTATACAGAATATTGATAAAAGTGGGAATGCTATCTGTCTGGATGGCTAGAATGAAGTCAGGGGCTGACTGTCAGCCCCTGATTACACTGTGTGATGGTTTTTTCACCTAAAAATTAATGGTCTAGGTATAGGTAGTTTTGCCAGCTCTTCATACGAATAAGTACTTTGCGCATGATAGATACGTGGGTAAAGCTATCTGAGTAAACGGCGACTTCAACTGCTGTACCCATCGGCAGATGATACTTTTCTAGGTCATCCGTGATTTTTAAAGTCACGAACACGCGACCGCTGGTGCGCAGAGCTTCTGTACCAAGCAGTGAACCTCGCGCTTGGAATTGGCTCTCACCAATCGCTGGTAGCACTTCAACGACCTCGCCTTTAAATACGTTGCCCGGTAGAGCTCGGAACATAAACTCGGCTTCAAATCCCGGCTCAAGACGTTGCAGTGAGTTTTGACGAAATGCTGCTGTATATAACTTTTCTTCTGTATGAACGAAGGTCATTACTGGTGCAAGCGGTAAAGGTACAGCCATCACACCTGGACGCAGTGCCAATTGCGTTACATAGCCATCCGTTGGTGCAGTTACGACGGTTTGCTCTAAATTGAACTCAGCTTTTCTTAACTCGGCCAATAGTGACGCGACTTGCGTGTTTTCTCCGCCAACTTCAGAGTCGAGTGCGATTTGCGCTTGTTCTTGCTTTGATTGCGCAACATCTAAAGCGGCTTGGGCTGCTTTGAATGCTTGGCGACGAGTATCCAATTGTTGCTCAGTGAATGCACCACGATCGAAACCACGTTGGTAACGATCAAATTCGCGCTGCGCTTTATCACGTTCCGCAAGTGCTTTGAGCACGGCAGCTTGAGCTTCTTGGACGCTAGACTCAAGACCAAGTGCGCCTTGACTAGCTTCTTTTACTTTCGCTCGTAGCTTGTCTACTTCCGCTTGGAATGGAATTGGGTCTATACGAAAAAGTACATCGCCTTTTTGTAACGGTTGGTTTGGTTGAACCGGAACTTCAATGACTCGGCCACGAACGCCAGAAACGACTGGTGTGGTTGAGAAGACTTGGTTACCAATTTGCGTGAACGGATGGTTGTAGTTCATCAGCAAGATAAGTGTACCGACCAACACCACACCACCAAGTACAGCGGTCGGCACTGTCCATTTGTTCAATGGGATATTGAAGATTTTGAAAATCGCAATACATAACGCGGCGTAAGTCAGAACCAGTAGTAAATCCATTATTGTTCCTCCTTACCTTGTTCTTTTTGTGCTGGAGTGCTTGATGCTGGCTTTTCACCTTTCAGCGTAGAGACTTCTTTTTTCAATTCGTTGACTTCATCTATTAACTCTTCGAGGCGATGATGGATATCATGCGTTTCTTGTTCGAGTTGTTTGAAGCCCCAGCCTCGTTCTTTGCGCCATAATGTCGCCCAAATCCAAAGGAAAGGCCAAAGGGCGTGAAGTGTGAAAAGGCTTACCCAGCCAGCGTAATGAATAGCGTCTTGGTGGGGATGCTCGCGCTCTTTTGCTATTTCATAAGGAATATCATGAATCACAATGATTCCGTAGAAGATAACCAAAGCAACGAAAATGAGTAACCCAAGTGCAAAATAGTCTAGAAACATCTTACTTCCCTGTGCTTGTTGCTAAATAGAAAAACTTACGTAAATTAACTGTTTAAGTATTTGATGAAACAATAAGTGAATCAAGTTATTTATAACTCGACGCGCTGTTATTGAGAGATACGGCATGCAATACGAAGGAGTAAGCAGTGCAATATTCAGGTGAGATTGCCGCGATAAGCGCCGCAATCGTTTGGGCATGTGCGACATGGATATACAGTCAGTTCAGTCATCGTTTTTCCGCGATGCAGTTGAATATAGTCAAAGGTATTATTGCGTCGGCGATGATGCTGGTGGTCATGCCGTTTTTGCCGCAAGCTATACCAACACAAATTGAACCAATACATCTCGCTGTATTAGCGGTTTCCGGTGTGATTGGTATTGCCATTGGTGATAGTGCTTACTTTTCCGCGTTAAAACGTATCGGCCCAAATAAAACGTTATTGTTGGAGTCTCTTGCTCCACCGTTATCTGGCGTGCTTGCGTTGGTATTTCTTGGCTCGGAGCTGACGCTACAAAGTTGGCTTGGTGTGGTAGTGACGACCGCAGCAGTCACCTTTGTGGTCTTTCAGCCCTCTTCATCAGGTGAAGAAACTAACTGGATTGGTATCGGTTTTGGTCTGTTGGCGAGTGTATGCCAAGCAACGGGTGTGGTGATTTCTCACTATGCATTGGTGGCAGGGGATCTTCCACCTTTGTTGGGTGCATTAATCAGACTCAGCATTGGTGTGGTTGCGGTTTGTTTGGTAATTAAAGTGGTTGAGCCCGCGCCGTTCAAAGGCATCAGGCAACATATTCAAGAGATGGGTAAGAAGGCCATGGGATGGCTGCTATTGGCGATTTTTGTCGGTACCTTCCTTGCGCTTTGGCTACAACAAATCGCTTTGAAATACGCGAACCCAGCGATCGCACAAACCTTAATTGCCACTAGCCCGCTGTTTATCTTGGTGATTTACGCCATGAAAGGTGAAAAGGTAGGAGCGAAGAGCGTGATAGGGACATTAGTCGCGCTCGGTGGCATTTCGCTGTTCTTTCTTTGAGCTCTTCTTTAGTAAGTTGAAGAAAGATGCAAAAACGCCCCAGTTACGGTTGGGGAGAGATTTTTATCGCTGAGGACTTGGCTTATAGCTCTGTACACACTTGGTTTCGGCCATTCGCTTTGGCGCGGTAGAGTGCTTTATCCGCTCGGTAGAAGGTACGTTGAGTGTTTTCTCCTTCGTGGTGAGTGGTTATGCCAATAGAAACAGTTAAGCCCCGTTCCCCCAAGATCTCGTGCCAGCCAAACTGATAAATACGCTCTCGATAGTTTTCAGCGTGCATTTCGGCCATTTCGAGTTCGTGGTTTTCAAGAATAACCAAGAACTCTTCACCACCGAATCGGACACAAGAGGCTCCCCGGAATTTGAAATAATTTGCTAGTTCTTTTGATACATTTTGAATCGCTTTGTCGCCTACTAAGTGGCTTAGCTCGTCATTGATCGACTTAAAATGGTCGATATCAACCACCAAAAGTGCAAAAGGGGTGTCGTGGAGCAACAAATCCTTCAGCTTCACCTCCAACCAACGACGGTTATGCAGTGATGTGAGTGGGTCGGTAAACACATCTTGTTGAAGCTGAGCCACGGTATTTTTATGTTGCTGTGTTGTCTCTTTTAGCTCTTTGTTCTCGATTTCAGATAAAATGAGTTTAAGCTGTAGCTCAAAACGTGAGAGCCTTCTTAGTTGTGCGGAGCCTAGTTCACTTATAGGAATATGTTTGACCAAATCGGATTCGATTTGGAATGCTTTTTTTTCATATGTGAGGGCATCTTTGAAATAAGATTGAGATGCACACACATTGCTCATAGCGTTATAAAAATACTTCGCCAAAATAGGTGACGATTGAGTGGGAATACGCTTAGCGAGCGATGAAAGCAACATGTTTGCAAGTTGTTTGTGACCAAAATAGCTCAAACAACTTGCGACCTCCATTTTCACCATTGTAGACAGCCATGGGGTGTGAAGGTTGCCCACTGTGTATTGGATTTTAGCGAGAGCGAGCAGTGCTTTATCATATTCTTGGTTCAAGCGGTGTATTTTGGCCTGATACAAGCGAATTTGTCCTGTTAGGTTTTTATCACTAACAAGAATACTCAGCTCTTCACACTCAACCAAAAGTTCGGCTGCTGCGTTACTCCTACGTAGCTTGATGTAACATGCGAGCATATAAAGCTTGTATCTCAGTCTCAATGAACGACTGCTAATAGCATGATCGATGGCATCGATCTTTTGGTAGTATCGCAATGCTCGGTTGTGATCGCCATACGCATCGCATAAGTTGCCCATTCCGATGACTGCTTTCACGTATTCATCAATAAATCCATAGTCCACCGCAATCGTAGTGGTGGTGGTGTACTCATTGAGCGCTTGAGCATACTCACCGATTTCTACCATTCTGTTACTCAAACTGGATTTTATCGTTAGGATGTCTTCGGCATCTTCAGGCAGACTCAACAAGTCTAAAGCAAGTTTTAATTCCTGAATGCTCTCTGTTACTTGCTTTATTTCGGCTCGGTATTCAGCACTGATAATATAGCAGTGAGCTTTTTCTCTATTTGTTGATGCGACGTGTTGACGAACGTGAGACCAGAGAATTAAAGCTTCTTCGCCATTGACAGAAGTTGGGTCTAGTCCAGCATCAGTGACTTTATTTAATAGTTGTTCCATCTATGATGCCTCTGCACGATTTTCTTCAAGTTGTTCTAATGTGAACGGGAAAGTAAGAATATCCTGTAGATACATAATTGGTTGCTTTACAGCTAGGCCTTTTCTTGCCCAAGGGTAAATTTTTATCATTGATTGGATGACATGGAATATTTGCTCGGCGGCATCACCTTTATCCGCGACTAACATTGCTAAGCGATTGGTGCTCAATCGAGAAATCAGGTCGTTCGTCGTGGTAAGTGAATGAACGAGTTCGGTGCAAATATCAAGGTATGCGGGGTCATCATGTTCAATCATAATGACGGCGTGGTTGGAACGTGCTAACTCGGTCTTAAACAGAACGAGCTTCTCCCACCAGTAAGTCTCTGATACCACGTTCGAAAACTGCTTTTCAGGATTGTATTCATACTGAGCTTGAATTCGATTGATCAATTTGCGAGCCCGTTGCTCCAATTGCCGTTTTGAGCTGCGCGCTTTGTCCATGCTGAGGCGGTGAGTTTGCTCTTTAAGCATTTTTAAGGCGTATTTGCGATATTTTTTGAATGCAAGAAATGCCGCTTGGTGGTCACCTTGTTCTTCTGCTACAAGAGACTGTTGGAAACAAATCTGGCTCAGTAACTCACCGTTATCAAAAGCGAGCGCTGACTGCTCAGCAGCTTTAAGCAATTCGCTTGCAGTACAGGTATTTTTGCGTAGCAACTGCAATCGCGCTTGGCTTATACAGGAATGCGCTTTCATCCAGACAAGATCATGTTCCATTGCGAGAGTATGAGCGCGTTGAGTTGCTTCTTCTGCGGCATCGAGTCTCTCTAGGCCTAACAGTGCTAGCCCTTTAAAATCCCATATCTCTGCCTGCCATGTTTTGTCGTCGTGATCTTTAAGGACTTCAGAGGCCCCGTCTAAAACGGTGAGCATCTCAACAAATTGGTTAAGAAGGTAGTAATCCCAAGCCAACAGAATACGGGCTTTTCCTTCTAGAGGGGCATTGCGCACACTATTTGCCACTTTGACGGCAAGTTCATGCGTGGAGGCGGCAAGGGCGTGATCATTGGTAATTCGCCATACATTTCCGAGACCAACGAGGGCTTCAATTTGAATTGCGGTGTCGTCAACCAAGGCTGATTGCTCTAACGCGTTGATCCAGTATTGCTGTGCTGAGTAATACTTTGCTTGGCCCCAGTACTGTAGAGCAAAGACATGGAGGATTTCAGGTAGGAAGTCGTCGGTATCGAGTTGGTTTTGTATATTGTAGGCTTGCTTGATGAGCTTTAGACCTTTTCGATACTCCATCACGCACCAGCAACAGTGAGACATGATGAGAAGGGACTGGATTTCGCCTTCTGGAAACAGGATTTGTTCCGCACGCACTCTACATTGCTCTGCAAGCTGCAATGTTGCTGCTGGGCTAGGCTTGATATGCCTTCTTAGCTCATTGAGTTCAGCTTCTAACTGAAACTGGTTTTTATCCAAAGTCCACATCCATGACTATCGAACAGACAACGTGCCTAATGATGTCTACATATATGAGTGTGCATTATGTAAACAGAAAAGGTATCGAATACTGTAATGTATACCTAAACGTTGGGACATTACCACTCATAATTGAGTAATATGTCAAATAATTAGGACAACAGCTGTTTGATAGTGAGTGGCGCATCCGTTACTTCTAAGCGCTGCGCCGCTGTCAGTCCTTGTTTATCCTGATAGCACAAATTATGCCAAGCTCTGAAAATATCTAAAAGAGGCAAAAGCCCCCCAGGTCTCAATTTGCGACGTGGCTCGTTGATGAAGCTCTCAAATAACAATTGAAAACGGTTTTGATAAAACTGAATATGCTTCGTCGTTGCAATGTTGAACCACGATTCAGGGGTATTTCTGTCCCCTGCTAAATAGCAAATGCCTTTGTGTGCGCTGTTTTGAGATGAAATAGCCCAACGATCCCGCCACCAGCTCATATATGCAATATCTACTTTGCCAAATGGTGCCGACATGTCCCATTCTGGATCTTCTTCCACGTATAAAAGATCAACATTTTTTTGTTGAATACGTGATAGACAAACGCTCAACGCTGCAGAGCGGAGCAGTGGGTCTTGTGGCATGTAGATAGACACGCGTTTTTCTGAGCTACACATATCCAAAACGTGGAGATAATGTGCGTAAGACGTATAAGGAGGTCTGATCAATGCCCCTTTGGATGGGTAGTGGAATACTGAGAAATTACCAAGAGGATCTTCCACATTGCCTCTTGCCAAAATGGTTTGGTATTTTTGGTCGATACGTTCACGTAGCTTTGTTGAAGGCTCTGGTAGTGCTTCGCTGGCCTCTGCTGTGTAATCTTGAGACACAAAACGTGAAATGTCTTCGTAAGGGTTATGATCAATAGAGCCAACAGGCTCTTCATTCGAGGAATAGTTTACGTGTTGACACAGGATGTACCCCGAGTGCGCTTCCCCTGAAACGATCCAATAAACGCCATTGTTGCTTTGTGGCTGAAGAGAGACAAAGTTAGAGGCAAGTTCATAGTGGTCAGCATGATTGACCCAGCGAGCGTCAATAGTCGCAAGCTTACGGCGACAACGACTAGCAATATGATCAACATGATCGTAGAACGTTTTTGGATTGATACTGAGCTTACGGCAGATTTCACGTACGGAATAACCTGTAAACAATAAACCCATCAGGTTTTCTTGAAACTGTAGCTTCTTGTTAGCACCAGACCATTTATCTACAAAGGTGCTTTGGCATTCTTTACAACGGTAACGCTGACGATCGCCGCTGTAGCCAAAAGCATGGTAAAGGTGTTTGTGGGTGTGGACTGAAAGTCCGAAGTTGTCACATTCATCGTTGCGACATGCAGGCAAGCCATCACTGTGTACGTGACGAAGACGATGAAGTTCATTCACTACATCGCGATTGTTAAGTAAGGGGGGGAAAGCTCCACATTCACGGCAGACCATCGCCGGACGTTTAGGGTTAGCATGTTGCAACACATAACGTTTTGCATCACTCAATCCAAAGTTGTCACACGCCAATGTTTTACAAAAGTTGAGTTGTAACCCATCTGCGTCTTTTGGCAGTTCGCCGTTAGACACAATCGCCCCCTCGGGATAATTCAGGCAGCCGGTCAGGCCCCGGCTACAAATTACTACTTAAGTATTTCTTAGATGTTGATTGCTGTTTCTAGAGCAACTTTCATCATGTCGTTGAACGACTTTTGACGCTCTTCAGAGCTTAGTTTTTCACCACGGATGATGTGGTCAGAAACTGTTAGGATAGTTAGAGCTTTCGCACCTAGGTCTGCAGCTACGCCGTAGATACCTGCTGCTTCCATATCTACACCTAGGATGCCAAGTTTTTCCATCTTCTCGAAGATGTCAGCTTCTGGTGTGTAGAATAGGTCTGCAGAGAATACGTTACCTACTTTAACTGGTACTTCTTGAGCACGTGCTTGGTTAACAGCTTCTTCTAGAAGGCCGTAATCAGCGATTGCTGCGAAATCGTGGTTGTTGAAACGGATACGGTTAACTTTTGAGTCTGTAGAAGCACCCATACCGATAACAACGTCCATTAGTTTAACATCGTCACGTACTGCACCACAGCTGCCTACGCGGATAACGTTTTTCACGCCGTACTCAGCGATTAGCTCGTGCACGTAGATGCAGCAAGATGGGATACCCATACCGTGACCCATAACAGACACTTTCTTGCCTTTGTATGTGCCAGTAAAGCCGAACATGTTGCGAACGTCACAAACTTGTTTTACATCTTCCAGGAAAGTTTCTGCGATGTATTTAGCGCGCAACGGGTCGCCTGGCATTAGAACTGTTTCAGCGAAATCACCTGGTTGTGCGTTAATGTGTGGGGTTGCCATAAGTGCTCTCCAAAGTCTTGTTCTGATAAATCGCCTTTATTATAGAAGGCTATTACCAATTCTGTTGAACTTGTTCGTTTTCGTTGGGGTAATAATATCGGGACACGCAATACACCCTTGAGAGATAAGTCACAAAATCATGGGTTTTAGTGTTCAATTATTCTGTTGATAACTAAATCTGTTGAAAGCAAAAAGGCAATCGATTTGCTTTTGAGCAGTTTGTCGATTGCGCGCACAAAATCTCGGCTTTAAGCACAAAAATTTTTCTTCAAAGTTTCTGATCGATATTCGAGAAGAGTGAGTAAAACGATTAAATTGTACAATTTATTTTCTTGTACAATGTAAATTGACTTGCTATAAGTTATACAACAAAACATTTTGTATAGGATGCTTCGTTATGGAATCTTCAATCAAAGTCGGTATCAGTTCTTGTGTACTTGGACAACGAGTACGTTTCGATTCAGGACATAAAATTAGCAACTTCGTAACGAAGGAATTAGATGGTTATTTCAATTTTGTACCAGTCTGCCCAGAAGTAGGAGTCGGGATGTCGGTACCTCGCCCTACTATTCGTTTAGTGAGTAACGAAGAACGAATCGCCTTAGTTGAGACTAAAAATCCAGACAACGATCACACTGATAATATGCTCACTTATTCGAAAAACAAAGTGAGTGAGTTGGAAGGGGAGCAGTTGTGTGGGTATATCGTGTGTGCGAAATCGCCAACGTGTGGCATGGAACGAGTAAAGGTTTACAGCAAGAATAATGCTGCCAAAGAGGGTATCGGTTTGTACACCCGAACTTTAATGGAAAAAATGCCATGGCTACCAGTTGAAGAAGATGGACGCTTGAATGATCCGGTATTGAAAGAAAACTTCATCACTCGCGTTTACTGTTTGAATGATTTTTATGAGTCGATGGATGGAGAGCCAACCCGCGGCAAAATTATCGAGTTTCACTCGCGCTACAAGCTGACGCTGATGGCGCATCACCCCGAATCGTACCGTTCTCTTGGGCGCTTAGTGGCCGATGTGGCGAACTATGAAATTGAAGAGTTCTATAACGAATATCGCCTAGGTTTGATGAAAGCACTACAAAACCGCGCGAGCCGTAAAAACAACACCAACGTGTTGATGCATTTACAAGGTTACTTTAAGCGTTCACTGAACAGTGATGAAAAAGCAGAACTAGCGACAGTGATCAGTGATTACCGTACTGGTTTGTTACCATTACTTGCCCCGTTAACGTTAATTAAGCACTATCTCAACGCATACCCAGATGCGTACTTACAAAAACAGAAATACCTAGAACCATACCCTCAGGAGATGAGACTTCGTTATGGATTGTAGCCAGGAAGAAAAACTATATGCGATTCGAGATGTATCTGAGTTAACGGGTGTAAAGCCCGTTACTCTGCGCGCTTGGCAAAGACGCTATAACTTGATTCAACCGCAAAGAACGGAAAAAGGGCATCGTTTATACCGCCAACAGGATCTGGACGTAATCCGAGAGATTCAGGGGTGGCTAGCGAAAGGCGTTGCTATCGGTAAGGTGAAAGGGCTACTGGGACAAGAATCAGACGTTGATGTGACAACAGAGAACCAGCGCCTGGAAGAAGTTGAAGTGATGCTGAAAGCTTTGTCGGAGCTTAATCGTGGCAAAACAGAAACGCTATTATCTAACGTATTAAAAGAATACCCACTTAATATTGTGATTGAACAGCTGATAAACCCAGTATTTGAAGCATTAGATTTAGTGAAGGTCTCGCTGCGTTCACTACAACTTGGTTTGTTCCAAACCTGTTTGATTACTCGTCTCGCGCTAGTGGTTGATTCAGAGAATAAAGCTGCATCAAAAGGAAAGTGTCTATTGATAAGCTTTGAACAAGCACGGGAATCAGAAAGTTGGGTACAAGCCGCAATACTGTGCGAGCAGGGCTATCACATTACTTTGATCGATAAAGTCGAAGATGTGTCTGGTTTGGTTGATCACGACGTGCTGTCTCGTTACAAGTTCATTCACTTCTTTTCTAACAAAGCATTGCCTATTAAGCAGGTGGAAGCGTTAACCATGTTGCAAACACAGCTTCCAGAAAAAGTGCAGTTCTCGGAAGTGATAGAAAAGCTGCACTTTGCTGCCTAAAAATACCCTCGTAAGGAGACGACATGATTCTGGTTTGGTTTCGACGTGACCTAAGAACGTTAGACCACACAGCGCTTAAGGCTGCTCTTGATTCTGGGCAGCCTGTTGTTGCCGGTTTTGTTGCAACGCCAGAGCAATGGCAAGAACACCACATGGCACCCATGCAGGCGGACCTTATTGCAAGACGTTTGGTGCATCTTGAAGAAGAGCTCACAGAGCTTAATATCCCACTTCTGTATAAAGAAGTACCCAAATTTTCTGACGTGACTGAGGTCATCAAGGGTTGGGCAATATCATTGAACGCAGAAAGCGTCATGGCGAACATCCATTACGAGGTCAATGAACAAGCGCTAGACCGAGAGGTTTCAGAGGTTCTTGCTAAAAGCGACGTCACGTTCGAAGCTTTCCACGACAAATGTATTCATGCGCCAACCACGGTGTTAAACAAGCAGGGTGACTACTTTAAAGTCTTCACTCCTTTTAAACGTGCTTGGCTGGCGAAGTTCCAAATGCCGATGGTGTGGAAACCAGAACCGCAATTAAAGCTATCTGATGATGCACTTAAGCCAGTTGAAACTGATCGCTATCATGCTGATGTGGCTTTTTCTTATCCACGTGACTCAAGTGAGCAATGGCACGCCTCGACCGGAGAGATCCTCAACCGATTAAGAGAATTTGCTCGAGAGCGCAGTGATGCTTATAAAGCAGAAAGAGATCTTCCTGCTGTTGATGGAACCAGCCAACTATCTCCCTACCTTGCGATTGGTGCGTTATCGCCAAGACAATGTATCGCTAGGCTTTATGCTGAGAGTCCTCATTCTGAGCTTACTGAAGGTAAAGCAACATGGTTGAGCGAAATCATCTGGCGAGAGCTCTACCAGCACTTATTGGTGTTTGAACCAAAGCTAGTAAAAGGAAAAGGCTTTATTCCGTGGGAAGATAAGATTGAATGGTCTTATGATGAAACGGCGTTCGAGCGTTGGAAAGCGGGAACGACTGGCTATCCTATCGTTGACGCTGCCATGCGACAACTCAATGAGACGGGCTGGATGCACAACCGTCTACGCATGATAGTGGCAAGCTTCTTAACTAAAGATCTTCATATCGATTGGCGTTGGGGGGAGGCGTACTTTATGAGTAAGCTGGTGGATGGAGACTTTGCGGCCAACAATGGAGGTTGGCAATGGTCGGCATCTACGGGGTGCGATGGGCAACCTTACTTCCGTATTTTTAACCCAATCAGTCAGGGCGAGAAGTTTGACTCTGATGGCACATTTGTTCGCCATTGGGTGCCGGAAATTAAAGAAGTGCCAAATAAGTTTATTCATAACCCTTGGCTATGGAGCAGTTTTAATTTACTGGATTATCACAAGCCGATGGTTGATCACAAGGTAGAAAGAGAGATAACCTTACGGCTCTTTAAAAACGCCAAGGAATAGAGAGAGATGCCTAGTAAGAAGCGTCT